>Ga0222715_10002615_pt1 | contig 16338 bp, 12 predicted proteins | sample C33_9DmetaG_FD_165056 | JGI IMG/M metagenome (GOLD analysis project Ga0222715, IMG submission 165056) | Estuarine water microbial communities from San Francisco Bay, California, United States - C33_9D | ecosystem: Environmental > Aquatic > Marine > Unclassified | place: USA: California... | reverse complement strand
GGGCGAGAAGCGCGCGAACGAGGGCGCGCAGGCGAGCGGGAGCGCGCGGTATAGGGCGAACGGAGGTCGCGCGATGGGTCGGGGCGTGAACTTTGATAAGGATGGGAACACGCCGAGGAGCGGAGGTGATGGGGAGATGCTCGGGTCGATCGACAGCGGGACGCCCAACTTTTTCCGAGACGCGAAGGCGCTCAAGGACGACGCCGCGGGAGGAAGAGGCGCGCACGCGGGGTATACCGCGTACGCGACGGTGGTCGGAGATACGCCGGGGGCGACGGACTCGACGTACTTTAACAATACCGAACTCGCAGATTTGTTGATGATCGTGCACGGGCGACAAAACGGCGACAACGAGACGCCGCGCACGGCGAAGGCTTTGAATACGCCGACGCTGGCGGAGGTGAACATGCTGTCCACGGCGCCGATGGATTACTGGGAACGACGAAGCGTGGACATGCGAGAGATGAGCCCAGAAATCTCAATCGAGGGTGATGAGGAATACGTGGGTAAAAAGCGTAAAAGCCATAACAAGAGGCCCAAGTCTGAAACGAAGCCTAAACGTTTCTCGCCTGAACTAACGAGGGAAGAGTTGGCCATACGCAAGATGAAGGCGTTCTCCACGCGCGGCAGCACCTTGCGTACGGTTGAGGATGAAGATCTCGTACGAACGCTCGTTGACGTGAATGGTCATCCGCTGTCGCAAGAGATGAAAAACCTATGTCTAGAGTACAACGTGAAGACGACGGAACTAAACGAACGCCACGAAGCCGAGATGGCTTCCAAAAGTCTCATCCGTGAAGTCACCGCCGACGCAGCCGTCGAACCGAAGAGTCGAACTTGGACGCACGAAGAGGATGCCCTCGTGCGCCAGCTTGTCGATGAGCACGGCCCGCAGAAGTGGGCCTACATCGCCGACCGTCTCGTCGGCAAAACTCAAAAGCAAGTCTACGCACGCTGGCGTGATTACCTCCAACCCGGTCTAACCACCCGGCCGTGGGCCGAGTTCGAGGAACGGCACTTGGTGCGCATCCAAGAAGCGATCGGCAACCAGTGGGCTGTGCTCGCGCGTCTCATGCCCGGTCGTTCGCCGAACGCGATTAAGAATCGATTCCACGCGACGCGTCGCAAGTGCGAGCGCGCCACGGACGAACTGGTCGACAAATTCGCATAATCCCTCTTCACTCGCCGTGCGCACTCGCTGCGCGTCCGACCGATTTATCGTCACGACATTGTGTACACTAATATCATCAGTATGTCCAAGCGTTGTAGCTGTAATATGCCAATCGAAACACTTCTCACTTCGCGCGCGCCGTTGCCCTCGCCGTCCCCGTGGACGCGCTCGTCGCCACTCTCCGACTCGAATCACGCGAGCACGCATGCGTCTCACGCGCGCCACGACGTTGGCGATCCTTTTATCCGCCTCAGGTGCGCGCGCCGTCCGCGAACGCGCGCTCGTGCGCTCGCGCCGCCCGCGAATGTCGACGCGATCGCGCGATCGACCGATGTAATCTTGTCCCGAAACTGACGGCGTCCGCGACGCGATCGCGATCGCACGACGCGCAGGCGTGGCGGCTATCGATGCGTCGCCGAAATATCTCCTCACGGACATCCCCGCGGCGAACCCGGACGTGGAGACCGTGGTGGCGTTCCCCGATCACGCCGATCGAGCGTTTCCGGGCGGCGAACGCGTCAAGGTGCTGCTCGGGCTGCGCAACACCGGGAACGACGCGGTGAACGTGACGCACTTGGCGGGGTCGTTGAATGTGCCGAATAACTTTAACTTTTATGTGACGAATTTTACGGTGAGTTCGTACGTGGATGCGGTGATTAAACCGAAGAAGGAGGCGACGTTTGAGTACGAGTTCGCCATCGATCCGCAATTCGCGGGGCACGCGTTGCAGTTGGCGTTGACCGCGTTTTATGACGAAGCGGGTGTGGCGTACGCGACGACGTATTTCAACAGCACCGTGCCGGTGTTAGACCCCAAGGTCGTGTTCGATCGCGAGCTCGCGGTGATCTATTTGACGCTGGCTGGCGTGGCGTTTTTGTGCTTCGCGGGCGTTATGAAGGCGGTGGGCTTGGGACACCTCGTGCCCTTCATCGGCGAGGCCAAGCCGACGACGGGGGCGACGAAGAAGTCCGTCGTTAAAAAGGTTGAGAACAAGGGAACTACCTCGGCAAGCGCGAGCGACTCTGAGCAATGGCTCGAGGGCACGGCGTTCGCGCGCTCGTCGAGCAAAAAGGAAAAGAAGAAACAAAAGTGAGCATCGTTGTAATGTGAAATCGCTTGGCGTCTAGGTCACCATTGAAGTATTATCGATTATCGTATCGTCGTGCTTATTGAAACTCTATTTTGTCACTTCATGCATCGCCGCGGCTAAGCGACCGACGTTCGCGCTCGTCACGCCCGCCATAGAAATTCTGCCGTTACGAGTCATGTAGATGTGATGATCGGTTCGCAGTTTATCCACTTGCTCGCCAGTCATCCCACTGAAGCAGAACATACCGATTTGGTCGGTGACGTGCTGCCACGGAAGGGTCGAACCGTTCTCTTCGAGGTTCTTACGCAAGAGCGTTCGCATTTTGATGATGCGATCCGCCATTTCCTTCACTTCCTCGTACCACTGCGCCTTGAGCGCGGCATCGCCGAGAATCGTGGACGCGATGAGCGCACCGTGCATGGGCGGGTTCGAGTACATCGCACGCGCGATCACCTTGAGTTGCGACTCGACACGGTTGGCTTCTTCCTTATCTTTGCACATCACGCTCACGGTGCCGATGCGTTGGCCGTACAAGCCCATGTTCTTCGCGAAGGATTGTGCGAGCGCGACCTTATGTCCGTCTTCAACAAAGATTCTGATCGCTTGCGCATCGCGCTCACAATCACCCGAGGCGAAGCCTTGGTACGCCATGTCGAAGAAGGCGAAGTGATTCTTTGCCTTCATGACTTTGGAAATTTCGCGCCACTGCTCCGCCGAGGGATCGACGCCGGTCGGGTTGTGCGCACACGCGTGCAACAAGAACATGCTTCCATCCGGGGCGTTTTGGATATCTTCCACCATCCCTTCGAAATCGAGTCCGCGCGTTGATTCCTTGTAATAACGAAACGTGTCTTGTTCGCACCCGGCGTCGCGCCAAATGTTGTGGTGATTACTCCACGTCGGCACGGTGATGTACACCTTGCAACCAGGCATGAATCGCTGTTGGAACTCCGCCATCAACCGGCACGAGCCCGTGCCAGACAACGACTGAACGGCGGCGATGCTGCCATCGGCGACGTGCGGGGAATTGTCCCCGAACGCCAGCTTCAAAGACTGCTGAATGAAATCCTTCGACCCGTTCGTGGGCAAATACTCCATGTTAAAGTTCCCCGCGATGCGCTTCTCCGCCTCGCGCACGCACCTCAACACCACGGGCTTACCGTTATCATCGCGATACGCGCCCTGCGCGTTTTCAAATCCCTCGATCGTCAGTCCAACGCTCAACCGCGAATCCGAACCGCGCGCTCGCGCGTCGACGGCCCCCTCGCCGTCCCGCGCGTCCCGCGTCTCGTCGTCGCACGCACCACCCCGAGATTCATCTTCTCCGCGTGCGCGTCCGCGTTAAACATCTCCGAAATCCCCAGGATCGGGTCCTTCGGCGCCTCCGGGACGTCACCGAATCGCGACATCGCGCGTCTCGTCGTGCGGGAGCCGTCGCTCGAACGCGTCGAGCAGATTTCTTTCGCCGTCTGTCGCCTCGGGAGCGCGCGTCCGACGTCGCGCGCGACGTGCGCGATTCGCGAGGTCGCGCGCGCGAGCATGCGCCGGCGAGCGCGCCGGTGTGCGCGCGCGCGTCGCGCGCCGCGGTCGCGTCGCCGCGCGCGCGTCTCGAACACCCGCGTGTGCGAAACCCTGCAATTTTCATCGATCGATCGATCGATCGATCGATCGCGCGCGAAACCGTCTCGAGGTTTCGAGGGGTCGAATTCGAATCGGACCGACGCGATCGATCGATCGCGCCGCCGTCTCGGAGTCTCGGACGCGGCGACGCGAACCGTCTCGACGCGACACACCGCGACGCGCGCCGACGACGCGCGCGCGGCGAGCGCGCGACGACGACGCGCGCGCGCGAGCGACGCGAGAGAAAAGAGCGATGACGACGACGATCGACGCGTCGAAGCAACTGACGCGCGCGAAGTCCGCGGCGATGGTGACGAACATGCTGCGCGTGGCGCTGCACACGGTGACGTACTGTCGAGGCGCGTGCGAATCGACGCGCGAGAGGCGACGACGAAAAAACGACGACCGCGACGATTGACGACGAATGGGACGAGAGCGCAGGGATATTCGACGCGGAGACGCACTTTAAGGAGTGTAAGAATATGAACGTGTCGATGCATAAGCTGGTGCCGGCGAGTAAGGGGGCGAGACGAATCTTGGACATGCTCGAGCGAGGCGTGGCGGACGCGCTGGAGCGGGGATACCTGAGGAGCGTGTCGTTCGCGTTGACGCGAGCGGTGGTGAAGGATGGTGTGAAAGATGCGATGATGCGGGAGACGGTGGAGGAGTATAAGTTTAATGTGCGCTATGGGAGCCGAGGCGAGGTGACGCTCGACGACGCGCGGTACATCGGCGGCGGCGATCGAGGCGACGTGAGCGTGGGGTTGAGCGATCGCACGGGTAAGACGACGCGTATGGAACGATTGAGCGATGTGGACTATATTAAGAAGGCGGCGATCGCCATGACGCGTTGTTTGCTGTCGCTCGTGAAAACGTTGGACAACGTTCCCGACGGGTGCGCGTTTAACATTCATGTTTCGTACGTCAACGGTACTCCGGCGGATTACGAGCCGCCGTTCTTTGAGGCGGCGGACGCGTCGAGGGAAACGACTTGGTCGAAGAACCCGTTCAGTATGAGTGTTGGAAAAGTGGAAACCGAGTATCACGGGCTGTCGCTTCGCGTGCGTTCGGTGTTGGATCCCGCTCAAGACACCGACAGCGGACAAAAGAGCAATCCCGGATCGTCGCAAACATCTTCTTTGCTCGATGAGTCACCTTCGACGCCTGTCGCGGAAAAAGCGCCCACTGACGACGCTGTCGTTCCTATGTCGCAAGACGTTGTGGTGAATCTGTCACAACCGAAGGCGGCACCCGCACCGACGTTCGACGACGGCGAAGTCGAAGCGCAAGTGCTCGATTGGGTGAAAACGCGACGAAGCTCGGGCATCGTCGACGCCGTGGCGTGCTCGAATACATTCCGAGCTTACCCGTTCAAGGTAATCGATGGTGCCTTCGAGCGCTTACTTACCAAGGGACTAGTTGAAAAGAACGGGGATCGAGGTTTTGTCTTGTCGTCGGCGCCGAAGACGAATGGTAAGAAGCGATCGGCGTCGACGAAGGCCATCGCGCCGCAGGCTACTCGTCGCTGCTTACGCTCGAATACGCGAAAATAAATGTTATGGACGAAACAAAGACGAGCATATCATATACGTACGATGATGAATAAATTTAATGTGAATGATTGTTAATGAATGTCCATCCGTCGCGCCTACAAGTACTTGACGAAGGATGGGATGGAGCCAGTGATTTGGCGCAAGATTTTAACCGTGTACATCACCTTACCGTGCATCGTCATATCAGTCATCGTCTTGAGCCGAATACCTGTGTCGATGATCTCCACGTCGTACGCATCGCTGATGCCTTCGACGAGAAGTTCTTTCACCATGATCGACGCATCCGTGATCAAATCGATGATGGGAGCGGTGGGACTGTCGAGCAAAATTCCTTGAATGCCGAGATCACCAGCCAGTATGCGCATTTCCCTGGCAAAGACGCATGACAGGCTGAATTCGTCGGGCTCGCCAAACGTGTCACGCATCAGCGCGAGGACGTCGTGCACTTGTTCGTGCGCGGTGATTGATTCAATCGTCGCCTTGACTTCGTCGCTCGCCTCCGTGGTGGCGATGTAGAACGGCGTGATCCCGAATTCATACCCAGCGGCACCGACTCGAACGTCATCGGCATCAATCGTCTTGATTCTTAGATTATCGATGCGTTGCAGCTGTTTGTAGAGAAGCTCCAAGTATAAATCGGCTCCGACACTATCGACGTCTCCGCTTTGCTTTTCGCCAAACATCGTGCCGACACCTCTAATGCCCATATCACGCTCTGATAGACGAAATCCTTCCCCCAATCCGCAGCATTCCTCGAGCGCGGCTAAACGTTCTTGCGCGCCCGTCGTCAGCTCACTTTCGTCTGCGGAGTAGAACATGTAAGCGTACGCCTGGCGACCGGCCCGACCCACGCGACCGCGAAGCTGATACAACGAAGCGAGCCCAAAAAACTGCACATTCTCGATGATGATCGTGTTACAGTTGGGAATGTCCAAACCAGACTCGACGATCGTGGTCGCGATCAGCACATCCGCCGAACCGTTTGAAAATGACTCCATGGCGTCGTCGATGGATTCGCCGTCCATTTGTCCGTGCGCCGTCATGATTTGTAAATTCGGGAAAAGGCGCAACAGTCGATCGCACGCGTCGCGCATCATATTGATCCGGGGCACGATGTAGTAAATCTGTCCATTCCTCGAGATTTCGTACTCGATCGCCTTTCTGATGTCGTCGTCGTTCTGCGGCGCGAGGACCGTGTTGATTGGACGGCGCTCCGGTGGCGGCGTCTGCACCAGCGACGCGTCGCGGAATCCCGACATGGCCATGTGCAGCGTGCGCGGAATCGGCGTCGCCGACAACGTGAGTACGTCGACTTCAGCTTTCAACGCGCTTATCTGGTCCTTGTGCTTGACACCAAATCTTTGTTCTTCGTCTATAACGAGTAATCTGAGCTGCTTGTAATACTCTTGCTCCAAGTTCACCAGCTTGTGCGTACCGACGATGATTTGCACTTTACCGTCCCTGAAATCATCGAAGATTGCATTTTGCTTTGCGACTTGGATGTGTCTAGTGACTAATTCAACGTGAATACCCAACGGACGAAATCGAGCGGCGAGGTTTGCCGCGTGCTGCTTCGCTAAGACGGTGGTCGGCGCCATCATGAACACGCCCCCTCCGCTGCTTGCCACATGAAACATCGCGCGCATGGCGACTTCCGTCTTCCCAAACCCGACGTCACCAATAACTAATCGATCCATCGGAGCGTCTTGCTGCAAATCTTCGGTGATTTCTCGAATTGCGCTCGTTTGATCTGGCGTGAGCGTAAACGGGAACGACGCGTCAAACTGCTTCGCCCTCTCGGGGTCAGGCAACGGGTAAGGCTCTCGCACACATTGCAACCTTTGGAGATACACCACCATTTGATTCACCACTAGACGACGAATCGTCGCCTCAGTCTTCCTTTCCCTTAAATCCCAAGTCGACTTGTCGTTGAGCTTGTTGAGCTTTGGCGGTTTCACCAATCCTCCAGGAGAACAAAAGCGGTAGAGCAATCGCCTCGACGACTCTGGGCTGATCTTTGCCGTCGCGTCCTGATACTTGAGGAACAGGAATGGTTTGTTTTGCGTGCCTTCGTTGGCTGACTCCACGGCTAATACCTTCATGCCGAGAAACTGACCTATGCCGTACTTTCGATGCACCACGTACTCACCTATGACGAGTTTAAACGGATCGATCGCGTTGTTCACCCCGAACGCATCTTCCACGTAACCGTCTCGCGCGCGCCTATTCTTTTCTTCTACTTCTGCAGCGCGCTCAAGCATATCATCCACCTGTTCATCGGCTTCAGAGCTATCCATGCTCGACGTAAACGTGTCCCACGCCGAAATCGCGCCGCCGTCGTTAAACTTATCACGCACCATCCCCATTCCCCGCTCGCGACGCTCCGCGAACAGCCGCCTCAACCGATCACCCGCCGCTTCTCCCCCGATCGTCGTCTCTTCTCGAAGCGCTGAGGACAACTCTACCTCTTGCGCCGCGTCGCCGACGGACGCGTCCCCGAGCGTCGCGCCGCTCGCCGCCGGCGCCAGAATTCTCCCCCGCTTCTTCACGAAGTTTTCCAGCGCGAGCGCTTCCCTCTCGCGGCGATCGACGCTTATCACCTGTCGCGTCTTCGAGCTCTCCTTCACCGACCGCGCGAGCTTTCGAACTTTGCGAACCTTTGGCGCGCTCGCGCTCGCGCTCGTCGATTTCGTCCCCGCCGCCTTGGAGCCGTTCTCCGTCTTCGGCGCGCGTCGCGCGACGCGTCTGGGCGTCGCGGGCGACTTCGCTTGGTCGTCTTCGCCCGCCGCGCGCGCGGCGACGTCGCGCGACGTCGCCGCGCGGCGCGTTCGCGACGTCGAGGTCGCCGGCGGCGGCAGGCGCGGTCGCGTCGTCGTCGCCGCGTCGCTCGTCGCCGCGCGCGCGAACGCGAGGGCGGACATCGCGCGGACGGCGATGGCGCGCGCCGCGTCGGCGAGTCCGAGACCGCGGCGGCGAGGACCGCGTCGTTGTGAGGGAGAGGCGTCGCGTTCGAGCGTCGTCGCGCGAGTCGAGGCGCGGCGAGCGAGTCGAGGCGCGGGCGACGCGAGGGGCGGGCGGCGATCGCGCGCGATTCATCATAATCAACTTGTTTTGGTTCTTCAATATATACCCGTGAGTACGAGTCGAGTCGCACGATCGCTGGTCGAATCCCGCGGGGTTCGCTCAAAGGCTCGACGCGAAAGCACTCGCCGACGCTTAGAATCCAAACGAACCGCCGAAGCCTGTCGCGCCGCCCCACATGCTTTGCGACTGGGCTTGCGCCTGTTGCCCAACGCTTTCGGGCTGCGGAGCGGCGGCGGGAGAGAAAAGCGAGTAGCCCAGGCCGACGCCAAACGGAGACCGACCGCCGAGAGCGTCGTACGCTCCAACATTGCTATAGACATCCTCGGCGAGACCTTCCATGCCCATGCCGCTCACGTCCCACGCCGCTCCAATCTGCGAGCTCACATCCGCTACAGCCACGCCCCCGTTCGGCCGCGCGTTTCTATCCCAAGCGTTCGCGTGCGGCGCCGATTTCTCGGGCGTCGCGACGACGAAACCGCCGGGTTGAGAAAATCCGAAACCCGGCGCCACCGGTTGAACGCGTTGATTCGCCTCCGGCGGTGGCCCCGCGGGTACGGGAGGAACAAAACCACCATTGGCATTCGGCATGACACCCGGCGCTTCCGCTCCCGCGCCGAACGCAAACTCGGGCTTCGGGTACTTTGGGTACGTCTTCGGCGACGCCGCGTTCCCAAAGCTTATCGCGTTCGGCGAATCGTCCGCGGCTTGATCGCTAGCTAACATCGAACCAGTACCGAACTGAAACGCAGGTCCACCCATCGCCGCCGGGTTTACACCGTTAGCGCCCACCGTGGGCGCCGCGGACGCACCGTTCGGCGTCGGGAAGCGCGGCGTCGGCACCGACGCCCCGCTCGTCGTGAGCGTCGGCGACTTCTCCAAAGCCGCGCGCATCGGTGCCGTGGGCATCGGTGCCGTGGGTAACGGTGGATCGACGCTCGCCTTTCTTCCGACCAACGCCGCCGCGAACGAGCCTTCAGTCGCGACGGTCACTCCAGCCTTGGCGGCGGACGCGTAGTCTATCGCCCCGCTTCGCTGCGCGATCGGCGCCGGCGTCGGCTCCTTCGCCATCATCACCGGTCTCGCCACCGCGTTCAGCCCACCCGCTATCGGCAGCGGCTTCGGAATGCTCACCCCACCTACTCTACCGTTCGTCGGCGACCCCGTCGGCGACCCGCTCGCCGAGGCGATTTTCGCGAACGCCGCCACCGCGGCGACGTCGTGCGAAAACCGACACTGATCCCCCCGCTTACACGTCCCTTTCGCGTAATCGAAGCACACGCCCGCCGCCGCCCTGTGCGGCGACCCCCCGCCGCGTCCTCCCGCCCCCCCCGCCTGCGGATTCCCTCCCGCCTCGCCCTCGTGCGAGAACCGACAGTCCGCGCGCGCGCACGATCCTCGCGACCAGTCGAAGCACGCGTCCGACCGCTCGAACGACCCCCCGCGCGCGAGCCCGCCGCCCGCGGACGTCGGCGACGTCCGTCCCATCTCCAGCGCGCGCGCCGCGCGCGCGCGCGCCGCGCGCTGCGCCTCGGGCGTCATCGCGCCGCCCTCGAGATCTCGCGCCTTCGCGTCGCCGCGCGCGCGCCGCGCGTCGCGCCCGCGCGCGTCGTCGCGCGCTCGCGGTCGCGCGTCGAGGCGCCGCGCGCGACGCGCTCGCGAGGCGCCGCGTCGAGGCCGACGCGCGCGCGTGTGTCGACGCGCCGCGCGCGTCGTCGTCGCGCGCCGCGGCGGGCGTCGCGCGTCGCGGGTGTTCAATCGCACCGCGCGCGGCGCCATTTTACATAGACTTCGAGCGCGCTTCTTTACGTAGACGTTCGCGTACATCGTCGTTCGTGACGCTCCAGTACGTGACGGTCGCGTTTATCGGTGCATCGCGCGGTCGGTCGCGCGACGCGTTCGAAATCGCGTCGTCACGTCGCGACGACGCGGCGACGCGGCGCGATGGCGCACGCGCGCGAGGCGCTGCGACGACGCGGATACGCGGACGCGACGCCGCTCGGGCGCGGCGCGCGCGGCGGCGTGTACGAGGCGACGCGAACGCGCGACGGGAAGCGCTGCGCGATGAAGATGCTCGACGACGGCGACGCGACGACGGCGACGACGCGCGAGGCGCGCGCGCTGCGACGATGCGGGGGACACGCGAACGTGGTCGCGATCGGCGAGGCGTGGATCGACGCGAGTCGGGGCGTGGGGTGGATCGCGATGGAGCACGGAGGACGGGACTTGGGGACGAAGCGCGCGGAGACGACGGCGGAGGCGACGGATTACGCGGCGCAGATCGGGATGGCGCTGCGGCACGTGCACGAGAGGTGTGGGATGGTGCACGGGGACGTGAAACCGGAGAATGTGTTCGTGGACGGGGATGGGGTGGTGAGACTGGGGGATTTCGGGAGCGCGCGCGCGCCGAGCGAAGACGACGGGCGGACGCGGGCGAGAGGCACGCCGTTGTACACGCCGCCGGAGGTGTGCTCGGGCGAAGAGCGCGCGTGCTCGACGGCGGGAGACATGTGGGGGTTGGGGTGCGTCATGTACCAGCTCGCCGCGGGCGCGCCGCCGTTCGACGGCGGTGATAAGGAAACGCTTCGAAGGAACATCGTCGAGACGGAGCCTCGTGCGCTCGAAGGGGAGTTCGCCGGAGAGTACAGCGACGTCGTGCGGGCTTTGCTCGTCAAAGATCCGGCGCGGCGTTTGACCGCGGAGCAGTTTCTGTCTTTGCCGTGCGTGCAGGCGCGCGTGGCGCGGATTTTAGAAACTTCGAGGAACGAGCGCGAGCTTCGCGAGCGAGCTTCCGCGGCGGTTGAGGTCGATGCCGACGCCGATGCCCTGAGTATAAACGCGACTGCGACCACATTCGGCGACGCTGACTCGCTCGTCGCGCGATTGGCCGCGCTTGAGGCGAGGAACGAAGTGCTGACGATGGAGCTCGAGGCGTCCGAGCGGGCAAGACGCGAACTGTGCGAACAACTCGAACGCGCGGTGTTTCGCGTGAAGCACGACGAAATGAAGTCCCAAGTGAGTCCTTCGACGAGCAATGCGGACGACGCGCTCACGTTCGCGGCGACGGCTTTTCCTCGATGCACGCACACGATGTCTTTCATGGACTCGCCGTTTATCATGTCGAGCAGCGCAGAGCGCATGATATCGGGCTATCGTTCGTTTGCAGACTCGTTCCAGGCGGCCCCGATATCGCCCATCGCGGCGAATGTGAGCGGTGCACGTCGAGATGCCATGCTCGCTGTCACTCCGGTGCAAAGAGAACACGATTTGGTGTCCTTGTTCGAAAAGGCGGAGATTTCGCCCACGGGACCGCTAGATTTCGAATCGTCGCCCGGCGCGAACGATTCGAGCGTCATGAGCTCGCCACCAACTTCGGCGACCAAATCACGCGACGAGTACATCGACAGTCTCTTACGCCGCGCGCGCAAGTCTCGCACCGCCGAGGTGAAAACAGACGACGCTTCGTCGACGTACGACGACGCCGAAAACGACCCGCCGTCGCCTCGATCCGAAGACGTCCTCCCCATCTTTGAGAGCGATCTCGCGACTCCACCAACGGTCTCGCGCCGTCCAAAGACCCCGATGGCGCCGCTTCGTCATCAAAACCACCGCCACGACGACGACGTCCACGACGACATCGCGCTCGGACGATCGATTAAACCCGGCGTCGCTCGCGAGCGATGGAACGTTCGCCCGCGAGCGCTTTTTTGATACCCCTAATAAACGCGCACGCGCCGCTGTTGTAACTTAATAACCAAACGATGCGCGACATGGAGTGTTTCATTCCTCTGACCGTCGTCTCCTCGCCTCTCGGCGTCGCCTCGCGCGTCGTTCGCCTCGTCCCGCGCCGCCGCGCGCGTTCGGCGCCGACGCGCCTAGGTCTTGCCGTTCGCGTGGCCACCGTCCATCGCGCGCCGCACTCCCCATCGCGCGCGCGCGTCGGTCGTCATGCCCACCGCGTGCGCTCAGAGCGCTCTTCGCGCCGCCGCGCCGTCGTCCAAGCGCGTCTCCGCGCCGTCGTCGCGCCGCCGCGCCGCGCGCCGCGCGTCCGCGCCCGCGCCCGCGCGAAACCTCGCGCGCGCGCCCCGCGGCGTGAGCGACGCCGGTGACTGGGCGTGCCCGCTGAGCGGATGCTCCGTGAGCGACCTTCGCGCGAAGCGGCTGATCACGGCCATCAAGACGCCGTACCTCGCGAGCGGCAAGGTGGACCTGTTCGCGTACGACGCGCTCGTCGAGCAACAGATCGCGGGCGGCGTCGAGGGACTGATCGTCGGAGGCACCACGGGCGAGGGACAGCTGATGTCGTGGGACGAACACATCATGCTGATCGCACACACGGCGCAGCGGTACGGTGGGAAGGTGAAGGTGATCGGGAACACCGGGAGTAACTCGACGCGAGAGGCGGTGCACGCGACGCAGCAGGGCTTCGCGGTCGGGATGGACGCGAGCTTGCAAATCAATCCGTATTACGGAAAGACGTCGCGAGCGGGTCTTTTGGAACACTTTGAGGCGGTGATGGATCTCGGGCCGGCGATCGTGTACAACGTGCCGGCGAGAACGAGCCAAGATATCGTGCCGGACGTGATGTTTGAGCTGGCCAAGCACGCGAACTTTGCCGGGGTGAAGGAGTGCGAAGGGAACGCGCGGATTAAGCAATACACCGATAATGGGGTGACGTGCTGGACTGGGAACGATGACGAGTGTCATGACGCGCGATACGAGGCCGGGGCGGTTGGGGTGATCAGCGTCACCTCCAACCTTGTCCCAGAGCTCATGCGCGAGATGTTATTCGACGGCCCGAACCCCGAGCTTCGCGACAGGCTCCTACCGCTCATGAATTGGCTCTTCGCTGAACCCAACCCCACGGGCATCAACACCGCGTGCGCCATGCTCGGCGTCGCGCAGCCCGTGTTCCGCCTTCCCTACGTTCCGTACGCCGCGGCGCTGCGCGCGCAGGGCGCCGAGCACCTCCGCGCCGTCGGCTTGGACGCCGTCGTCGGCGACGGCTCCATTCGCGATCTCAGCGACGCTGACTTCACCATCCTTCGCGACTGGTGATCATCGATCACCATCTAAGCACACCTAGCAGGCTTTCATCTATTTAGCGATAACTCTTCCCTTCGCTCTCGCCGTCGCTCGAAGATTTGAAAAAACCTAATACACCCGGGTGTTTTCTTGTTGACAGTCTGTCGCCGCGCGCGGCGCGACGCCACCGCGCGACGCCGAGTCGCACGCGCGTGACTTTCGCGCTCAGCACTTCTCGCGACACCGCACCGATGATGCACGCGCGCGCGCTGACGTTCACGCGCGCCGTCGGCGGCGATCGTCGCGCGATGCGCGCCGAGCACAAAAAACCGGCGGCGGGACGAATCCGCGCGGTGACGCGCGCGTCCGGTGAAGACGACGAGATCGCGCTGCTCGAAAAGGCGCTGAAGATGGCGAAGACGCGCAAGGCGAACGGCGAGGCGAGCGCGGCGTCGGCGGCGTCGGCGGCGCCCGCGGTGGGTGGCGCGTACAGCGGCGCGTCGTTCAACGTCAAGACGTTCAACGCGATTTCGCCGGTGGGATTGAACAAGTTCCCGAAAGGGAAGTACGCGGTGAGTGGAGACGATAAGGCGCTGCCGGGTGATCCGATGGCGATGATGCTGCGGTCGCACAAACTGCAAGTGAGTGAGGTACCGGCGACGGTGCGAGGCATCGTGCGCTGCGGCGCCGGTACGAATAACATTCCGGTGAAGGAGATGAGCGAGCTTGGCATTCCGGTATTTAACACCCCGGGTGCGAACGCAAACGCGGTGAAGGAGCTCGTGGTGTGCTCTTTGCTCCTGGCGAGCCGTGGGATCATCGAGGGTAACAAGCACGTGAACGACGTCATCAACGTCGAAGAAAACGGCGACTACGCCAAGATTAGCGTGCGCATCGAAAAGGACAAGGCTATGTTTGGTGGTACTGAAATCGAGGGCAAGACGCTCGGTGTCATCGGTTTAGGCGCTATCGGTTCTCGGTGCGTTTGGTTTCGCTCGCGCGTTCGCCGGTTAATTTTCGTCGCTCGTCGAGCGACGAGTCTCCGTTCTCAAGGGAATGATGATTCTCAATTAGATGTTTGATGGCGTTCAATCGGCGGTCATCGTCGACGGATGTCGCTGAGACTACAAAATTGAGGCATATCCATTCTTAACCTGACCTTTGAGTCGTTTTCGTACTCTCACGGCTGTGGTTTACTCACTCGGCTCTTGACTAACCGCGTCTCTCGTTTTTCGCTTCGTCGCAGTGTCGTGAACGCCGCGCTTGGGCTCGGCATGAACGTCATCGGTTATGATCCGGTGCTTTCTCTCGAAGCCGCGTGGCGTCTTCCGGGGGACAAGATGTCCCGCGCGAACGACTTGGATGAACTCTTCGCTTTGGCGGATTACATCACCATCCACGTCCCGTACATCAAGGGTGTCACCCACCACTTGATCGACGCCAAGGCTTTGGCGAAGTGCAAGCCGGGCGTGAACTTGCTCAACTTTGCTCGCGGTGAAATCATTGATGGCTCCGCCGTGCGCGCGGGCTACGACGCGGGCAAGCTCACCGGCAAGTACGTTTCTGATTTCTCGGATCCGGATTTGATGGGTCACCCGAAGCACATCGTGCTTCCGCACTTGGGCGCGTCGACGGAGGAGGCGGAAGAAAACTCCGCCGCCATGGCGGCCGAGACGCTGATGGATTTCCTTGAAACCGGCACGATCCGCAACTCGGTGAACTTCCCCACCACCATTTTACCGCCTCACAAGAACTCCTCCGGTGCTCGTCTCTGCATCGTCAACAAGAACGAATCCGGCGCGCTCGGTGAGATCACAACCTTCCTCGGCACGCAAAACTGCAACATTCTCCAGCAGATCAACACCTCTCGCGACAGCGTTGCGTACACGGTGATCGATTTGGAAACCTGCCCCGAAGATCCGGGTGCTTTGCAAGACTCCCTCGCCGCGGCGTGCCCGATGGTCATCTCTTCTCGCTTCATCGGCTCCGTCTTCAACGACGAGCTCGGTCAACCGGGGACGTACTTTTGGGTTCGCGAAAACGGCAACTAAGCCCTCACGCGTCCCGCGAGAAGTCCTCGTGTCGAAGATCTATCTTTCTTTAATACAGCACTTTAGCACGGCCACCGAACGCAGTTGATTCCCTAAAGGTCTGAGTCAGCTCAGCTTTTTTTTGGCGACCGCGCATCGCTCATATAACTGCATCACAGTTTGCCCATACGGTCAAAATATCTCGAAAAAGAGGCGGAAACGACCTGGTCCCCGCACAGTATGGAGCGCCGATCGACGCGCCGCGCGACGAGCGGCGCCCCCGCGCGCGCGAATCGCACGCCCAAGATTAACTCTCGGTTTGCCCGCGACTTTGTCGTGGGAGAAGTCGCGCGACGAACGCGCGACGACGCCGATGGGAAATCCCGGGTTCGTGGCGTGTCGAGAAAAAGTGCACCGAAGAAGAAGGTCGCGAACGCACTGCGCAAGCGCTTGTTACGCCAGAAAAGAGCGTCGGACAACGCGACGCGATGGCGCGTGGGATTACGGGCGCGCGCGCCGGCGATGAAGGCGACGAGTTGTCGAAATCTGGTCAAAGCGGTCACCGCGGGGTTACTGCACGAAGCCAACGCCGTAAAGGCGACGTGGTTGAACGGCGCGGGCGTGACGATCGATACCGAAAGACGGTCGAGAATGCGTGTGCGGACGAGTGCGTGGCATTTGGAACGTCTGTCGTCGTTTATCGGGGACACGAGATCGTTGTTTTGGGAAAATCATCCGGATTTAGTCGTCGGCGGCGACGCGACGACT
>Ga0222715_10002611_pt1 | contig 16352 bp, 16 predicted proteins | sample C33_9DmetaG_FD_165056 | JGI IMG/M metagenome (GOLD analysis project Ga0222715, IMG submission 165056) | Estuarine water microbial communities from San Francisco Bay, California, United States - C33_9D | ecosystem: Environmental > Aquatic > Marine > Unclassified | place: USA: California... | reverse complement strand
GACCTTGGCCGTGTCCTTGTCCTTGACCTTGTCCTTGACCTTGGCCTTGTCCTTGACCTTCGCCCTGTCCTTCGCCACCTGCTTCGGATTCGCCACCGCCTTCAGTGCCGCCGTTACCTGCGCCTGCGCCAGACTCCTGGAAGTCTGGATCGTAAGCATCAGGAATACCGTCACCATCAGAGTCGGAGAATTCACCGTCGTTGGGGTCGTTGGGGAATTGGTCAGTCGCGTCGGACTTTCCATCACCGTCAGTATCCGAGTTGTTAGGGTTGGTACCCTTTGCATACTCTTCAGAGTTGGTCAAGCCATCTCCATCAGGGTCTGCATTTCCGTCACCGCCGTTGGTTGGATTCAATCCGTTCGAGACTTCCCATCCATCAGGGAGACCGTCACCATCGCTGTCTGCATTGTTCATGTTGGTACCTTGGGATTGCTCCTCAGAGTTCGTCAATCCATCGCCATCCCAGTCGGCACCGCCGTCTGAGGGGTCAAGGGGGTCAGAACCGTCGCCAGAGGCTGCCGAAACAGCTGAAAGGGCGAGGAACAAAGCCATTAGTACGCTCATCATTTTCGTTTTCATGTTTTTCACTTTCCTTTTTTGTTTTGGGTTGTTGTTACACAGAGAACCCGCTGTTCTCTCTTTCCATCACTAAACCGCACCGATTGAGGTCCAAACTGTTCATTGTTCGGTTCGCATCGACAGCGGTGGGGTCTAACGTATGGGATTGAACGAAGGCTACGCGAGTTGTCTTATGAAATTCAATATCAGAAACAAGAGATGGTTCGTACCCAAATGGTTGGGAACGCGAGGATAAAACAGTGACCCTCTTTGCAATTCTCTTGTTCTGTATTTCGTTCAAATCCTCCGTATTCATCGTTTTTTCACGGGTCGTTCATAGGGAACCCAATGTTCCCTCTACCACATACAAAGGCTCTACCCTATATGAAGAGCGCGATGGGATGTTCGGGCTAAAAACATCCTTTTCATTGGAAAAGGGGCGTATTTGGAGTAGCAGGAAGAAGAACGTAGGCGTCATGGTGGAAGACATAGCGTGCAACAATTTCGGCCAGTTCCGTGTTTTCGAAAGCATGAACTCGCTCTGAACCGTGCCCAACAGCTGGTGAAAAGAGTTTGAAGCCGTAGGGTTTTGCTGTTCTAGAAAGAGCGATCTTGGCGGCTCTAACTGCGTTTGAGCCCCTCACGCCACTTTCTGAAAGTCCAATGCCCAAGCAGTGGATGAGCATCCCTTGCCGTACACCATAACCTCCTGCTGCAGCTAACATTCCAAGGATGATGAACTGGTCACGACGAGATGCATCCCAGCGGTGTGGGTCGCCATAAAATCGCTCTTGAAGGGACTCTATGAATGATTGATGTGCTTGACTCAATTGTTTGGGATCCAGTGGCGGTACTTCTTGGCGTTGGAATTCCATCTCGTTTTTTGGAAGAATTTCGTCAAAGGGCGTCCATTGATAGTCTCCAAGTATCCAATTGTTGAATTTCTTCGAGAGCAGGGGGTCCGCCCCTCGCCAGGACCAAATGCTTCTTTGCAGCATCTCGGGCGCTATTGAATCGAACACTTCGGGGGCTTCTTGAGAGAGCGTTTTGAACGCCTCAAGTAATTTTTCGAAGTATAAATCACGCTGAGAATCGGATTTAGAACTGTATTTAGAAGAGAGATAATAATCAAAATCTGCTTCCAGTGAATTCTCATTCTTCTCAGAACTAGAACCCTTCATGTTCTTCTTGTGAGCGGAGCTTATGTTTTGTTCTTTCGTTGATATGTCTTGTGCTGATTTCATCTTTGTCCCCTCTTTTCGGGCGCAAATCCATCTTTTTTACCATAAATTATCATTTTTTAATTATAATTGGGGATTCGTGGAACCTGCTATTGGTATAATGTTCAAGTGAGCAAATATATACTCTTCAACCTTAAAATCGCTTGATCATGGAGCGATGTGGTCCGATTTCACCGATTTCATAGGGCTCGTCAATCAAGATCCATCCTTGCGATGCATAGAAGGGGATGGCGTGTTCACGAGCTTGTAAAAGACCGGTACGGCAACCAAATTCTTCGACCATGACCTCTTCGAGACGCGCGAGGACCTTCGCTGCATGGCCCCTTCGTTGATGGTTAGGTAGCGTACCCATTTGCCGGATTTGGAAGGCGGGTCGTGACGCTGTTTGAGTTGCAAGCGGCCCGAATGCTGGTATGGTGGCCGCCCCAGGACCTTTGTGATCAGCACCTGAACCGTCCGAATCTTCTGGAATGATATGAGCACGCCCCACCGCAACGACCGAGTCGTGCTCGCCGACCCATGCGTGAACAGCTTCTGCATCATCATCCAAACGTTCACTCCCAAGAGGCATGCCAAGGGGTTGGCGTAGTACGGCATACCGGGTTGCGTAGTAAGGTTCGCTTGGCTTGCCGTGCAGGGAATGCAGCATTGACATCACAATCCGCCGAAGGCGATGACGAGGAGGATGAAGAAAAGAGCCGGTAGGACAACAAAAGCAAGTGGAAAGGCTGTGATCAATCCATATCCAAGAGATTTCCTTCCCTTAACAAACGAGGTGATGATTGCACCGACATAGATGAAGGGGAGCATGCAAAAAGCACCTTCCATTATTTCAACAACGAGATTATTGTCGCCCTCATCATGGTAATCTTGGTCAATGTAAGTGACCTCAAACATGAGGGATTCCGCTGATGCGCCATCAAGTTGGAAAAAGACCGTGCCGTTTGATGGTTCATAGTATCCAATGGTTTTCGATTCGAAGTTAGAGTAATTATATTGATACACGTCAGTTCTCGACATTTGCTCGCCATAAGCATCAATTAGGATGGTTAACGATTGATTCGCCAATTCTTGCATTGGCTGATAGACGCCATCAGGATATTCATCTTCTTCGGGTTCAATACTGAATTCAAAGGTTGAATTATCTTCACTCATGGCGTTGATGGTTTCGTAACGCCAGTAATCATCATAATCGTCTCGAGATTCAGCGAACCCTAAGATGAACATCATCACGATGATGACCACAAAGGGAAGGCCCATTCCAAGAAAAAATTGCCCCCATTGCATTCCTTGCTTTTGTGCAACTTCGGGCAGTGTGAAGGCATGGCCGCCAGAAAGCACCGAGACGTCCCCCGTTAATTGTGCAGGAGGTGGAGAAGAGGCGGTTGAAACAGAGGTGTCCAATGAGCCCATGAATAATGATGTCGGGGGGGGTGAAGATGTTCCGGTTGATGCCTCGTCATCGATTGCAAAAAAAGGCTTCTCATTTGGCGGACTCGTCCTTCCTTCATCTCCTTCTGCCATGTCTTAGCCTCGGCAAAGGTTCGTTTAAACAAATCTCCTCCTTCATCCATTCCCCACGGCAATTTTTCCCAAAATGGAATGAAAACATCGGGAAAAGGCGCGTTGAAATAGGGGTTCTCGTTGGCGTGTTTAAAGCACGGATGTCGGAGCGGTTACGTCGGGGATTGCAAATCCTCTTACCTGGGTTCAAATCCCAGTCCGTGCTCCAAAATCAAACGATGACTCCATTCGTGATGCGAGAGTTGAAAGCCAAACGAGAGCACCGCAGCATATCAGACCGGTCAAGGGGAGGAAAGGGACATGCCTGAACTAAATCCGAACTTGGACCTCGTGGGGTCAGGATTTGCGGCTTTCCTCGCGCCCCCTGGACCTGAAGTTATTCGCTTCACCGTTGGTCAACCCGACTTTGACACGCCGCGCCCCGTCGTTGATGAAGCGAAGGCTGCCCTTGACCGTGGGGAAACCGCTTACACGCGCCCTCAGGGCAGCGAAGCGCTGTGCGGTGCAGTCACTGAGCATCTCTCGAAATTCAATATCCAAACAAAACCCAGCGATGTCGTCATTACTCCCGGCTGCAAGCAGGCTCTCCTCTACGGAATGATGGCAGTTCTTGCACCCGGAGATGAAGTGCTTCTTCTCTCACCCGCTTGGCCCTCTTACGACGGCATGGTTCGCCTCACGGGGGCAACCCCCATTCATGTCCCTGTCAAGCGAGAAAATTATCACCCGAACATGGAGGCGTTGGAGGCGCACGTTAGTCCCCAAACAAAGGCGATCATCATCAATTCACCCAACAATCCCACAGGTGCTGTGTACACCCGTGAAGAAACCAAAGCACTGGTTGAATTTGCTGTTCGCCACGACCTCTGGATTCTTGATGATATGATTTATTCTACCTTGGTTTGGACCGATGAGGGATATACATCTCCCTGTGAATTTGAAGGCGGTGCTGAACGTACGATTACGATCGGTGGATGGTCCAAGGGATGGGCCATGACCGGGTGGAGACTTGGATGGATTACCGGTTCTACCGAGGTCATGGACGGAGTCAAGAAAATCAATGTCAGTGCTGCAACTCACGTTGCCACCTTTTTGATGCCCGCAGCGACCGTTGCCTTGGGACTTGACCAAGAGGTCCGGGTCATGGAAGATGCATTTCGAGAGCGACGTGGTGTCGCACATGAGGCGTTTTCATCACTCCCAGGCGTTGTTGTGCCTGAGCCAGAGGGTGCTTTCTACATTTTAGCAGACATTACTGGAACGGGCATGACCGACCTTGAATTCGCAACCGAAGCGCTTGAAAAGGCACGGGTACAAGTCATTCCGGGTTCACTCATGAAGGGTGGTGAGGGTTTGATTCGCATCAGTTATGCTACCTCGATTGAAATCATTCACGAAGGCGTTCAACGCCTGCGTCAATGGCTGGAATCACGCTGATGAAAGCGCAACGAGCGCTTCTCTGATGTAAATGAAACCTGTTATTACCAAACCCACCATGATGCCTTTTTGGATATCATCGCGCTTCCATTTCTCCAACCACCGCTTCCCAAGGCGAGCCCCCACAAGGGTGGCTACAACAAAAGCAAACAGAAGCAGCGGTTGGTCGGTCAGCACTGCAATGTCATTCCAAAGATAGACGGGGATGCGGGTCATATCAACAACAAGTGCCAGAACTGCAGCGGTTGCAGCGTATTCGGATTTATCCGGAAGTCGGGGTTGCAAAAACATAGCACGCAGTGCCCCCTGATGACCCGTCAATCCGCCCATGAATCCAGAACCAAAACCTCCGATTCGGTCTTCGGCTTCAGGCAAACGGATGCTCGACCATCGTTCACTTACTTTCAGTATTGGTAGCAAGACCAAGGCAAGACCCACCAAAAGGAGCAGGGGGTCAGACGGGATGACGAGGTGCAGCAACGCACCGATGAGAGCCCCGAGAAGAAGCGCCCATCCGAATCGCCTCAGTGCGTCCTTGTCGATGTGCTGGCGCAGCATGTGAGCTTTGATCGCATTATGGGCACCGTGGACGATGGCCACGCCGGCAATGGCTTGATGCGGTTCAAACCAAATGAGGAATATGGGTGTGGTCATGGTAGCAAGTCCGAAGCCCGCTGGCACGGTCAAAGCGGCTGCCAAGACACAGCCAAAGAGTCCGAGAATGATGAGGATGTCCATGTCAACACTTCCTTCACGGCTTATGTGGTGATTCCTTGAGTCACCTAATGAATGATTTCGCTGGCAGGCCAAGTTCTTGAGCCCGTTATCGGCGATGGAAATCTTCAAAATTCAACTTGAATCATACCCTCGTGCTCTCTCACTGGATAAATTGTGAGGTCTTTTTGGCGTGAGAGTTTTCCAACTACCTTTCCAAAAGGTGGAAAGAGAGGGAAGGGTGCCCATTCTTGCAGTGAGCCGTCTTCGATCTTGTGGGTGGTTTGGTGAAGGGGACAGCGAACGCATCCGTCCTCAACTTTTCCACCCCAAGCGAGCGGCCAGCGCATGTGGCGGCACAGGGCCTCAGTAGCAAAAAGAGCCCCATCTTGTCGGCCAACCATGATCATTTTTCCTCTGACAGCCACCATTTTCTTCTTTCCGTCTTTCAGCCGTTTAGCTTTGATTGCATTGTTCCACTTCATTGTATCACTTCATTGGTAGGGGGATGTTCAGGTGTTGGAGGAGATGTTCAGCGCTGGCAAGGGCTCCTTGCACCGAGGGGTGCGCACGGTGGTCGCCCACGACAAATACGCCATCAACTGTCAGGTTATTCACTCTTCGCTGGTGATGGTTCGGGTCTGTGTGGGGGAGGGCGTGACGAACTGTGGTCGTATAGGCGTAGGACCATCGGTCAACTTGTTCGCCAAACCACTGTCGAAGTTCACCAAGAACCTTGTCGGGTTCGGGCCGTTGGGCAGCATCGCCTACCAAGGTGGCGATGATGACCTCTTGGCCGTCACTTCTTGGATGAAGATTGGTGGGTATGTGAACATGCAATACCTCACGGCCCTGCGAGCCCCAACCCTCGTTAAGCAACAAACGTGCTTGAGAATAGGGTGAGCGAGAGGCCATGAAAGCCACGGTAGAGGTGAGGCGTTCTGTCGGAGTATGAACTGGTTTTGCATTGGGAAGCAACGCTGAAGTGACATGCTGTGGCGTTGCAAGCACCACGTGGTCAAAGGCATGAGTTTGATGTGCCGTGGTCACCGAAATTGCAGATACATCGACTACTTTTGTTGAGAGATGGATGTGGGTTCGGTCCAACTGGTCAGCGAGTTGTTGTGGGACGGCACCGATGCCGTTTTTGGGAACAACCATGCTGCCATGTGACATAGCTCCCCACGTAAATTCTGCAAAGGAAAAGCGTTCTGACAGCGTCGGGTCGAGCGTGATGCCTGCGAAAAGCGGCCCGAGAACCCGTCGCGTGGAAGGACGGAATCTACGCTTTCGAAGCCCATGTTCCACCGTTGCTGAGGGTCTGTCAAGCGGCCGCTCAAGATCGCTTGCTGACGTGCTGAGGCGCCATTTGAGAAAACGAAGACCGTCTCGTACGCCAACCGCTTTGAGGGTTGGGAGGAGATACTTGGGCGCCCGTAATGCATCTCCAAGAACGCGGCGGCGGCCTGTGCTTGGGTCAATGGAAACAGTGCATGAGTCCATTGGTTTTGCTTCCAATGCATCAAGGTCAATCCACCGTTGCACCGTTGGGTACGCCGTGTGAAGGACATGGAATCCGAGATCGTATTGTTGGCCTTCGTGTTCCACCGTTCGCATTCTGCCGCCAATGGTGTCTTCTGCTTCAAAGATCGTAACTTGATGGCCTGCACGTTCAAGTCCGAGGGCGACGGCAAGACCGGCGATGCCGGCACCTATCACCCCGATGTTCATCCGTTCAACCCCGTAATTTCGCCATTCCGCCATCGAGGTGGAGGATTTGTCCTGTGAGATTATCTGGAGCGTCGGTCAAGAGCCACGCCATGCTATTTGCCACTTCTTCGGGTTGATTGAGCCGGTGAAGGGGAATCATGGAAACCGAGGCTTCTCGTATCGCATCTGAGCGTAGAACCGTCGCTGCAAGGCGTGTATCGGTAAGACCCGGTGCGACTGCATTGACCCGGATGCCGCGCTTGGCATAGGTTGAGGCTGCTGAGCGCACCATCGCTTCCAAGCCACCTTTGGCTGCTGCAATGGCTTCGTGGTTGGTCAATCCATAGCTTCCGGCAACGCTGGAAACGAACACCATACGGCCTCCTCCTGATTTGATCATTGATTTCCCTCCGGTCTTCAATGTCAAAAATGCAGACGTCAAATTTGTTGCAATTACCTGTTCAAAGTCCTCTAATTTTGTTGCGTGTGGTGGACGAAGTGCGATGGACCCTACCAGGTGTGCGATACCAGCGAGTCCGTCGGGAGCATGTTCTGATGCAGAAGCTACGGCTTGTTGTACGGCGGTTTCGTCAAGTGCGTCCCCGTGAATCACCGTTGCCCCTTTGGCTTCAAGTGCACTGGTACGCTCCACATCGCGGGCAAAAAGGGTGACATGGTGCCCCTGTTCAAGAAGACGTTCGCCGAGAACCAAGCCGATATCGCTGCTACCGCCGATTAAAAGAAACGATTTACTCATACAATCCTATCATTTCTGTTAGTTTTTATATTCCTGTTTCCTTGAGCACAAAGACATTGTTTGAAAAGCAGGCATCCACAGGTATTCATGTGCTTCGAGATTCCCATCCCGATATTTTGAACACCGTTGTGGAGGCGCAGAGCATTCACATCCTCGGTTCAGGAATGAATCCAGAACGTCCGGCGCACCAAGCCATCCTTGACCTTGACAATGCGGGCTGGAGATTGGTACCGGTTCACCCACGAGATGCCGGAGGCAGTATTGCTGGGCGCCCCATTCGCGCATCGATTGAGGACGGCATAGTCCCCGAAATCGTCGTGTTCTTTTTGGCACCTGAACGAGCAAAACAAGCCGTTCAAAATCTGCTCTTTCGCTTTGACCGTGAAACCATGCCGCTTCTCTGGTTTCAGCCGGGCTCGGAGCACGAAGATGTCCTCGAAATGCTCAATGAAGCAGACCTCCCGCACATCGTAGATGACTGCATCGTTCGCTTTGTGAAACGCCACCATCTTACTGCAAATTCTCCTACCAACGCAGGCCCGTGGTACCGACAGATTGCTTCAGAAGAAGGGGATGGGTGTTCGGTATGGACCGTTCACGGCCCTCAAGAAGCATTCCATCCTCCAATTACAACCCTTGAGTGGTGTGGCGACCTTGACGATCTCCGGGAATCCCAGCATACCGTAGCCCGCTACATCCGCAGCCTTGTCCGAACAGATGAACACCTGCAAGATGCGGCTCTAAGACTGACGCACGTTGCACCTAAGGAATAACAGGAAATTCATCATCTGCTCTGAAGAGACTGCCCATAGGCCGTTGACTGAAACCAGTGTCATCGTTCCCACGACGATTCCTTGAATCGCAATGGTTCCTCAAAGAGATTCAATGGAGTACAGGGTGCCGCCGTTGCCAAAGATAGCGTAGTACAAGGTTCCGTCTGGGTGAAACACAAGCGGAAGCGGCGTGCCAGCATCCCAGGCAAATTTCGTGATGGACGTGTCGTAGGTTGCTGTTGTATCGTCAAAGGTCACGTCAATACGGAGAATTTCGTGACCTTGAGGAAGAATTGTATTCCACGAACCGTATACGGTCGCATACAGTGTGAATCCTTCATTCGGTTCGAGTCCGGGGAGAGGGGAATTGGGAGGCCTCACGTCAATACCGTTCATTGAGGTGTGAGGAGTCCAGGTTCCGATTGGTCCGAGTGTCCCTTCTGGAACGGGGTCGTCAGGTTCGTCATCCGGCCAGCCGTAGGATTCGCCTTCGACAAGAAAATTCAATTCTTCGGGCGGATGGTCGCCTTCCCAATCTCGCCCGTTGTCTGTGAAAAAATATCCGTGACCGCCGACCCAAACTCCGTCAAATGAATTCCTTACCCCGCTGGCGTAAACGCCATGTTCGCCCGTTGTAGCATTCACCCAAAGCAAGGCAGCATTGCGCTGATCTGCTTCATCACAAATGTTGCATGTTGAGCCACTATGCCATAACAGGGTCCCGTTGGGCATGATCGACACAGCATTGGTTTGGTGGTTTCCGACGGGTATGCTTTCAACCAGTACGGTCGGGTCAACAAGAAGCCCTCGGTCCGAGAAATTGTACGATGTCAATTTCCCTGCCTCTGAGACATAGGCATGAGTTGATGTAAGGGCGAATCCATGAGGCCGATCAAGTCCTGAAAGAAGAACACGGCGTTCATCGCTGGATATGTTCAATTCCTTGATTTGACCATTGTCTCGGTCGCAGATCAGGAGATGTTCGGCATCATGCCATACGAGGCACGTAGGGCCACCCAAATCGCCTGCTACCTTGATGACGGTGTATCCATCAACCACGGTTGGGTCGTTACCTGAAACATATGGATACAGTTGCCGCGCCAAAAGAAGAACCACGATGAACATGGCCATTGGGAACAAGTGGCGGCGCATGTCAGCCACTTACGGTCGCTTGCTCTGTTTCAATAATTCGTATCTCAACACCCTCATAGGTAGCAATAACGGAGATTGTTTGACCTGCCGCCCATATGTTCTGGTCGTTTTCACGAAGGAGGATAGTTTCAGAACCGTTCCACAATTGTGTGTCTTCATCACCCGCTACGATGAGACAGGGTGAGGGTGAAACCAACATTGGGTTGTTGAGGGCTGGAAAATCTGAACCGTTCAGTGCTGCAATCATGATTGTGGGGTATCGGCTTTCATCGTCAGCGTTGTAATAGGTTAGAAATTGGAGTTTAAACTGCATTCCGTGTTGCTCAATGACGTAAACGCCTGTTTTGGGGTCCACTCGATGGACTGCTAAATCATAATCATACCAGTCAAGTCGGTTTTCACTATCGGCGCTGAGTTCGCTTGCATTGACCTCTACATCGTCATCCATCGTGGTGTCTGGAATGTACGTCCAAAGAACGTCTTCGCTGAAGAATACGTCAGTCTTTGAAAACCTCATCGTGTAATTTGTTTCGTTACCAAGCCCTTGTTCGGGCAGGGCAAAATGCGTGAACGATGTTTCGCTGGTGGCATCGATTTCTGTCGTAAAGGTGAGGCCGTCGGCAGCTAATTTCGGGGACACGAGCATGGGGCTTTGGGAGGCCGTTGATTGGCTTCCAAAACTGCAACCGAACGATTGTCCGTCGACATCAACGCTCACCTGAAGCGATGCCCAGGATAGGTTCTCAGCATCGTTGCCTTTGAAGGCAAGTGAGGCAAGCGTGTCATCCGAATTATTGGATCCCACTGGCTCAAACCTCACCACCACCGTATTGGAAGTGCCGAGGTCACTCTCGTATGATAGAACCAGAGCGGACCATGCGGCAACAACCAACACGATGGCAAGACCAAAGCCTATGGCAATTCGCTTCCACATTGTGTTTTACCACGCTTACTCGTCACGGGATGTTCGTCCCATAAGGGCAAGGGCACCGATAACAGCGATAAGGGTTGAGATAACCATGAATCCTGGTGTGTTCTCCTCGTCATCAGAATCAACTGTTGACGCCGCATCGTCATCATCGCCACCGTCACCAACGACGACTTCTCCGAACATGTTCAAGGCCACGTGGGGTTCACAGGCATAGAAGAAGGTCGTGTCTTCAGTGAAGGTGTGATGGAAGTTAACCGTCGAAGCTGCTGCTCCGGAGGTAACGCCGCCTTCAACAAAGTTGGTTGACTTGTAGCCGGTGATTTCCTTCACGTTGTGAGGCATGCTTTCATCTTCCCAGGACCAACAGACAGTTTCGCCAACCGCAATGGTGACGACGTCTGGTGTAAAGGCATAACCTGACGCTCCCACACCAATGGTTACTGCGCAGTCAATGCCCTCGAATGGGTCAACTACTGGGTCTGCTGGAGGTGTGAGCACTGCATCGATCACGTGAATGACACCGTTTGATGCGGGCACGTCTGCGAGGGTCACTGCCGCATTGGAAGCACCCACAGTAACGCCCGTGGAGGACACGGTGATGTCAAGAGTATCTCCGTTCGCTGCAGTCACTGTGTTGACGCCGTCAGCGAGGTCGCCTGACATGGTCGTTCCTGCCACAACGTGGTAGAGCAGAATGTCGGCAAGTACTGCGATTTCTGCATCCGTGGTGAAGGAGTCAAGGTCGATACCAGCAGCAGCAAAGGCTGCGTCGGTTGGAGCGAAGACGGTATACTCGTCAGTTCCGCTGAGGGTCGTGACAAGGTCTGCAACGGTTAGGGCTGCGACCAAGGATGTGTGGATGGTCGTTGCTCCTGCGGTCATTGCAATACTGACTGCTGGGGTCCACATGTAGCCGTTGCATTGCACCTGACTGATGTTAGCGACAGCCTGGGTAACGGTGTTGTAGCATCCTGTGATGGATTGACCCATCATCGAATAGTTCTCAACGTACATGTAGGAATTGCATTCAACATTTGATGCCCCGGCCACGATTGTATGGGTAATGACGTTGTAGCAAATGTCACCGGGAGGTGGCATGAGGACCTTGTCAATTACGTGGATGATCCCGTTGGTTGTAGCAACATCCGCACCGGTCACGTTAGCTCCACCCACACTCACGACGCCATTGGCGACCGAGAAGGTTGCTTTGTCTCCGTTTACCATGGTGACTGCAAGGCCGTCTGTGACTGCTGACGAAGCTACAGCGCCCGAGTAGACGTGATAGAGGAGGATGTCAGACAAAGTTGCATTTTCCTCAGGAGTGTCAAAAGTGGACAAGTCAATGCCCGCTGCTGCGAATGCTTCGTCAGTCGGAGCGAAGACTGTGAACGGTCCGTCGCCTTGGAGGGTTTCGACCAAGCCTGCCTGTGCGAGAGCTGCTACCAGCGAGCCGTGGACCCCTGTTGATTGAGCTGTTTCTGGAATGTTGAGTGTTGGTTCAACAACATCGACGGGAGGGATCATGACCGCATCGATGACATGGATGATTCCGTTGGATGCAATGACATCCGCTGTCGTAACGTTGGCGGATTCAACAACAACGTTACCGTTGGTGACTGCGAAGGTGGCATCGTCACCGTTGAGCATCTCAACGGTTAGGCCGTCAGTGACGTCTGCTGCTGCGACTGAACCGTTGTAGACGTGGTAGAGAAGAATGTCCGCAAGCGTGCTGTTCTCCTCGTCAGTGTCAAAGTCTGCTAAATCAATACCTGCTGCTGCGAACGCCGCATCAGTCGGGGCGAAGACAGTGAAGGGGCCATCCGCTTGGAGGGCGGCGACAAGGTTGGTATGAGCCAAGGCTGCAACGAGACTGTCGTGAACGCCTGTCGCTTGTGCGTTGGCTGGTATGTCTTGTGTTTCGTCTGCTGACACATTGAGTGGTGTGACAGAAATCAGGAGGCAGGCTACAATAAGAAATGAGCTAATTCGCTTCATGACCAAGTGCGAAGTTTCGGGGTATATAATGCGCGGTTTTTTACCTAAGCAAAAGGAGATTTGTATTCATGGACATCCTCAGCAATTCGTAACAATTGATTGTACTTAGCCACGCGGTCTGACCGAGCAGGCGCACCGGTTTTGATTTGACCAGCACGGGTCCCCACTGCAAAGTCTGCAATGGTCACATCTTCTGATTCACCACTGCGATGGGAGACGACGTTGTTGAGTCCGTTTGTCGTTGCTAAATCCATGGCTTCGAGCGTTTCTGTGACAGTGCCTACTTGATTCAATTTGACCAACATAGCATTGGCAGCCCCCAGTTCAATACCCTGAGAGAGCCGTTCGGACTGGGTGACAAAGAGGTCGTCGCCCACGCTCTGAACGCGATGACCCTGAGCCCGAGTAAATGCGGCCCAGCCTGCCCAATCATCCTCACCAAATCCATCCTCGATGGACAAGATAGGATAGTCATCAAGCCAACCTGCATACATTTCACCAAGTTCTTCACTTGAAACAACCCTGCCTTCAATATGGTAGCCGTCACCATGATGAAATTCAGTTGAAGCAACATCGAGTGCGATCCCGATTTCTTCGGTTGAATAGCCTGCACCTTCAATGGCTCTTACCATGTACTTGAGGCCTTCTTCGTTGGTTGGAAGATTCGGTGCAAAGCCGCCCTCGTCACCAATTCCACCAAGTAATCCGTCTTTCTTCAGTTCTGCTTTCAAGGAATGATAGGTTTCTACGCCAGCCCTCAAACCTTCTGGAAAGGTATCGAAACCGTGGGGCATCACCATGAATTCCTGCACGTCAACATTGGAGGCTGCATGGGCACCTCCGTTCAAAATATTCAGCATTGGTACCGGCATCAGGCCGCCGGCTACCCCACCAACATACTTCCAAAGGGGCAATTCGTGAATGGCGGCTCCAGCGTGTAGGCAAGCAAGCGAGGCTCCGAGCATCGCATTCGCCCCAATCTTGGATTTATTGGGCGTACCATCAAGTTCGATCATCACTTCATCGATGAGTCTCTGCTCGTCGACCGGTAGGCCAACAAGTGCTTCTTCGAGATGATCTTTGACATGATTAACTGCTTGTTGGACGCCTTTTCCGAGGTATCGTTGAACATCCCCATCCCGCAGCTCAAGAGCCTCATAGGCGCCTGTTGAGGCTCCAGATGGGACAATGGAGCGGCCCATGAGAGCCCCATCAACGTAACAATCCACTTCAACAGTGGGTTGACCACGGCTGTCCAAAACCATTCTTGAATCCAAGCCAGTAATATGTCCAGACACAATACTCCCTCATGTTGGCCAGTGGAAGGAGGGACTTGAAGAAAGCGGGCACTGACCTTACGAGCGATTGAGCCAGCCCATCCATCGCGCCACCTGTGCTTGAAGACAGGGGACGTCATGTTCGGACGTGCTCTTAACAACCCAACACAACTGTTCTTCGAGGGGAGATATTGAGAACAATTCAATCCTGTAGACTACGTCCTGTTCTTCCTGGTGTTGGGTTCTGCAATCTTCAACGAAGCAATGAATCAAATGCCTTGGAAAGTGGTGGAGAATCGTCTGTTCGGGGCACAGAAGAACCAATGATTCGTTCAAAAAGAGAAGGGCTGCACCCGTTTCCTTGTTCAATTCGTGCGCCATTATTGGTGTGGAAGAGAACATCGCTGCAACATCGATTTGGAACCAGTCATGTTGTTGTTGTGGACGTTGGGTTGATGCTACATCGTCTAGAAAGGATTGGAGTCCGGCAACGGCGCTGGTCGCTTCTTGGGGCATCGGTGAATCCCCTCGCGCTATCCTTTTGAACCTCACGAAATTCTACATTTTAGAAATTGGCGAGGTTTTTTCTATTTTATGCCACCAAAATCCTTTTTTTTCACATAAATGTAATGAAAGATAGTGTATATTGCCGATAAAAGGTTTCAAATAGGATTTTGGCAAGGCCTAGTCATGCCCCGCATTGCTGAAATTGACCGAGCGATTCTTGCTCAACTCCGAAAAAACGGCAGGATGTCCTATGTAGATCTGGCCACCAAAGTTGAAGCCAGTGAACGAACCGTCCGTACACACATCAGAACGATGGAAGAAAACGGTACCATCCGAGGCTATACCATCCGTGAAGGCGGTGTTGGTTTGACCGCTCTTGTTCGTATCAAAGTAGCCCCTGGCTCTGAAATCGGTTCATTTGCATCCGAAGTCACAGGGTGGGATGGGATCGAAATCGTCTACGAAGTATCGGGAGAAGCAGACTTGGTCGCTCTCGTCCACGTTGACGACACCATGGCATTGCGTGCATTGTTGGACAAGATGTGGCTCGCAGCCCCCAACGAAATCGCTAGCACGACCACTGAATTGGTGCTCGAGCAATACTGATAATGCCGTGCATTATTCCTCTTCTGAGGGCTTGGGTGGAGAATAATCAATGCCGCAGGAGCGGCAGACCATTTCATCATCCCAATCACACTGACGTCGGCATCCCGTCATCAAGAATCCCTCAAGCCTTCCATTTGACCGAACATCCGATTGAATCCGTGTAAACGGTTTCGGGTTGTTCGCCAGCCAACATCGCAATGATGGCGTCTTCAAGTTCTGATGTTGTTACGTCGTTGGGGTTGCGAGGGCTGTTGTCCATTCGACCCTGGTAAACGAGGCTTCCTTCGGCATCAAAAAGAAAGAACTCTGGTGTTCGTTTCGCCCCGTAGGATTCGGCAACAACTTGTGTGTCATCGTGTAAATATGGATAGGGCATGCCGCCCTCAGCACGCTTTACCATGTGCTCGAAGGAATCGTTTTCGTAGACGACGGGGTCGTTTGAATTGATGCCAGCGAAACCAAGGCCACGCTCCTTGCAGGCTATAGCCATGGCGTTCATTCGGTCAATATTGGCGATGACATATGGGCAATGATTGCACTCAAAAACGATAACTGTCCCGTTCACTCCTGCAACATCTGCAGTCGTCATTATTGCCTCACCTACCTTTGAATTGGCATTATTGAGTTCAAATGGTGGCGCTTTATCACCGGGTTGCAGGTTCATGTCCACGCTAAGGGCTCTCCCCTCAAAATGACTTGCTTTGATTCACTCTAAAGAACGAAGAATGCTCCTAAGAGGGAAAGGACGGCTGCCACTCCGATGAGGACCTTGACAGATAGAAGCGAGTTACCAGATTCAGGAGCAAGGGGTGCTTGTTGCTGTTCGGGAAGATCAGGGATGATTTTGTCTTCTGGATTAGGTATGTCGGCATGAGCGTCCCAATAGGCCTGCTTGGCGGCTGCCCCTGCCTCAAGTTCTGCCTGTATCCTCGCCTCTTCTGCTAAGCGGGCTTCCTCGGCCAGACGAGCTTCTTCTGCTAGCCGGGCTTCTTCTGCTAGCCGGGCTTCTTCTGCTAAGCGAGCCTCTTCGGCTAGGCGAGCTTCTTCTGCTAGCCGGGCTTCCTCGGCCAGACGGGCCTCTTCCGCTGAACGGGCTTCTTCTGCTAGCCGGGCTTCTTCTGCCAAACGAGCCTCTTCAGCTAAGCGGGCTTCCTCGGCCAGACGAGCCT
>Ga0222715_10002605_pt1 | contig 16361 bp, 11 predicted proteins | sample C33_9DmetaG_FD_165056 | JGI IMG/M metagenome (GOLD analysis project Ga0222715, IMG submission 165056) | Estuarine water microbial communities from San Francisco Bay, California, United States - C33_9D | ecosystem: Environmental > Aquatic > Marine > Unclassified | place: USA: California... | reverse complement strand
CTCTTTGATCACTTGTAACATTCTAATTTGCATGTTTGGTTCATCACTCGCGGAAAATCGGGCGACGTTACCGAACAGTACGCGCTGCGCGAGCACCGGGCGCAACAACGCCGCGTCATTGACGGCGAAAAACGCCAACACAAATTCACAAAACGCCCGCCGCGTCGACCCGGCGAGCACGTCTTTACCATCACGATGACGACGCTGCGACGTGCCGTCTTTCGCCCCCGAATCTCGCGGGGGCGACGCAATTTTCGGTAACACCGCGAGCGAAAAATCAAACGTGCGAAACAATTCCGACGCGCACCGCTTCCCGCGTCCCGCTATACCAGCCAACGTCATCAAACCTGCATTCACTCTCACGCGCACGCCACTCGCTAAATGACTATATATTTGTCGCATGCGCCTTGACATGATCGCTCGAGCTAAAGAATCCAACGCCAGGCGCTCGCGTTCGGTCCATCCGTCCCCGCTCGCCCGCCCAGACGTCGCCGCCGTCTCTCGCGCGCGCGTCATCATCGTCCCACACAGCGCCAATAACGGCGCGCACACCCTCTGCGCGTGATTCGCATGGTACGAATCCCAAATATTCAACACATCCGCAAAGTCCGGGGAATGCGTGAGGTACTCCTGTGTGCGATACACGCGCGAAAACACCGTCGTCAGCGTCACCTCGACAGCCGCCACAAAAAAGTGGTTGCCCGACACCGCGAACGAACGCGCGCGCGCGCGCGCGAACACCGCGCACCGCGAACCGCGCACCGCATCGCATGCGCACCTTAACGACGGCATCACACGCGTCATCGCTCGTCAAACACGCCCGACGCATCGTCGTCAGCGCTGCGCGACACGACACAACACATCGTCAGTCATTCGTTTGCGCATCACACGTCGTCGTCGTCGTCGTCGTCGATCACCGCACGCACCGTCGGCGATGACATCCACGGACGCGCCCGCATCGCCCAGCGCGTCTATCGCCTCGCGCACGCGCGTCATCGCGTCGTCCGCGTGCGCCATGTCGCCGGCGCCGACGACGAGTGACCCCCGCCGATGGAGCACCTCGAGGTCGAGTCCCCCTGCGACTGCCTGTTCATGATTGGTGAAATGTCCCGAACGGGAAAAGTTCTCTCGACCTGTCGCGGTCCGTCAGTGCGCGACGCGGTGTTCGACGCCGACGCCCGGGCGCGCGGCACGCATCGCACGCGTTTCACCACCTCGCCGTCGCGACCACCGAGCGCCGCGAGACGCGACGAGAGACGCGGGAGTCGAGCGAATCGATCGATTCATTCGCTCGCGCGTTGAGGTTTAGGATGACGCCGACGATGACGATGCGCGCCGCGGCGTCGACGAGGATGCACGCGCGGGCGCACGGGCGCGGTGATGCGCGCGCGGCGCACGCGTTGCGTCGATCGGTGTCGTCGGCGGTGGCGGCGACGACGGCGGTGGCGGCGAGACGGCGAAGAACGGCGACGGTGACGCGCGCGGATGCCTTTGCCGGGATGAGCGAGAAACTGGATAAGGCATGGGCTCGCCTCGCCGGTGAGAAGGATTTGAACGCTGAGAACGTCAAGGAACCTTTAAAGGATGTTCGCCGAGCGTTGTTAGAGGCGGACGTGTCTTTGCCGGTGGTGCGAAGGTTTATTAAGCGGTGCGAAGAGAAAGCCGTGGGGCAAAAGGTGACCAAGGGCGTGGAGCCGGGGCAAATGTTAGTCAAGGTGGTCGCGGATGAATTATGCGAGCTCATGGGTGGGATTGGTGCGGATGGGATTGAGTTTCGCGATGATGGTGAACCGACGGTTATTTTAATGGCGGGTTTGCAAGGGGTTGGGAAGACGACGGCGTGCGGGAAGCTCGCGTTGGCGTTGCGCAAGCAAGGGAAGAGCGTGTTGATGGTGGCTACGGATGTGTATCGTCCAGCGGCGATTGATCAGTTGAAAACGCTCGGGACGCAGATTGGTGTGCCGGTGTTCGACATGGGCGTCGATGGTAACCCGCCTGAGATTGCCGCGCGCGGCGTGAGAAAGGCTAAGGATGAAGACATCGACGTCGTCATCGTGGATACGGCGGGTCGATTGAACATTGACGAGAAGCTCATGGGTGAGCTCAAGGCTACAAAGATGGCCACTAATGCGGATGAAACCTTGTTGGTCGTTGATGCAATGACTGGTCAAGAAGCGGCGACGCTTACGGCGTCGTTCAACGACGCCGTGGAAATCACTGGGGCTATTTTAACCAAGATGGATGGCGATACGCGCGGCGGCGCCGCGTTGTCGGTGCGCGAAGTATCTGGGAAACCCATCAAGTTTACTGGTGTCGGCGAGAAGATGGATGCGTTGGAGCCCTTCTACCCCGAACGCATGACGAGCCGCATTCTTGGTATGGGTGACATCGTGTCTCTCGTCGAGAAGGTGCAAGCGGGCGTCGCCGAGGAGGAAGCGTTGAAGATTCAAGAGAAAATTATGAACGCCACATTTGATTTCAATGACTTTGTCAATCAACTTGAAATGATGAACAACATGGGTAGCATGAAGCAATTGATGCAAATGATGCCCGGAACGGCCAAGTTGAGCGATGCGGACATGGAGGCGGCGGAGAAGAGCATGACGATTGCCAAGAGCTTGATCAACTCGATGACCAAGGAGGAGCGACAGTACCCGGATATGCTCGTGGCGAGCACGAACGCCGAGTCTCGTCGTGCGCGCATCATCAAAGGTAGCGGACGCAAAGAGGCAGATTTAGCAAACCTCATCATCATGTTTGGTGGCATGCGTACAAAGATGCAACAAATGAGTGGGCAACTTGGCGGCAAAGCGGCATCCGTCGGTTTGACTCCGCAACTTTCAGAGGCTGAACTCACAAAGTTGGCGATGAATAAAGTGCGAAAGACAATCAAGCCGGGTTTTGTGCGTAGACCGAAAGCGAAGAAAGTCCCAAAGTTTCTCAGCGAACGCGTGGAGATTGAAGGGAAAGCATAATAAGCGAGCACATTTATTATTTTTCTAATACAAGCGGCAAAAATCGCGAAATCAATTCTTCATCACACTCGAATCCATGCCTTGTCTCCGGGCGGGACGCGATAATGCGAAGCCAAAAAGTACTCTTTAGCCCTGTACGAGCACACACGACTCAAGACCTCGACGAGCCATGAGTCGGGTCCAACTAAATAACGACACTTGGGCTTGCGCGCGTTTATCGCCGTCACGACGGCTTTCACGACCTTTTGGGGATGCGTCCCGGCAGCCTCTTCCGCACGCATAATTTGCTCTGCCCGCACAGCCACGGGATCGGTTTCAAAACCTTCCGATTTGAACACGCTCGCCATGCCCGGCTTTAAGTCACCAGGCTCGATTAAACTCACGCGCACGCCAGACGACTTCAACTCCATGCGAAGCGCGTCCGTGTACACCATCAATGCCGCCTTGGACGCGCTGTACAACGATTGGAACGGAATTCCGATGCGACCAGCAATAGAACCGATGTTGATGATGCTCGCGCCCTTCGATAGGTGCGGTAAAGCTTCGCGGACGACGCTGACTACGCCCACAAAGTTGGTTTGCATAATCTTGTCCGCGTCTTCGCGAGGCGTTTGCTTCGCCCAAGACGCCAAACAAATACCCGCGTTGTTGATTACCACATCAATCGCACCGTGTCGTTTTACAATCGCTGCGATGCACGCCTTGATTGAGTTCTCGTCGGTCAGGTCCATAGCCAACAACGGGTGCTCGACGATGCCTCCGCTCGAATCAAATTTAGCGCCAAGCGGCTCGGTCGAACCAACTTGTTGCTCTTCGCGTTGCTTCATCGATGGCGACCCGAGACCGAATATCCCACTGCGCTGACGTTCAAATTGTGGGGGCTTCCAACCGTTTCTCGACGTGCCGTACACGATGGCGTTTGGAAAAGCCTTGCGACATCCGGCGGTGAGCAACTTGCCCAAACCGCCGCCGCCGCCAGTGATGAGAACCACGCGCACCTTGCTTCGCTCATCTCGTGATTTCGAGCCAAACATCGCGCCAAGTACACGATAAATCACGCGCAGCGCGGCAGCGATCAATAATGCGAGTACGAAAACTCGAGCGCGATTTCTCGCCTCGTTTGACTCTGCAAACGCCGCCGCCCGCGCTACGAGCGCCTTCTCAACCTCCCTGTCGTTAAGCTTCAATGCCGCCGCGCGCAAATTTGCACTTAAACGCTCAAAATATCGATCGATAGCGTCAAATACTACGTTTTTCGACGCACCAACCGACGTCACGCGCACCAACGCCTCCGCCGCGACGACGCCCGCGAACGCGCTCGCGCCGTCCCCACCCACGAATGCGCGCACACACGCCGCCACACACGCCGATACGAACGTCGCGCGCGTCAATCGTGCAAAATCCTCCTTCCCCAGCGCGCGAACGAGCGCTCGTGCGCGCGCGCTCTCGCGCGCCACAGCCGTTATCGTCGCACCGCGCGACACCGTCACAGCTTTCGCCGCAGCTCGTTTCATCCCTCGCGGCCGCGACCTCGGCGGCGATTCTCACGCACGACGACGACGACGCGCGCGCACTCGAGACGACGATCGCTCTCGCCGCGCGCGTCTCGGCGGGCACGACGTCGGCGCGTCGCGATGTGCCGCATTGGCGTTCAAATTCAAACACAACTTTTGCAGCTGTCGCCACTGCGTGCCTCGCGCCGCACCGAGATGGATTTCGCGCTCTCGCAGACAAACCTGCGCGCGTTCCACAAGTCGATAGGATTCCTCTCGCGCATCGGCCCCGAACTCCTCGTCGACGCGCACGCCGGGGAGAAAATCAAGCTTAAAACCGTGAACGCGGCGCGCAGCGCATTCGCATGCGTCACCGTGCATGCGTCTGCGTTTGACCGTTTTGACGTGCGCGCGAGCGGTGGGAACGTGCAGGTGTGCGTGCTGGCGAAACATGCGATGTCGAGCTTGCGTTCGGCGAAAATGGAGCGCGTGGAGTGCGCGTCGAGCGCGAGTGGGGATGCGTTTACGGTGAAGGCGTCGTGCGCGCGGAGCGGGCTGACAAAGACGTATACGATGCATACGATGTGCGATGCCGAGTACGTGGATGCGGATTTCGATGGGGAGACGATGGGGGTGAAGTTAGTGTTACGCGCCAAGGTGTTGAATAGGTTGTTGGCACATTTTGCGAGCGCGGCGCAGGATGACGTGACGATTACGTGCGGCGCGGATGTCGAAGGCGCGGCAGCCGCGGATGGGAAATTGGTGATGTTATCGAGCTATACGAATCCCGCTGGTGGGTTGAGTCAGGCGTTGCAGACGAATATATCACTTAAGCGGGATGATGATTCGATTTTGCACTACAAGAATGCGACGGGGCGAGATGTTGAGGTGACGGTGAACTTGAAGGATTTGCGATGCGTGGTGCACTTGTGCGAGAGCTCAGACGTTGATGTGGCGATTCATTGCGAGCAGACGGGCGCGCCGGTTGTGGTGAAACCGACGGCAGATTTTAAGATGTTTCAACAGCGCGACGGACTCGGGAATGCGGCGGATGCGCCGGTGGTGAGTTTCCACGCGATGCTCGTGTTGTCGTCGATGCCACCAAAGGCTGCGGCGGCGCCGAGCCAGGCGCCGCCGCCGCGCGAGATGCCGCCGCCGCGACCGCAGTCGCTACCGAACGCACCACTTGGTAGTCAACCATGGAGCGCAGTGCCAGATAGTGAAGACGCGACGCAGCGCGACGTCGGGGTTGAAGTCGCGGGACCGACAGAGCGGCCATGGGGCGCGGATTCGACAATTCCAAACGACGACGGCGACGCTGACGATTGGTTGGGCGCGAATGACGACGAATACGTCGAAGCGACGCCGCCAGAGAAACGACAGAAAATGTAGGACATGCACTAGCAGCAACAACAACGCTCCGATGATGACAGGAACGACGTAGGCAACTGTAACGATAGCGAATACAAATACAACAAACGACAATTCGGAAAGGTTTGTTTTAATGCGCGTTCCCGCGCCCGCGACGATATCATCGACACTCGCACAGCTGATGGCGATCAGCTTGCGCGCGAGTGCGTCATTCTCATCGCAGAACGCGTATATTTCGCGCCTCGACGTCTACTCCCCGCGTCGAATACGTCTCCAACCGCTCGACAACTTGCGCGCCGCGCCCGTCGATACCAGCACCCCACCCAGCATGCACGCGAACCCGACGTACGTGAACATCAGAAATGTAAATCCAGTGACCGATAGACAGCGCACATCGGTGTGCTCGCAGCTTGATCTGTACATGAACGACGACGCGCCCGTCCAAAGCCCAGCGTCCTGGAGCACGTGTCGCGTCGGGTCCGCCGCGACGAGCGGAATCGACACCCACACCGCCACACTCGCCCCGTGCTTTGCCCAAAACGTCTCTCCAGTGCGATACTTTGCGTTTCGTGTCGTCATGACGGCTAACACGGTCGCCGCGACGACATTCGTAACCAACGACACGACGTGACTCGCGCGCTTGGCGCCCACCGTCGCCGCCCCGCCCGTGAGCGCGGCGACGATGAGCGGATAGCATCACACGCCGAATAACGACGGCGCAGATACGACTAGCGCCGCGATGGACGCCACGACGGAGGTGCGGCCATGATCTCTCGATCGACGGCCGTCTCGCAGCGACATGAATTCTGAATCCGAACTCGTTTCTTCGTCGCTCCCGTACGTCGCCCCACCCGCGCGCGCGCCGCCGCCGTCGTCGTCTGCGACGTGTCACGTCGCGCACTCGTCGCTCGCGCGTTCGACGTCGAGCAATGCGCGTTCGATCGACGGCGAATCCATCGAGGCGCGCTCTGTCGTCATTTCATCGCACGACACACGCACGAATGGCGACGCCGACGCCGACGCCGCGCGCGCCGACGGATGAGCTCGCGCTGGATGACGCCAACGCGGTGCGATTCATGAAATTCTACGCCTCGCTCGCGCGTGAGAACGGCGTTGAAGGCGAGGATGACGTCGGGCAGACGATGTCTCGGACGGTGCGATTCTTCGACCGGAAGGATTTCATGTCCGTGCACGGCGACGACGCCACGTACGTCGCCAAGGAGTTTTACAAGGTGCGTCGTGCGATTCGATTCGCGTGATGTACCTCTAATCGCGCGCGCGGCGCGGCGGAAATCGCGATGGTGATGACGTTCGCGCGCGCGCGTTTGAATCTCGCGTTTGGCTGTCGCGCGCGCTCGACGTTCTTTCGCGCGCGATGCGCGTCTCTCGCCGCGGTCACTCACGCGTCGTCGTGTCGCCACGTGTCTCATTGTCTTCGTCTCGCAGACGACGAGCGTGATTAGGTATTTACGCAGCGGCGATGAGACGTTACCGGGCGTGACGTTGAACCGCGCGATGTTTGAGCTCGCGTTGCGCGAACTCTTACTCGAAGGATCGGGTGCGAATGTCGAAGTGTACGAGGAAACCAAGCCCGCTGGGACGTGGCGGTGCGTGAAAACTGCATCGCCTGGTAAGCTCGGCGCGTTTGAGGATGAGTTATTTAGATCGACGGATATGTCGGACGCCGCGGTGGTGTGCGCGGCGCGCGTCGTGGTCAAGGCGGAGCAAAGACACGTCGGGGTGGCGTACGTGAACGCGACGACGCGCGAACTCGGAGCGTGTGAATTCGTCGATGACGAACAATTTTGCACGCTTGAGAGCGTGTTGTGCCAGATTGGCGCCAAGGAGTGCGTGGTACCGAAAGAGGGCGCCGACGGGCCGGATGGGCGTCGATTAAAGGATGTCGTCGCGCGCTGCGGCGCGTTGGCGACGGAACGCGCTGGGCGAGAGTTTGACGTGAATGATTTGGAAAGTGATTTAGGGCGACTTGTGAGTGGTAACGTCGAGGCGCATCGTGCAGTGATTGATAAGCCGCAAGCCGCGGCGTGTTTGGCGGCGGTGTTGCGATTTAGCGAAATGCTCGCGGATAGCACGAATCACGGTCGATGCGCGTTGAGCATGTACGACACTGGGCGGTACATGCGTTTGGATTCCTCGGCGTTGCGCGCGTTGAATGTTTTGCCCGAACGCGCGGACGGGTCGAGTAATTTCAGCTTGTATGGGTTGTTGAATAAGTGCCGCACGCCGATGGGGCGTCGATTATTGCTTCGATGGCTCAAGCAGCCCCTCGTGAACGTCGACGAAATCGCGACGCGTCACGACGTCGTGTCCGAGCTCGTGAGCAATGCTGAAGTGCGCGATGCTCTTCGATCGGCGCACTTGCGATCGTTACCAGATATTGAACGCATCGTCCGCAAGCTTGAACGCCGCAAGGCATCGCTCATGGATTTATGTCGGTTGTATCAAGCGAGCGCGGCGCTTCCGCACATGGCGGAGGCGCTCGAACGTTGCGAAGGACGTCACGCAGACTACATTCGAACCAAGTACGCCGATCAATTTAAGAAGTTTAATGACGAAAATCACCTTGGTCGATTCGAAGCGCTGTTGGAAGCTGCAGTTGACCTCGCAAAGATTCCGGATGAGTACGTGATTTGCGCGTCGTACGACGCCGGATTGGGCGAATTGCAACAGCAGAAGGATGCGCTGGAAAGTGACATTCGCGACGCGTTTAAAGATGCAAGCGATGATTTAGGCATGGAGCGCGATAAGCAACTCAAGTTAGAGCACAATAATATGCATGGATGGTTCATGCGATTGACCAAGAAGGATGAAACGTCGGTGCGCAAAAAGTTGAGCGTGAGCTATCAAATTCTCGAAGCGAAGAAGGATGGCACAAAGTTTACAAACAAGACACTTCGCGCGCTTTCAGAGCAACGAATGTCGCTTGACCGCAGTTATGAAGCAAAGCAGCGTTATCTCGTCGACCGCGTCGTTGACGTTTCTGCAACGTTCTCTGAGGTGTTTTTGAGCGTCTCGTCTTTAGCCGCAGAGCTCGACGTGTTGACGTCTTTTGCTGAAGTTTCAGTGAGTGCACCCGTGCCATTTATTCGTCCAATTATGCACGATAAATCATCAGATACGATTCATTTGGAAAACTCGCGACACCCGAACGTCGAGGCACAAGACAACGTGCGATTCATCGCGAATACGTGTTCAATGAAGCGCGGCGAGTCATGGTTTCAAATCATTACGGGTCCAAACATGGGCGGTAAAAGTACGTTTATTCGCCAAGTCGGCGTTTGCGTTTTGCTCGCGCAGATTGGATGCTTTGTTCCGTGTGACGAAGCGACGATTTCCGTGCGCGACGCCATTTTCGCGCGCGTTGGCGCGGGCGATTGCCAGTTGCGAGGGATTTCTACGTTTATGGCTGAAATGCTTGAAACAGCGGCGATTTTGAAAGCGGCGACGCCGGCGAGTCTCGTTATCATCGACGAGCTCGGGCGTGGCACTAGCACGTATGATGGATTCGGTCTCGCCTGGGCGATTAGCGAGCACATCGTCAATGAAATCAAGGCGCCGTGTCTCTTTGCCACGCACTTCCACGAGCTCACCGCGCTCCAAGGCCCGAGCGGCGTCGCAAACTTCCACGTCGAGGCGCTCATCGACCAAGAAAGCCGCAAGCTCACCATGTTGTACCAAATCAAATCCGGCGCGTGCGATCAATCATTCGGCATTCACTGTGCGGAATTTGCGCGATTCCCTGAAGAGGTGCTCAAAATCGCTCGCGCCAAGGCTGAAGAATTGGAAGACTTTAGCAAACAAGGCGCCGAGCGCGCCACGGCGAACATCGACTCCACCGATGACTCCACCGCAAAGCGTCAACGCACAGACAGCGGTGATATCTCTGACGACATGGCGCGAGGCGTCGTGCGCGCCCGTCAATTTCTCTCTGATTTCGCCGCCGTGCCGCTCGACCAAATGGAACCCGTCGACGCCGTCGCGCGCGCCCGTCAACTCAAAGCCGAACTCGACGAAGACGCGCGCGCGTCGCCATGGCTCACTGACCTTGTTTCAAACGCCGCGTAAACCACGCGCACGATGACACAATTGTAACGACAGACACCTTGACATGATACGAAACAGCGAAACGCGCCTCGCCCGTTTGCGGCTCGTGATAAAACAAGATGATTGACTGCCCATCGCCGCCAGAACGCGCCTCGGTGTCGCCATGCCCGCGCCGCGTAAATCTCCATCGCGACGCCGCGCGTCGACGACGGCATCCGCGCCCGTCGATGTGCCCGCGACGACGCCGACGTCGACGACGTTGGATCCGTCGCGCAAGTACACGCGCATCCGCGGCGTCGTGTACGACGTCACCGATTTCGAACACAAACACCCCGGGGGCGCGCAGTTACTGTCCCTGTGCGTCGGCCGCGACGCGACGATATTGATCGAAAGCCATCATTTGCGTCCGGAGATTGTGCAAAAGTATTTGAAGACGCTGCCGCGCGTTGAAGGGCAGAATGAGGCGTTCGGTCCCGAGGAGGCGTTTCCGAAACCGCTGGATTCGGCTTTGTATCGGAAGATTCAAGCGCGCGTGCGCGAGGAGATTGTCGAGCCGCTCAAGGCGAGTCATGGGCGAACGCCGAGTGGACGCGGAGGATGCGTGCTCGATGCGGCGGTGGTGGTGGCGTTTTTTATTGGCGCGTTGGCGAGGTTTTGGTACAAGCCAGACGCGTTATCCGGGTGCGTTCTCGGATTGGCGGGGTATTGGAGTGGTACCGGATTGCAACACACGGCAAATCACGGTGGATTAACGAAGAGTGGATTTTGGAATCAGTTCTGGGGATGGTTAGGGAACGATGTGTTCATCGGCAAGAGTTCCATTGAGTGGCGGTACCATCACATGGTGAGCCATCATTCGTATTGCAACGACGCCGAGTTGGATCAAGATGTGTACACCGCGTTGCCGTTGTTGCGCCTCGATCCATCGCAAGAGTTAAAGTGGTTTCACCGTTACCAGGCGTTTTATGCGCCCTTGATGTGGCCGTTCTTGTGGCTTGCCGCGCAGACGGGTGACTTTCAAAACATCGTCGTAGACAAGGCGTCGCCCGGCGTGTCGTACATTGGATTGAAGCAGAGCGAACTTGCGTTGTACTGGATCGGTAAAGCGTTGCACTTCGGATTGTTACTTGGTGTCCCGGCTTACTTGCACGGGTTCAGCACCGCGATTGGGCCGTTCTTGATGTACGGCGCGTTTGGTTCGTTTGTGTTGTGCTGGTTTTTCATCGTGAGCCACAATTTGGATGCGTTGACTCCGGCCAACTTGAGCGCCAAGACCAAGCAGGATTGGGGTGCATGGCAAATTGAAACCTCCGCGTCGTGGGGTAACGCGTTCTGGAGCTTTTTCTCCGGTGGTTTGAACTTGCAAATCGAGCACCACTTGTTTCCAGGGTGCGCGCATAACCTGTACCCGAAGATGGTGCCTATCATCAAGGATGAGTGCGCCAAGGCTGGCGTGACGTACACCGCTTTCGAAGGCTACACTGGGCTACTTCCAATCACCATGACCATGTTCAAGTACTTGCACAACATGGGTCGTCCGACGTCATCGCCAAAGCGCACTGCGCGCCGCGCTGCGTCGAAGAAGACATCGCGCAAGTCGACCCCCGTCAAATAAAATTTAGTACCAGTAGCTTCTTCAGCACCTTAATCACGCACGTACGTGCGTACTACAACAATTTGAATATCATTTTATTACATTAATTTATTCTTCGAAGACGCTCGCCGCGGCGTGCGCGCGCACGCAATTGCCCTCCGCGAGAGCCGCTGGGGAGTGTAAATATTTTGCAGCGTCGCGAGACTTTGTAACTTTCCCTTTTGAACGCTGCAACATCGCGCGCTCGGCGTCTGCTAAAGCATCAGATGTGGTTTCAAACGGGCGCACGTTGCCATATCGCCGTTCCCCGGGTAACAGAAACTTGGGCGTGCGCACGATGCACCTCGCCAAATGTACCGCGTCGAGCAACGCTTGGTTCGCGCCCTGTCCTTTAAATGGGGACATGGGATGCGCCGCATCGCCTATGAGCGTCACTAGTGATGATGCATCGCCGCGCAGCACGTGTGCAGGCGTCATATCGCGATCGTACGCCGGATATCCTGCCATGCAATCCTCTCGCGTTTGCGCCAACAATTCGCCGACTGGTTCTGGCCAACTACCACATCGCCGAAGTGCCTCATCACGCAGCGCCTTTGGGTCCGCAGAAAATGCCTTGGCTTCGTCTTCGGTGACTGGAAACGAAAGCTGCCACATCATTGCCCCAGGCGCGTTCGCGGCATCGACAGGCGCGTTGAAGCCATCGATTGGCGGAATACACCCGTCGCCATCCGGAGACGCCGTGAACGGCATCGCGTACATTCTATTCTCCCCATCGACAACCTGAAATACCTTATTCTTGCACAGCTCATGCGAAGTGCCTCTACAAATGCCTAAAACTACGATGACACCTAAATAAGATAAAGGCTCATCACCAAGCTTTTGCGCGCGTACGCGCGAAAAAATACCATCCGCTCCGACGACGACATCCGCCGTGGACGACGACCCATCTTCAAAGTACACCACCACCTCGTCCGAGCCTGGAGCCTGTTCATACCGGTCGAACTTTTTGTTCCATTCAACCGTGCCCGGGTTGAGCGCTTCTAATAATGACTGACGCAGCTTTTGTCGCGGCATGTGCACGTTGCGCTTTTCGTCGCTCTTCGCTTCGGCGACTGCACCTTGTTCACCGTCGTCCGCGTCGACATTCGCACTCGCGCCCACGCGTTCACTGTGGCCATATCGCCCGAGCACACGCCCGTCTGACGCAAGGGAAACGTGCGCATCGCTCCCGACGCCGCGAAGCCGTAACCCGAGCGACCGCAACGCCGCGCCGCCGCTGTATTTTTGCATAGTCAACCCATATCCTTGCTTGCGCGCTTCGAACCGCGCATCGCGCTCATACACCGTGCTCGCCACGCCTCGCTGCTGTAGCGCGAGCGCGAGCGCGGCACCACCGATGCCTCCACCAATGATAGCCACGCGCGCCGACGTCGACGGCTGCCGCGGCGTCCCGAGCGTAACTCCCGACCCCGCGCACTCTGCACACTCTGACCGCTTATCTGGCGACATGCGCACCGCGCGCTGCTCTTCTGTTTCACCATTGCGCCGTTTGCGCTGGGCTTTAGAGAGCGAAAACGTCGCGCCCTCGCCTCGACAACGCGCGCAGCACGCGTAGACGCCGTCGCCGGCGTCCGCGGGCGAAGACATGTGCGGTTCGGAGACGTTCGACGACGCGCGCGCGAGTGGGGCGTGGTGCTGCTTCATCCGTACGCGCGCGCCGGCGACGGAAAATAATGAGGTTGCGACGCGCGCACGCATGCGTCAAAGTCTGAGGCATTCGCGAGCCGCTCGGGGCGTCCTGACGACGACGTTTTGGATGACAACTATACCTAATAACCACGCGCGTGCATCGCTATGAATAACACGCGCGACGAGACACACACCCATATTAATTATACTTTCTCTTGCCGTACTCGCCCGCGGATAACACGTCAAATAAAGCATCGCGGTCGCGTAAAATTCCGTGCCGCAACGACAATACGTACTGTCGGCCGCCGACGACGTCGAGCGGAATAAACATTTGCGCAGCGATCTCCTCCAGACCATCGGCGCTCAAACCTTTCAACGGAGGCACGATATCGTCCATGGGGATTATTTCATCCACGCGATTGCCCCAGAAGTCCATGGTTGAGATGCGCAACGCGTCGACGGAGACGTCCCGACGACGTTGCGCCACGAGCGCAAGCTCACCCACGTATCTCGACGCGTAATACTGCAACGCCGCGCCGCACGCGACTGAACCTATTGCAGTCGCAATTGCCACGCCAATGAGGGTGTTTGACACTGCTTCGCCCGCGCCGATGGTGAGCGCTGGCGTCGCTAAGCCGCCGACGCCGACGAGCTGCGCGAGCTTGAAGCGCACTAGAATTCTAAAAAGCTTAATCTGCGGGCCCGTGTAGAGCTTGCGCGGGGCATCGTGTGGCGCAGAAGACACCGCGAACCCCCTCGCGCGCGCAAACGCGTCTGGGCGCGCGCGCGAGATGATGTACGGCGATGCATGCGCCGAGCGTTTCAGAGCGTCTCTTACGTCGCCAGCAGCCGACGCGTACGACGTGGACGGCGCAGACGCCGTCGCGCGAACGAGCGCCATGCTGTCAGCGGCGATTGCGCGCACGCACAATGCGCCGTTGCGTGTGAGAGCGCGCGACATGGTGTTCGCGGGTGATGACAAAGTTGAATGCGCTGACGCGCGTCGCGTTGTGCGGTTGGTCTATCCGTGTGTGTGCGTAACAACAAAAGACTACAAGAATAAATCAGGCGCCGTGCGCGCGTAGGCACAGAAATCATCCGCATTCGCGGGCACTACGTCTTCTCCTGCGTCGTTCAGCGGCAATGGCTTGTCTGGGACGATGCCAACCTTGTTAATGTTTGTCCCGAGCGGCGTGCGGTATTGCGCCACCGTGACGCTCACCGCGCTTCCGTCAGAGAGCGGTACGAGCGTTTGAATCAGACCCTTACCAAACGTGGTTTCCCCGAGGATTGTAGCGCGGTTATTGTCGCGCAACGCTCCAGCGAGAACTTCAGAGGCGCTCGCTGTGCCTTTATTTACCAAGAGCCTGAGCGGCGTGTCGGCGTCTAACGCCGAGCGATCCGCTTCAAAGACGTCGCGTTCGCCCGAGGAATCCGCAATGTACACAATCGTCCCTTCGTTCATCAACGCTTTGGCGATTTCAAGTGCGCCTGGGAATAAACCACCGACGTTATTGCGCAAATCTAATACGTATGAATCCACGCCTTCGGCTTTTAACGCCTTGAGCGCTTCCTTTGTCTTCGCCCCCGACACTTGATTAAACGCCGACAACTTTACGTAACCAATCTTCTTATTCTCCCCTACGTCACACGTCGTCGACGTCACTGGCACTACGGTGTATCGTTTGCGTTGAACGACGATGTCCGACTGCTTGCCACCGCGGTCAACCGAAAGCGTCACTTTGCTCCCTTGTGGACCTTGCAACTCTTCCGCGACTTCGTAGAGCGATTTATCAACCGTCGGCGCGCCGTCCACCGCGTAAATTAAATCCTTCGCCTTCACCCCAGCCTCTGATGCGGGCCCACCGGGCGTGGGCGCCACAACTATAATTTTCTTGTCGTCATCGAACCCCATCTCAATCCCAACACCACTCACATCCGCCTTCATCGTCTGCTCCGTCACGCTCGAATACTTTTCCGGCTCCAAAAAGCGCGTAAACGGGTCATCCAACTTTGCCAACATCGCACGAATCACCTCATACGTCGTCTCACGATCATCCAAATCATCATTCTTCAGCCCAGTCTCGCGTAATTTAAACCAATTCACGCCATTAAACGTCTTATCGACGTACGCTTTATCCACCGCGCGCCACGCCTCCAAGTAGAGCATTTGGTTTTCGGTAATCGCTTCCGCGTCGCTCGCCGCCACCGCCATCGCCACCACCGCACCGACGGCGGCGCGCATCGCGACGCGCGGCATCGCCTCTCGCCGCGCGTCGTCGCTCCGCCACGATGCGCCGTCGCGCGCATCGAAAGGCGCGCGTCCAGTGCGCGCGACGACGTCACCCGACGCATCGCGCCCCGCACGCGCGCACGCGGCGCGGCGCGCGCGAACCGACGCGCGCGCCGTGCGCGGCGAACGCGTTCGCATCGTGCGCGCCGCGGTTGGCGGCGACGGCGCGCGCGAGGGCGACGGGGTCGTCGTCGACAGCATCGCTGCGTCAGTCTCTGCCGCAGCGTCGACTCGATTTCTTCATCCATGACGTCTGAATCGCCGCCGCCAACGTCGCGGTACGATCGGCAGTTGCGATTGTGGGGCGATGTCGGTCAGCGCAAGCTCGCGCGCGCGCGCATCGCCGCGATCGGCGTCACGCCGTCGACGATGGAGTGCATGAAGTGTCTCGTGCTCGGTGGTTGCGAATCGTTCGTCATCATCGATGACGGCGCGCGCGTGGATGCGCGTTTGGCGGGGGAGTTGTTTGAAGTGTCGGTTGATGATGTCGATGGCGCGTTGAGCGCGGCGGAGGTGTGCGTGCGGGCGCTGTGTGCGTTGAATCCAGACGCGCGAGGACGCGCGCTGCGGGCGTCGCGCGACACGCTCTTCGTCGCGCGCGACGATGAAACGCCAGAAGCATTCGCTGATGTCGACGTCGTCATCGCTGGAGGATTGAGTGATGCCGAGTCTGTGGCGCTCGAGCGCGCGTGCGCGAATGGGCTGACGCCATTCGTGATTACGCGCGCGTGCGGGTTGTTTGGAGAGACGCGAACGGGCGCGCTCGAGCGTTGGGCGACGGAAAATGTCACGCCTGAAGGCTCGCAGACGAGCGATTTGCGGTTGATGACACCGTGGGAGCAGTTGTCTTCGTATGCGGAGATGAAGACGTGTGATTTAGA
>Ga0222715_10002600_pt1 | contig 16368 bp, 24 predicted proteins | sample C33_9DmetaG_FD_165056 | JGI IMG/M metagenome (GOLD analysis project Ga0222715, IMG submission 165056) | Estuarine water microbial communities from San Francisco Bay, California, United States - C33_9D | ecosystem: Environmental > Aquatic > Marine > Unclassified | place: USA: California... | reverse complement strand
GCAAGGAATCATGAGGACTCCGAACCAACCAACATAAAGACGATTGTCGGTTGAAGTAACCCAATTGCAGAACTGTTCCCAAGTATTCGATTGTTTTTGACGTGAAAGTGTAGCAGTCATTGTTTTGTAAAAGTAAGTAGATCCATCAGGGAAATGGTGGAGGTACTTATTTCCTTACCACCCTCAGGTAAGGATATGAGAGGCGTATTTTACTTGCTTAGCCTCGGTGAGGAGTTTTAGTCCCTTTTCAGCAAGTCACAAAAGTTTAGGAGTTGTTACATTCCTTAACCCGTTGACTTATTTAGTATAGTACGGTTTTGCCTGGGCGTCAAGCCCTGTACTCGTTGATTTTGTCCAAAACCTTGTTGAGATACTTGTGAGCGATTTCCTTCTCTCCAGGATATCCCTCATCAGAATCAACCTGAGACTTTAACTTGAGAATATGTACTTTAAGTTCTTCCTTAGTCAATTGTCCTCTAGGCATATACAAAAAAACTCTGTCTCTTATTTAGAGACAGAGTTAGGTAATATTACTTATTCGTTGAAATCAACACATTAGTTTGTTGGATTGTAGGCAGGAATCATCATACCCCCACCAAAGTCATCGTCATCGTCTGCACCATCACCAAGGGCACTGATGAATAACCACATACCCAACATCATGGTTGCAAGCAATAACATCACCAGATACCAGGAATAACCTGACCAGTAACGGCATAAGAACCCATAGCGGCAACGATACCGATCATTGCTGCCCAACCGTTAATACGTTCTGCTTTTTCGTTCATTGTTTTTCTCCTGTTTTAGTGAGTAGTGATGCCCCTAAAAAAGAGGCAAATAGAATCCCTGCAACGGCAAGCAATTCCATCAGAGGTTCTCCTCTTGCTCGGTGAGGATGGTGCAATCAGACTTGGGATATGCGACACAAGTCAGCACCCAACCTTCAGCGATTTGGTCATCGTCAAGGAATGACTGTTCTTCATTATCAACTTCACCTTCAATCAACTTACCAGCACAGGCAGAGCAAGCGCCAGCTTTACATGACGAAGGAAGGTCAACACCTGCTTCTTCAGCAGCTTCAAGGATGTACTGATCCTCTTCACATTGAATGACGGTTTCGGTGCCGTCGGGAGTGCGGAGAGTAACATTGTAGGACATAGGTAGAAATGCTTAGAAAATACCAAAGAACAGTTTACCAGTACTTGCATAAGAAATCAAGCCTGCTACGATACCCATCATTGCCCAGCGACCATTGGTGCGCTCCTTGACCATGTTGGGGGTCAGCATTCCATAATTCTCATAGTACATTACGGGTTCTTTGGCAAACATATTCTGTTGCCCATACTCATTAGTTGTTACAGTCATTATAGTTTTGTGAAGAACTGTTACATAATTATATAGCAAAAATAAAGGGGGCGCAAGCCCCCTTTGTTACGGTTTCCCGACATTGATAAGTATTAATACCTACTTTCCTTCGAATCCAGGAGGCAATGTACCAAAATATGGGTCATAATCAAAGATAGCATTCCAGTCTGGAATGTCTATTGCCTGAGTCTTCCAGAAGTTCCACAAACCATTGTGACTACTCTTATGGAACACATCAACATGAATGTCGTGGATGTCTGAACCCAGTTCTATCTTATAAAGGAATAGAGGAATAGCAAAAGTATTACCAGAGTTATAGATCAAGTCATCAGCAACTGCTCTAGGTTTTACACCCTGGTCCAACTTATACTTGTCTTCACGACAATGCAAGTTAATCAACTTCTGAGCATGATGTCTCGTAATCATGTAGCAGGCAGTAGAGAAGTCATTTACGAATCTCCGATGGAGTTTCATGTGTACTTGTGCTGGGTTGATGATAGCGAGTTGAATAACATCATAGTCGTAAGGAACTTTAGAGTAGAAGTCCCTCCACTTAAATGACCAATGCGATGCTGTAGAAATATCACAGTCGTCTTCCATTATCAAAGCACATGGAGCATCTGTTGTTTCCAGAAAGTGCTTCATTGCCTTAAGGTGAGAAGTAACACATCCAACCTCACCAGAAGTCATATTATCAGGATACCTACCTTTGATAATATCACTTAAGTCGTCTTCTCTACCATCGTAAGCAGAGATGCGAGTGTAGTCTTCTATTTCCCAGTATTTAAACTGGTCTTCCATATACTTCCACCTATCAGGTTTTCCATCAAGGTTGATACAGTAAACGGGAGGAAGTCCTTTGAGTTTGAATGCCGCCTTATTCTTATCCACAATATTATTTTCCAGTAAGTTGACGTACAGCAGGAATATAATGGTTTTTAATAACAGAAACCCAGTCAAACTCTTTAGAGTATTCCAGAATCTCCTTTCTATGAGCAATAGAATATTCCCTATTCTTTATTATAGCATCTTCAACATAATGGAGGTCGTTGACCTTTGCTTCAGGGATAACGGTGATGAACTCTTTATCAGTGTCCAGGTTTGCCTTACCCCACTCACAAACAACAACGCCAAGACCAGCAGCAAGTGCTTCCATACAAACTAGTGGGTGTGCCTCACCATCAGACAGAAGAACCAAGTTTCCATACTCAGTCAGTTCTTGGTGAAGAACATCCTTAGACCATTCACCAAGATAGTTCTTATTCACATTGAACCTAGGATCAGCATTGTTACCAGCAAACCACAAACTGGTGATACCTTGGAACAAATGCTGCCTCTTACGGTAGTCAATCTTTGCTAGGTAGATACTACGGTCTGGATACTTTGGTTCCTCCACCACCCTGAACTTAGCGGTATCGACACCATTAGGAGTCACAAACAACCTTTCACTAGGAATACCAGACATGACCTTATAAACGTTCTTAATACCCTCAGAGAGGCAGAAAACGTTTGGTTTGATCTGAGTAAAGGCATTCAGGATATTGATGTATCCATTGAACATCTCTGGGCGTTCAAGATATCCAAAGTGGCTGGTGATAGCATTTGGATACTGAATATAAGGAACGATGGGAATGAACTCATCATAGTGGACATGAACAAAGTCTGGTCGGAAGTTATTGATCTCATCAATGATTTGCCGACCGTCTTTAGTATTCACAATGTGAACTTTATGCCCAAGTTTTTCCAGTGCGTTCTTAGTATCCCAGATAAGAATCTCAACAGCACCCCATCCCGTTGGTGGGATGGGCATAATACCAGGTCCTACTAATACAATTCTCATCGCTTACCCAACTCCGTAAACAGTTCCATATGTTTACCATTATACCTCTCAAACACAGAAAAGTCATCAGGATATTTCTTAACCAAATACCCAAAGGCGATTTGTTCGTTATTTACATAACCATTACCTATCATTTCATCAACAAAAATCTCCTCCATATACTTAGAAACTTTTTTGATAGACTCTGGACCACCACCAAACATGGAACCCAAGACGTAAGAACGATTGTCTAACAGATATTCTTTTGGAAGTTCATCGGCACCAGCAAGGTCTTTATAATACTCCATGTTCATTTGAATGAGGAAACTATCGCCCATCTCATTCAGAGACTCAATAGCTTCTGGACTTGGATAGTCCATGGACAAATCATAGTCCTCAAAGAAACGAGAACCACCAGCATCCAACCAGAAGAAGTGCTTGCTACCGTGTGGATTCTCTTCGATTGCCTGCTCCAACCATTTGAACTTAGAATACTGAACAATAGAGTACAGAGAATGTTTACATTCAATTCTATCTGGATCTGAGATCTTATTAGCATATTCTTCAGATTCAATAACGCTATCGATCTTTCCTTTCAGATAATAGTATGGAATCTCCTCTACAGTTTGGACAGTAATAGAAGTTGGAACAGAAAGCCGCCGCTCTTCAATAAACTCACGGACATCCTCAGTCACAAACAGAACCATGGGGCACTTGAGTTTGAGCATAATATCAAACCATTCCAAGTACTCTTCCCAATTTCTACCATCCATACCCTCACGTTCAATATTGAAAAGGGCAGATACAATAGTTACGTCTTTCATAGCAAACTCATAATAGATTTAATTCTGTTAACGTATGTATGGTTCTCTTGTACATACATCATAGCACTCTTAATGTACTCATAGTCTGTTCTCTTTTCCATAGAGTCATAGAACAGTTGTGCAGTGTCTTCTTGAAGAATGCAGTTACCATCAAGTTCTTTATAAACCTCTGGTGAATTTGTGGTCCCGAGATGACCCCAACTAATAGACTTGAATACCCTACATGGAACATATCCATTACGAAGATGTTCTGGTCCACGAATATCAACACCAACAATAGACTTCTTGGTTCTTGATATGACCTCATCCTCACTTAGAGGATTTGCAAATGGATCATTGTGAATGAAGTCTATCCCATTCTTTTCGCACTCTAGGATGAAAGGTTTGAATGTACTGAAGTTCTCACACCTACCATGAGCAGAAATATTACCACTGAAATAGATTTTGTTTTCTCTAGGGTGACTAATATCCTCAAAGTTAAATTCGTGCGGAAGAATATTAGTTGCCCAAGTCACATAGAACTTATCGTAGTCTTCAATCCAATACTGGTGATAATTGTTTAGGACTTGAACTCTACGATTTTTCTTTGGTTGAAGGTAACAACAAGGTCCAACCTTTTCAACCTTAGTTTTATCTAAGGTGTAATCATAGTTGTGGTCTTTATGCCACAAGTGATTGTAGCGAACATCAATGAACTTCTTTACTCCAGCATTGATATACTTTGATGGATCTGGACAGACGTGAACAAAGTAGGTACTGGTTTTGTTTAGAGGAATGTTCTTATCGGCAAATCCTTCTGTCCAGAATACACAGTCATCCCAGTTAAAGTTGTCTGGATACTCACCATCATGGAACCAATATGTTTCATAACCCAAGTGAGTAAATGCTTTGTAAAAAGCGGCGTGGATATAAGAATGCGTATGAGAATGGAGTGGATATCCCCAAATAATAATTTTCATGCTTGTTTAATTGCTAGAACGACATTATCACCTCTACCTTCAGAGGGTATTCCTTGTCTGCCTATCACATTCTTCCTAAGGTCGAATATTTTATATTCATATTGACTATCAGGAATTTTATCTAACAAACTTCTCATAGTTGGATGTTTATCCAAATCATCACCCTCATAGTCATATTCATAATCGATTACAATATCTTCAATAAACATCATACCATCTGGTTTCAGTTTAGATAGATAGATCTCAATACACTTCATTTGAGTGATCAGAGTATGCGGTCCATCATCAATAATAATATCAAACTGAGGTAGTTCTTCAGATACTGCCTCATCGTATGCATCCTTACAAATTATTTTTACATTATCAACTTCACCATCAATCAGGTCTTGTGCTTTGTTTTTGTGCTCAGCACCGCAAAAAAAATTGTCTACTCCATAGATAGTTGCATCTTCAAAGTAATCATTCCAAAGACGAATAGAACCACTATAAGAAACACCAATTTCTAATAGGTCTACCTTTTTATCTCTGTATGGTGAAAAATACTCTTCATACACATCTTCGATATAAGAGTGATATGAGTTTTTATCTGATGGATAATCTACATCATGATAGTTATTGTATTTTTCAAACAATTCTAATAGTGTTTTCATTTTTAAAATCTAGGTACTGATAATGCAATAGGGTGTCTCTCAATGTTAACTAATAGTTGATCTAAGAGTTGAACATGAAGAGTCTCATTGTCCCATGCGCCGTTACGATGGTGTTTGGTTAAATCAAAAACTCTTTGGAAGATAGGAAAAACTCCCATACACACATCCATTATATCAGATCCACCAAAACAAATCCAGTCATTAATATGTGGTGGTTGCTGCATCATGGATGTGCAGTTGAGAGAACTTTGATTATAGTTGGATAGATTTATCTTCGTATGAACGTTTACGTCTGTTCTTATTTTAAAAACCCAATCATACTTAAATCTATTCTTATATTCATGTTTCAATTTGAGTCTGTTGACCTCACTCATACTATAGAAGTTAGACAATGTATTTTTAATCTGCCTCTCTTTATAGTTTGGTTCATTTAATGATCCCTTCCAATATCTGTTTTGAGAAATCTCAAAATCTTCTTCCATGTAAGGGTCATAAAAATTACAACTTTCCTCAACTACAATATCAACTGGATTGTAAATCCTTTTGAAATCATCGATTGCGGATTCTGAAATTCTCTGATTTTCCCATCCACCAGAACCACCATACTTATATGGTTTTGTTTTAAGGTCTTCATCAAACCACAAATGTGCAAAGACATCTACAGAGTAGTCTCCAAACACATTTTCAAGAATACTGGGAGAACACTCATTTATAAAACGAGGTTGCCCAGAAAAGCAAACCGCAACTTTCATCGTATAAACTTTGGATAAGTTTCTCTATCTATACTATCTCTCGTGATTAGATAACTGGTAGATAGTTTATTAACATCAACATTATTAACTTCAAAATGTTTACCTAATATTATCTCTTGGATAAAGTCAACTCCATAGATAAAATAATAAGTTGATAGAAATAAGAAGCACTCACCATACAAGTCAAGAAGCTTTGATGATGAGCAAGCAAAGTGGTCATTGACTGTTAGGTTAGTTCCTTTATGGCATGATGCATCAAATATGTTCATGTAAGACATATTCAATGAGTCCAAATCTATCTGGTCATACAGATAAACATCTGGTCTTATTCGAATAACACAATCGTATTCAAATCCATTACTTTGTTCATAGACCTTCTTCAAATCAATCGCCTTATAGAAGGAATAGAACTGAGATAGAAAGTTATAAGGAAAACTACTATAGTATCCAAACTTAACGACTTCAAGTTCTTTAGTAAAATTAAAGTTGTTTTCTTCGGACGGTTTCTCAAAGAACTTTTTATCTTCTCCAGAAGATTTAAGATCTTTGAGATATTGCTCTGGAGTTGTATTGCAGTTTATGAATCCATAAGGATTTCTTTCAAATCTCTTTTGCTCCTCAACCAACATCAACTTTGGTTTTATTGTGTCCCTTGAGTATGAGATTTCATCAGCATATTCTGGAACGTCCCATGTATGAATGAAGAAGTCAACTTCATGACCATCTAGCATTTGCTGTGATATGTTTGAGAATGTCTTCTGTATATTCCTTAGAAATCCACTATAACAAACTGCTACTCTCATTTACAATATTCTCCCAACATAATCACTGCATATCCCATAGCAATAATAATCACAGTCAGAAAAGTTAAACGTTTCTATGTTTTCTGGTAGGACTACAATAGAGTTGGAACTATATGGTTGTCCAGGATAACTCCAGATATATCCCTTACTAGTAAGAGTATGATCGTCAGTATCATGCCAGAAGTAGTTGAAATCAACATCACACTCTGAAAGAAATACAAGAGAAGCAAAGTCTTTGCAATGTATCCAAAGATTGTTTTTTCGTTCTACCAACCATTCCATAAGGACATGATGCTCTGGTCCATCATGTCCAAGATAAAACTCACCAGATTCACGTCTAAGGTCAACTTCAACATCATAAGCAAGACCTATCGCAGTATCAATATATTCTAAACTGTTTTCTGCAGATTGGTCCGGTCCATTCACATTTCCTCTGTGTGCTATCAGTCTCATGGATTGTAATGCTCCAGGAAGTAGTTAAGATCTTCAGGAGTTCCGATTCCCCACATTCTTTCAATTTCCTTAACTCTTACCTTCTTATTATCAAGAATGGCTTCATTGAATGCTGGGCAGATATAAAACTCATTGTTGGTTCTAATATCTTTCTCAATCATCTGCTCTGCGTACTTAACGTAATCAGAACCCTTCTTCCAGAAGTAGACACCAACAGTAGCATCATTACTGATAGGTTTCTTCTCAGCAACCTCAGAAACAAAACCATCAGGACCAACCTTAGCGTAAGACCACTTGGGATGGGTTGCTTTGAAGGTTAGAATTCCAGCATCAATACCGTCAGCATTGAATGCATACAAACATTCGTTACTGTTCCACTCCATAAATTGGTCAGAGTTTGCTAGCAGCAATGGATGCTCGTTATCAATGTACTCTTTTGCGAGCAGAGTTGTGCAGGCAGAACCTTCAGTTAGACCATCGACTTGAACAATATTACAACCAGGTGCAATGAGAGTTAGTAGATACTGAAGACTATACTTCTCATAGTGCTCCTTACGAACAACAAAGGTATAGTTAGCATCAATGTTCAGGTTTTCAATAACGACTTGAATCATTGGTTTCCCATTGACCTCAATCAAAGGTTTGGGGAATGTATACCCAGCAGAAGAGAATCGACTGCCTGCTCCAGCCATGGGAATAAGAACATTCATTTTTTCAGACTTCCAAGGAATATGTGTTACTTTTTGGGATGAGAATATTTTCAATACTTTATCAATTTTACTCTGGTTAAGGTCATACCTATTTTCAATAGGTACAAGATGTGAACCACTGTCTAGAGCACCTTGTCTACCAATGTGACTATCTTCAAAGATTACTGTGTTCTTGGGAAGGGCATTACATGCAGTCATACACTTCCAGTACATTTCTGGAAATGGTTTGTTCTTGACTACATCTTCATTACTCACATAGTAATCAATGAACTCAAGAAGTCCAAGTTTAAGGAGAACCAGTTTAACAGTATTGCGAATACTATTACTAGCAACAGCAACTTGATAGTCTTTACTTTTGAGTTGCTGGAAGTAGTGCATCAACTCATAGTCATGCTCAAGATTTGAGAAGATTTCAAGAGTTGCTTTTTGCTTATCTTCCCAAACTTGTTGGTGTTTTTCTACAGGAAGATCTTTAGTCTCCGTTAGCATCGCCAACTTTCTAGAAGTAGGCAATCCATCATAAGAACTCAGATGTTCATCTTTAGTTATCTTATACTTTGGATCAACCTTTTCGAGTGCACGATTAAGTGCCTCATAGTGCATATCTCTACTATCAACTAGTACACCATCAAGGTCAAAGATTACAAGTTTATTCATGGCTTAACAACGTATGCAGATGGGGCGAAAAAGTTCAATGCATTAATTTTAACATTCTGATTGGCGAAGAATTTATCAACTCCTTTTGACTCAGACCAATTGTGATAGGCATATTCATCAAATACAACTATCCCACCACTACTCACTCTATCCCACAGAGAAACCAGAGTGTCGTAAGTTGGTACTTCCAAATCCAAATCAAGGTACAGCAGTGAAATTTTTGCACCAGGTTTTGTTTCAACAAAGTCAACAACTGTCTTAGAAATGTTTCCCTGAATCAATTCAAATTCATGTTCCATGAATCCACTCTTCAGAATTTTATATTCTAGAGCATCTCTGAATGATTCATCATGTTTAAAATCTCTTCCAGAGAACAAAGTACTCATTGCATCTTTGTCTTGATCAGTAAGACTATCTACAAGTGCTTCTGTATTGAAGAAATCAAATCCAATGACTTTCTTCAAACTATTTGGACAGTAATACCTTTTAAGTTTGAGGAAAGTAAAAATACCAGTTCCTTTAAATACACCACATTCAACAATGTCTCCAGGAATATCCTTGACTTTCTCAAAGAGTTGCATCCTAGCCAAAAGTTTTCCAAACAATTTCAAGTCAGAACTAATCATGAAAGTATTGAAACTATCATAGAAGTTTTGATCAAGTGCCGTAACAAGTTCTAAATCTTTAAGGTTCATTTTATACTATTGATGATACTTGGAGTTTTCTTTTGCGAGGTGAACTATTTTTGGTTCAAAGTTGCAATGGTTGGAAAACAATTCTGGATAGGCAAATGATGGACTTAGTATATGAACATCATTTGGTCTTTCGGAATAGAACTTATTGAGATGACTTTCATCATGCCACAATGCTACGATGTCGTTCTCAAGATCTTTATTTGTTCTACCTTCCAGTTCATCAATCATACCACAAACTTCTGGTACTTTTCCACCCCACAAACATCCCTGATAATAGACTTGAGGTTTTTCCTCAAAGGTATTTACATATGCTAGAGAACGCTCATTTTGGTCCCAGGCACCAGGATACTCGTTGTGAGGAATCATTTTCAAGAAGTGGCATGGGTGATGAACTCCAAAGAATGGTTTATCACTAAAGAACTCATCTTCAGTTATGGTTGTGATTGGAAGGGCATCAGCATCAATAAAGACAAACCAATCATGCTGTTCGATGATATCTCTTGCCTTATTGATAATCTCAAATCTTTTGAGAGTAATAAATGGCCAAGATAAATGCTCTTGTTCAAATACTTTGACGTTATCTGGGACTTCATCTAGGTCCCCATCAGTAAATACCAAGATTGTTTTTTCGGTATTTGGGAGAAAATATTCTTCGATGTTTTCATAATACTTTGGAAGGAAATTTAGATACTTTCCCGTTCCTATGAAACATATAGCAACTTTCATTAGATTACCTCCCAGGTTTCAGGATATAGATCTTTAAGGTCTTTGTCGTTTGTTGGGAACCACTGCTTTGGAGCAATAACCTTACCACGGTTACCTAACCAAGCCGCCCACCAAGAGAATGAAGAGTTAGCAATGATGAAGTCACTACACATGCTCATCAAGCACATATCAACATATCCATTATCATTCTCAGAAACCATAAAACGATCATCAGAGAATAGTTCTTGTTCCATACACCATTGTGGTTCATCGGAGAATACAATGACCTGAGCATCATCAGGGAACTTCTTCAGTGCTTTCTTATAGTATTCGATGTCTAAAGCACAATGGTTTGGGTTGGTCAGATAGTCTTTTCTACGGATATGGAGACCAACTGCCTGCCCAATGCCTTCCATCATATCTTCACAAGGTTCAAGTATCTCATCCTTGAACGTAAAGTCCTTGCGAATAATATCTTCCACATGTTTGAAATACTTTTCAGACTGAAAGAAACCAAACAGAGTTACCCAGTCAAACTGATTACTGAACAGACCTTCATTGAAGTGAAAGGTTCCTTCCTGAATGATAGGTCTTCCAGGATCAACCATCTGAATATTGAGTGTGGTAACGGTCTCCATAGCAAAGCAGTCAAACAGTTCTGTTCTGTTTGGGTTTCCTAGACCATCATCAACCGCTTCATTGTGAAGTGGAAGGCAATAGTTTACACCCTGCTTAGAGGCAATACCACGCAGAGCGGCATACTGAAACATCTGGTTTCCCAGACGCCCAAGTCTACCTAAGTGATTAAAACCAATCATTATGTCTTTTTTTATTATTATACTAAAAAAGGACGGTTTACGCAACCGTCCCATTAGGTCTTTACATGCACGCCACTTGCTCTTTAACCAGAAGCAAGAAACTGGGCGGGAGTTATCCCATCCGCACCACTTGCTCTTGAGAGAAGCAAGAAACTCCAGGGGTCAATTGACCATCCCGACCAGGGCAGGTTTAGAGACCCTCCGAGTCTTCATCATCCTTGACATAACAAGGAACACAATCTGGATCCAACCAACAAGTATAATCGTGGTCTTCCATAGCAGTCATAAGTTGCATCTCATTATCACAGAGATACATATCACGGTAGCGTCCAGTATAGGAGTCTACCTTCTGAATGCGGCAATCAGGCATTCCGTTGATTTCCAACTTCCCAACCTGAACATAACGATAAGGAAACCGCTCCATAAGAACGGTAGGTTTTTTAATAACTTGCATCATGCAACCTCAGTGGTCTGAAGGTCTTGATAGAGATAATCCATCAGCATTTCATAGTCATCAAGGGGATCTCCAGAAAACACGACGCCCTCATTTTCATAGTAGCGACGTACTTTCTTATAAAGTTTCGGACTCTTTACATCAAGGTAGATATCCCCGTTAGCAGCAGAGCGCAGAGTGCTAACATCTTTCTTGAATTTTTCGATCAGAGACATTGTTGTGATTGAATACCTTAGTATTATAAGGGTTTGACTGATATTTAGTCAAGGTGCCAGTCGGAAAACTGGCTATCGGGCATAAAGGATTTGAACCTTTGACCTTCCCGCCCCAAACGGGACGCGCTACCAAACTGCGCTAATGCCCGAAGTGGTAGTTCCTTTCGCCGCCAGTCCTGAACTACCAAGGAGACTGCCGCAGTTGAGTGGTCTTGCCTCTCAACTCAGATATTATACTACTTCTTGTGTCCCTTGTCAAACGGTGCCCAGTGTTGCCAGTTATATTTGTGGATAAGATAGATACCCATAATAGGCACAACCACTAAAAGGTAACAGAGAAATCCTAATGTAACTGGTGTCTCTAGTGTCCAGCGTGCGAAGTGTCCCATAGTTGTCTAAAGTATCTGTCTACGTGGTTTAAACAATCGAGTGGTGCTTGCTCTTCTGTATGTGCCCATTCATAGCAAAAGTCAATCATATCTGATGAGACATGACTGACTCCATACATTCTTGAGAAAGAAGACCAAGCAAAGTGAAACCGCTGCCTAGTGAGCGGTTCCATTCCCCTTATAGTGTTCGGATTCATAGTAGTGCCCCTTCTTAGAACCGAAATAAAGTGTAGCGATTACAAAAGGTATTGCAACTATGATGAGTGCTTTTCCCAAGAGATGTTCCATGATTCGATATTATCGGGAATGTGTGATAGAACTGAAGTTTTTACAAACCATTCGGATGCGTAAGAAATAACCTGATACTGTTTGTCGTTGACTGTAATGGTATATTTCTTTAGCATCATCTAAACTCGTCTCTAGTATACTTATAAGGCAGAGATGCTTCTAGTGTTTGTAGAAGTTCTCCATACTCACGATACCTTCTATCACCAGCGATGAAATGGTGCTGACGCTTCCAGATAGCGTCAATGAGAAGTTCAGTCTGTTCGTTTGTAAGATTCATTTATTCGAATACGGGTTTTACTGGCGGATTAAATTCGTCTCTGTGTGCTTTCATAACGTGCTTTGGGACACCATAGTATCCCATATGCATCCAGACGCAATCAATGTAACGAAGATCCTCACGGTCTGCGTTTAGTGTAGTCATGTCGCAGTATTGAATAATGTCTGGTGGAACTTCAACTTTCTTCCAAGTGATAGGTTCTTCAATGTAAAATGGAATCATTTTTCTTTCATCATTTGCTCAACACGCTTTCGCATGTCGGACATCTTTTGTTTTTCGTGGTCCATGTGAATGTAACCATGCTTACCTCTCATTATCATTGTGCCTTGATAAAACATCGTAGCAGCAAAGATAAGCAAGAGAACAATACCAATTATTTCAGGGTAATGTCTAACCATGGTAGCACAGGGGGTATGGCTCCGACAAGCCTTAGTAGTCCTTCAGCAAATAAAGCAAGAACCACCCAACCGACGCACATACTAATGATAGAAGCATTACGGTTGTGTCGTCGTATTGCTGCATCGATCATCTCCTGACACTCTTTCTGAGTGATCAAACGCTCATCATTTTTCATCACCAAGCATTTTTGCTAAAGGGTCTTTTCTGGTTTCTACAATGGCACATGCTCTCTTGTAGAACATATTGTCTGTGTTGCCAGACTCTTCGAAGACAGCCTTGATCTTCACCCAGTTCTCGTAGGTGTGTTGATCCATAGGTTCTTTTGTTTAGTATCTATTAGCTATAATAGTTACTAGTTCAGAACTGTCAAGTATGTGTTGGTTTCAAGAAAATGTTTAAGAAATTATGAAGGTTCGTCTGCTGGTAGTGGCTCGTTGCCTTCTGCTAGCCAGGCAAGGTACTCCTGGTAGTCGGTGTTGTCTTCACAAAACGGGATAAAAAGTCCTGTTCCAACTTTGTTTATCGATACAGGATTGCCGTTGTTGTCGTTAAAAAGTTTGTAGTTCATTTTTACAGCTCCGCAGAAACAGCTATGTAATCACTGTTAAGTGCGTCTGTGTGGTACACGTTTCGCCCAGTTCCAGTAGCAGTACTCATCGTTACTCTGGTCGATATTCTACCTGGCGTGTCTCCGGGTGACTGTGGAGCGAAGGTAGAAATTGTTCCACTGAGTCCGGACACGCTACCTCCAGTTGTCAAATCAGACACATCCACTGATGGATTTGTTCTCATGGTAAAAGGAATATTAGCCCAATGCCATTTGTTATCTGCGGCATTCCCTTCGTTATAAATCCATTCTTGATTGCGAAGCCTAATTTTTCCATAATACCTCTGACACCTTGCCAGTTCGTCACCATAACTTCTGTGTTCAAACGGTGTGGCGACAGAACCGACTTCTAGTTGGACGCCGGTGATTTGCCAATAATTATCTGTTGAACTGGCCAAACCAAAATTATTTACATTTCTGTTAGCAGCAGTATCAGAACCCCAAGATGAATTTATAGATCCAGATGTGAAGTTAGAACCACTATCCAAATACCACTGTAATTGTATAGAAGCCGCATTGTCGTTATCTAAAACTCCAGAAGTATCTCCGACAAAAGTAATAGTCTTATATTCCCAAGTATCAGCAGAATTAATTGTGTAAGTGCCACTAATCATTCTGCTATTATCCTGATCTCTAAAATTAACTTGCCCAGTGGTTGTCTTATTAGACTTAACCCAAAAAGAAAGCGTAACACTTTCAGCACTAGCAGTTCCTTTTTTTAAGTGTTGAAAATCTTGTCCTTCAAAATTACAGTAAAAAGTCATATCATCTGCTGCGGATGGTGAAGCATCAGCAGTTGTACAATCTACTTTATAACTATATCTAAATCCAGTAGGGGCATCAGATGCTTGAGAAATTGTATATGTTCCAATATCTTGAATGTAAGTTCTCCAACGATCCAGAATAAAATTATTACCAGAAGTAAGTGATGAACTAGAAGTCCCCCTCTGTGCCACCTGCATCGCACCGTTAATAACAAGGTTGCGGTTGCTAAGCGGTCCAGCAGTCGGAAGATTTTGCCCATTAACTTGGAGGGTACTAAAACTAGCACCATTAATAGTTAAACTACCATCAGATGCCGATATATTATCATCTGATCCTCTTATCTGAATACCCATCGGTCACAAAGACTTTTCTGGTATTTATATGAAGCGGAGAGGGTAGGATTCGAACCAACGGAAGCTTTCACTTCGGCAGTTTTCAAGACTGCTGCCTTAAACCACTCGGCCACCTCTCCAAATAAGTCCTTAACGGACCTCAAAGTCCAAGCGTCTTACTTTACGTTGACGCCTTTCTTCTTGCCAAAGAATATCTTCATTGGTAAGAACACCCTTTTTGTTTTTGGGTTGATAAGAGTTTAACATAACAACTTGAGATAAGTCAAGTGCCGAAACCTTATCACCACGAATAGTCGCCATATTTGGGCAACCACAAGTCACCGTCTTATTCTGATGCCCCTCTAACTCCCTACCACAGGAGCGGCATCTTATTTTAATGTTATCCATTATAAATTAACTGTATTCAGTTTTGACTTATTTATATGGGTGATGAGGGATTCGAACCCCCGACTGCCTCCGTGTAAAGGAGGAACTCTACCGCTGAGTTAATCACCCTCAACTTCTACATTCTAACATATGTTCTACGGTTTTGGCAACATCTTCCATTGCTAACCGCAAGTCTTCTCTTTGTCCCGACTCTTGGTGGCATATTGGTCTTCTGTCATCAGTAAGAGTCCAGCGCCACAGACCCATATGTTTACAATACCAAAGTTTAATATTCATTCTCCACAATCATACTAATGTCTATTTAACAAGTTGGGATTCTTCTTGTATAAGGAGTAACAGTAACTATTGGGGTCACTGTCCATAGCATAATGTGCGTGTGTATGGGCAGTTTGTATAATACAGAAAAAACCAATAACTATCAGGTTAAAGTGAGTTACTGGTGAGAAAAGGATTTTCTTCATAATAAAAAAGGGGGACCGAAGTCCCCCCAATTATACTACAGGTTTATCAGAAGGAGTACTTCAGACCAGCCTTGGTGCCGTAGGAGTTGGTCGTGCCGTTGACGAAGCTGATTTCGCCATAGACGCCCAGGTTCTCGGTAGCGGCAATAGAACCACCAGTCTTAGCAGAGAACTTGGTCTCAGCAGCGCCACCATCGGGGCTGACGACCGAAGGACCGCCTTGAATGTACCAACCAGCAACGCCAGTGGAACCTTCATAACCTACGTGGAAGTCGGTGGTGGTGCCGGTGTAGTTGCTACCAGCGAAACCACTGTTGGCTTCAACATTAACGTAGGGTCCTGCCATTGCAGCACCAGCGAAAAGGGGAGCAGCGGCGAGTGCTGCGAATGCGGATTTGATCATTTTGATACCTCGTTATTTTCTCGCAGAGTTTACCTGCGGATGGAAAGAGACTCGACGTGTCTCTGTTACTTCGTGACTAGGCGAGTAGTTGAGGCTTCATCACTTGGTTATTTATAAAGTTTTACAACAATCGGGAATTCGGATTCCCGAAGCGGAGTAT
>Ga0222715_10002599_pt1 | contig 16368 bp, 13 predicted proteins | sample C33_9DmetaG_FD_165056 | JGI IMG/M metagenome (GOLD analysis project Ga0222715, IMG submission 165056) | Estuarine water microbial communities from San Francisco Bay, California, United States - C33_9D | ecosystem: Environmental > Aquatic > Marine > Unclassified | place: USA: California... | reverse complement strand
CCTTCCTACAAATAGATATTTTCTCGGGTAAGTTTTATAAGATTTTATTAATAATTCACTTAATCTTTTATTTAAGTCTTTTAGTTCAGGTATATCAATTTCTAAATAATAATTTATCGGTTTATGGTCTTTTTTTATTTCATTAAAAATCAATTTAACGGCTTCATTTTCTTTTGGTAGTAATATATAATTTTTACCAGTTTCAACATCTTTAATATCAGTTATGAACTCCAATCCATATTTTTCATATCTACTTGGAAAATCCCAAACATAAATAGCCAACGCTAATATATCTTGATGTATGTTAAATAATGAATTAGGATGTTTTGAGGGATCATTCCTCGTCCTTGGGTTTAATTCATTATATTTAGTTATATATGATTGTTCTAGTTCTTCTATTAAAGCAAGTAAATCCTCATATAATACAAATTGATTTTCCTCTTGTTTCGTTGCTATATCGTTTAGATCATCTCCCATATTTTCAATATCTGTCAAGCCCGTTTGAAGGGTTGAATATTTATACCTTAATTCGTCTTCTGATCCAAGTAGCAATTTAATAATCCTTACTAATGTTTTAAAATCACTGTTTAGCGATGATATTGAATGATTATTATTATTATGATAATTTAAAATATCATACATTAAAAGCCTATTGTTTGTTACTATCCACATCAAGTCATCTTTATCTTGATATGATTTAAATGGTTCAAATGTTTTAGTCCAAAATATTATTCTCTTTGCATATTTCTCATCTGTCTTTGGTGATATTTTTTTTTTATTTTCTATATATTTATCTATATACTTTCCTTGTTGTAATTCTTTTAATCCTATGTTATTTAACGCTTTTTTATTACTTGTATTATCTAAATATTGAATATTATTTAACCATGCAATTTCGGTCGTTTCATTTATATTTTTTAAATATTGTTTAAAGTTTTTTAAATTATCTTCTAATTTCCATATATTATTTTTATATAAATGTTCTATTCTCTTATTTATTTCATCATCTTTTATTTGAAGTTCTTTATAAGTTTCAATTTTTTTATAAGGTTCTATTTTGTTATAATTACCCTCTTTCTTTTTTCTCGGCATTGTTTCTTTTCTAATATTATTATAAGGTTTTTATATAATTAAAAAAAATAAGTTATTTTGTTTTTTGTTCTCTCAGCATAGCTTTTCGTTTTCTTGCTTTTGTTTGCATATATTCACGATATACGGGATCAGTATGATATTTATTTTTTAGATATTCCTTCATGTGATTATTATACTTTTCTTTTAATTCAGCGTCAGCCTTAATTTTATTATAATCAGTCATTATTATATATATAAAAGTTCCTTAAAGTTTATATATATTTATTTATTCGTCTTCAACTAATATATTTGATTTTTTATAATAATGTTTGGTATATAACACATGTAGCCTTAATTGCTCCTCATTTCTAAATATACTTCTACAAACATTACATTTATAAGTCGTTATTTTACTTTTTTCTTTTTTGTATTCTTCCATATTATTTAATAAAGGTTTCTTAATCTTTATATAATATTATTATTTTTATTAGTTTAAGAAACCTATATAAGAAATAGCCTAATATATTATATTAACTATAAATATAATGGGAAACCTAAAAATTAATGAAGAGCTTTTTTATGAAAAAATTAATTTTGTTAAACTTAAATATATCTTAGACCATCGTAGCGAATATGAAAATATAGTTGATAAAGAGAAAGATGCTGACGGTTGTGATAAAAAAGCCAGTATTTGGGCTATAATGAAAAAAATGTATAAAAAAGTTGAAAAATTACCATTTAGCGAATATGGATATATTCAAGTTAAATACCATAAAGGCAAATTTAGCAATGATATCGGTAGATGGTATGTTGAAAATGGGACAGGATTAGCTCCTATTAAATCTTGTATCCGTCATACTATTTGCGATAATTTATGGGTGGATATAGATCAGGTGAATTCACATCCTACTATTTTAAAGCAAATTATGGATAAATACCAGTACTCTTCACCATTGCTTAAAAAATACATTGATAATCGTGATGATATTTTGAATGATATTATGAAAGAAGAAGGATTTACAAAAGAAAATGCTAAGGATGCTGTAATATCTACCATTAATGGTAAAAATTATAAAAGCCCTACATTATCTACCCTTCATAATGAAATTAAATTACCTATTAATAATATTATGAAATGTGATGACTATAAACATATCTATGATTATTGTAAAAATACTTTCGGTGATAAATGCAATCTATGGGGTAAAACTATGAGCCGTATTTTGCAAGTTGAAGAAAATAAAATGCTTGAATGTTATATTGATTTTTGTAATGATAAAGGACTTATTAAAAAATACAAAGATGGATATGAAATAGCCTTAGTTTTTGATGGTTTTCAACTTATGAAAAATGATGCTATTAATGATGAATTACTAGAAGAATTAAGGTTATATGCTTTGGAAAAAACCGGCTTTAATATTAAACTAAAATTAAAGCCATTTGATAAATATTTAAAATTACCTGAAAATTATAATTTGAATGATGAAGAAAATAAAGATAAAGATGATGACGAAGATGATGAATATATTGATGACAATATTAAATCATATGAAGAAACAAAAGTAGAATTTGAAAAAAATCACTGTAAAATTATGTTTCCACCTTGTATATATACTTTTGATGCAGTTTCTCTTGATGATGAATTGCAAAACTTTAAATACGCGAAAGATACATTTTCTCATATTAAATGTTGGGTTCAAGAAAAAAAAAAGAAAGTTATTAAACAATTTATTAATGTATGGCTATTAGATTGTAATATTAAAATATATAATAGAATTACTTGGAAACCATTCCCTCTTTCATGTGAAGCTAATGTTTATAATAAATGGAATGGCTTTGACTTATCTAATCAACCTTTAATTGAAACTGATAGAGATTATTGGAAAGAGTTCCTATCTTTTTGTTATAATCTATTTGAGACAAAAGAAGTAGCTGAGTATATTTTAGCAAGATATGCATATAGGCTACAAAATGCAGGACTACGAACGAAAGTATGTTTTATTTATTATGGGGTTGAAGGCATCGGGAAATCAACGTTTATAGAAACTATTTATAAAGTCTTTGGTAAGTTTGTGGTTTTTATTGATAAAGCTAAAAAAATGTATGAAAATCATTCAACTTTTGAAAAAGAAAAAATATTTATTTGTGTTAATGAAGCAGGTGGAGCAGATAATTTTGAAAATAGTGAGGTTCTTAAAACAAGAATTACTGAAAATAAATTATATATCAACCCAAAAGGGATACAAGCATACGAAATTGACAATTTATGCGATTATGACATGACTACTAATAATATTAATGTGGTTAAAATTACAGATGATAGCGAACGCAGATGGTTTCAAACAGAAATCACAAACTATTATGCTGATAATATTGATTTCTTCATTGATTTTAATGACAATATTTTAAATAATGATTACGCTATTAAACAAATATACGAAGGATTAAATAAATACGATTGGAAAAGTGTCGTGAAATCGGGTAATTTTCAAGATAAGAACTTTAAACCTATTACAAGCATCACTAAACGCGTAAAAGAATGTAATAGAGATAAATTAATTTACTTCTTTAAAGATACTATTAATGATTATACTAGTGAAGACAGTCCTAATATCAATTTAAATAATCGTGAATTATTTATTATGTGGAATGATTGGTGTAGTCAATATAAAGTTAAAATTGATTTAAATAATATTCAGTTTGGTATTAGAGTTACTCAACTTAATAATAAGGTTAGATGTAAAACAGGTGAAGGGTTTATTATTAAAGATACCCATTCATCAAATATCATCTCTTCTAATATATTTAATAAGTTTATGGATATTTTAGACCAGTAATGGTATATACTCTAACCCTATCAATGATTTACAGGCTAACCCTATCAACCCTATCATTAACCCTATCAACCTCTTTTTTATATTATTATTACCATTTATGATAATAGATAGATATATATATAATATAAATGATAGAGTTGATAGGGTTATATTAATATCTAATAAAAAAAATCTAAAAAATAAAAAAGTTTTTAGAAGTAGTAGCTCCTTGAATATATAATTATAAAAAAGAGGAATATGTAACCTATATTGCTTATAACCCTATCAATTTAATTAAGATTTTTTATAGTAAGGTATTCAATCATTTTTTTTAAAAGTCCTTATAGAAATGGTATAGATAGGGTAAATGATAGGGTAGATGATAGGGTTGCATAATATATTAAGGAACCATAAAAAAATAACCAGATAATTATTTTAGATTAAACCTCTTCTTATAATTAGCAATTGCTTTATCCATTGTTCTTTCCGTCCAAAGTATATATAAACTCAACGATCCTGCACTCATATAGTTTCCCCATTCTTCACTCTTGCGGTGTCTATCTATATAATTTCTCCGCCTTTCCTCGTTGAGATGTCCCCCTGTATAATGCTGATAATTTGTATCTCCAAAATGAGTAGTCTTAATCTTTTTATCCCCATCATAGAAGATAGCCATCATCTTTTTACCTGCTCTCGTTGATTTTTTAATTTCTACTCTCTTCATTACCATTATCTAATAATAGACTATTTTTTTTTTTCATGTATTTATTTATATAATTTTTTATTTTAGTTCTACATTTAATACATTGTACTAAGTACTGATTAGGATTTTTAAATGATATTACATAATCTTCATCTTTATAATCCTTACCGCATTTTTTACATACTAATCTATTATTTGCATCTATTTCATAACCCCTGCAATTTTCAGGTACTATATTTTTAGCTCCGTTATTTACCATTCTTTAATATACTTAAATATTATTTTTAATAGGTGATTTTATATAAAATTATTTTCTTACTATTTATTAAAGAATGCCAAAAAAAACAAAGGAGATAGTAGAAGAGTACCAATCACCAGAGGAAGAACCTACACCAGAGCCAGAAATAAAAATATCAAAACGCACTGGGAAACCCGTGAGACCACTTACAGAGAAGCAAAAAGAAACCTTAGCAAAAGGACGTGAAATAGCAATAGCAAAAAGAAAAGAGCTTTTAGTAGGTGTTGATTTAGCAAAACGAGCTGAAACTATAAAAAAAGCAAAGGAAGAATTAAGAAACGCGCGGAATAAAAAGCTACAAGATCGCTTAGATAATCAAAAAAAAGAATATGAAGATGCTATTAAAGAAGGAATAGAAGAAGAAGAAGAAGAAAAACCAGCAGTAAAAGCTGAGAAAGCTGAAAAAAAAGAGAAAAAGATTAAAAAAAAGGTTATTAAGTACGTTGAGGCATCGTCTTCGGAAAGCGAAGAGGAGGAAGTAATTGTAAGACGAAGAAAAGAACCCAGACACGATAATATACCCGAGAATATTTTAAGACAACGAATGCGAAGCAATCTTGAAGATATTAAAAGCAATTCACTAGCAAAAATAATGATGCCAAGCTATTACTAATTTTTTTTATATTTATATATAGTAATAAAAGATGAATATTAAAGAAGAAAAAATAAACGGTTTAGATAGTATCATAAAACATAAAAAAAGACCTGTACCCAAGTCATCGCATCCCAATTTTCCCGTGCCATTATTCTTTACATATTGTTCGTATGGCATGAAGAACAGCGGTAAGTCTTACAGCATAGTAAAATTATTATCGTTATTTGATAAGTACCCTGTAAAAGATGCAGATGGAGAAATTATGAAAAATAAAGTAATATGGTTTTCACCAACCGCTAATTTTAGTAGCAATTCAATCGTACATACAATAAAATCTCTTGATGTTGATAATGATATACATGAAAACGTGACGGAGGATGTAGTAGAAAAAGTTTTTAATGAAGTTAAAGAGGAAAAAGAGCAGATTAAAAAAAAACAGGAATATACAGAAGCATATAATAGATTTTTAAAGATTGGCGACCCAATGAAGCTAAAAATAGAAGATGTGCTATTATTAACAGAATATAATTTTGATACACCAAAAGACGTTTTTGGTAATTTAACTAATCATTGCTATTTTTTCGTATTAGATGATTTAATAGGACAGCGTGATAGTGTTTTTGGTATGAAGAAAAACAACTTTATCTCTAATTTAGTAATAAAACATCGTCACTACCAGATTAATCTCATATTTACGGCACAACAACAAAAATATATACCGCCAATCATTCGCTCTAACTTGGATATTATCCAAATGTTTAAAACAGCATCAATTAAAGTTATTGAGGGCTTATATGAAGAAGTTTCTAATATATTGACTTATGATGAATTTGAAAAATTATTTAAATATTGTACCGACCAACAATACGGAAGCTTAATCATCAATAACCACCAAGACGCTACGAATAGATTTTATTTAAACTGGGATAAAAAATTAACTGTAAATGGTAAGTATTAAGCCCTCTGGGCGTCCTGAAAGGACTAAAACCATCTTCTTTTATTTATCGTCATTGTAATCCACAGATATAGCTCCCTTAATATTCTATAAATCTTATAATTATAATCATATGTTTTTACATTTATAAAATCTAATACCATTATGTAGTCCGCTAAGCCTTCAACAGCTTGATTATCGTTGTTTCTTACCACTATTTCAAAATCATTTATATTATTCTTATACAACTCAATAGGAATTAGGTTATCAGTACTCCGTTCATAATATATCAAATCATAGGGCAGACATGTCACAGGTTGAAGATGAAACATCCTGCATTCTGAAAATATACCGCTCATAGAGTTACAATAGTTAGTATGTTTCAAGGCAAAATCACTGTTGGTACCAATACTGAATTTTAACAGTCTATCATGCATCAGATTAACATTGTTTTTACTTCTAAATAATTTAATAGTTGTATTATTCAATTCATATAAATCATTCTCATTAAATCCAAGTAAATCGTATGTATTATAAAATTGAAATATCTTCTTTTTATTATCAGTACTGCCATCTATATTTCTAAAAATAAATGTAGAATTGTAACTATCATAGACACACTGTATTTGAAAACTGCTAATATTATCATTTATAATCTTTTGCAGGTCACTTACATTAGGATTACCAACAGGTAATGTTATTTCATGTTTTATATATTTTGTTGTGTCATCAATATCTAATGTTGTAATAGTATCATCTACCGCTACATATAAAAAAATCTTATCATTAATTCCGGAAGAAATATTTGAAAAACTATTAAACATCGCTAATGTCTTTATGGATATAAACCATTCACTTTTAGCTTTATCAGTATTTAGTATTTTATTTCGTAAATACCCATTGTTTATTTTTACCTTAAAATTACTTGGATTTTGTTGTTTGTCCAATTTACTATCAATAAAAATTGTATGTGTATTTTTCTCTTTCATAATTATTTTTTTTCTAATCTATTATATAGAAAAGAAAAGATATAAAATGCCATTTGAAGACGTAAACTCTGCTCTTGAACCCCTAATGTTCCAAATGAAGCAATATAAGAATTTGACCAAATCTACTATTGAAATCCTCCCCTCTTCGGGACAGACTAACTACGGACCACACCAGAAGTGTATCTTTACCCTACCATACGCATCCCTTCTATCACTTGAAGATTTAGCCCTTCATTTTGATTTCACCCCAGCAAATGTCCCAAAAGTGGGAACAGCGGGGGCCACAGCTCATGATGTATTTGATGCCGAGCGTGTAATGGCACCAAAAGATGTAGCCTCGTTAATCGCTGAAATTGACATCAAGATTAACGGGCAAACTATACAACACTTAACCAACTATAACGATATTGTAAATCTTATGAATATGTTTGAAGAAGCAAAATCCGCTAAAAAAGTACTTCAAAATTGCGACCCTTCAAAATATTCATATTTGGATGGTGGGGAATATAAACCCATTAACACCGCTGATTATATTGCAATTGCTGGCGGAAATGCAGCGTCAGCAACTAATGTAATGAAAAAAACCAGACGTTTTGCCGTAAATCATTGGTACGGGTTACTCGGATCCCGTGGCAAAGAAGTCTCATCTAACTTCATTGATACAAACATGGTAGGTGAAGTAACTATCGCATTTACTTTTGCTTCGCCTTCTGTTCTAATCTCTACCAGACCAACCGCTACAAACCTTACTACTATAAAACCTATAACAGGATCTATGGTTGCTGTGACCGAGACTGAAATCAAAGATGCAGCGGATGCTTCTCGTGCTTCATATGTCCTAAGTGACCTTAAAATGTCTATGGTTCGCTATAATCTACCTATGGAATACTCCGAAGCCCTCCGCTCCAATCTATCTTCCGGTGCTAAATACCAAATCGCATTTAATCATTATGAAATCCACTCACAAGCGGCGGGCTCTGGCTCGGGTTCTCTAAGATTTAATGAGAACTCCAAGGACATCAAAGGTTTAATTGGTTACTTTACCAATGCGAAACGTGACCAAACACCTCAGCCAAGCTCTTATGATGAACTAATTAATACTAGTTCATACTTCAAATATGACAACCCCGCACATAATGCCTCACAATTCCAAATCGGCTCGGTAATGATGCCACAAAATGAGTTAAAGAGTGAAGAAGCATTTTTGGAATTAACCCGAGCTGTTGCCGGAGCACGAGGAAACAATGCCGAGTTTGACAGCAAAATTGATAGTGTAGGTAAATGGCTTTCATCCTACTTTATGGCTTATCTATCCCTTGAAATGACCGAAGGCATGACCTTAGTAGCAAATGACAATAAAAAACTATTATCCGGTCTATCAAGTGAAAACCTTCCTATCTCTTGTGTATATAAATATAGCAATAACCCTAACATTGCGAGTGCTTATGGATGGGCTGCGGATAGTAAAAATGTCAATGTTTTAGCTCTCACTACGAGAATGCTTGTAATTGAGAACGGGCAAAATGTTTTTGTTGAAATTTAAAAAATATTTACTATAATTAGATAGATAAAATATGTATATTCAAAAAGATACTTTTAAACAAAATTACAATCAATATATTAAAAGTGAAAAAGACGCTACAAAAATAAACTATAAAGACCTACCAGAACCCAAAACAAATAAAGAAGCAACTAATTTAATTTTAAACCAGAGAACCGCTTCTTTAAAAAACGCACCTATTCAAAACTCCGATAAAAAACAAGCACCAGTGATAAATCCGTATAACAATTTTAAAGGAGCAACAATACTACCAACATTTAAGAAGGATTTAAAATTATGGCATATTTGCTAATAATAAAATCTTATATTATAATTAGAAGATGGATTGCCTTAAAACTGAAATAACAGATCAACACTGCCAATGTTTAGCCGATAAATTGCATTATTATTTAGATGTGAAATATAAAGATGAGCTTGGAGATATTCCCGACCATGTTAAACATACTCTATGCCAAAATTACGTTTTACAGCTAAAAAATAACAAATTAGATTTAGATGATTTACTTGATAATTTAGGTATATAATATTTTAATTTTTTTATATCTCATTATATAATAGAAAGAATAAAGCTATGAGATTAAACCTGAATTTTAAAGATGCTACGATTTTGAGAGTAAGCGAAAATGAATTTAAAATATCTTTTGATATGAGTACCCTTAATAAGCCAAGATTAAGCAGAGATGCCCGTCTTTACTTAGAACATTTTAATTTACCCGAGTTTATAGATGAACAAAATGGGAGAAATAAAGGTGAATTGTATGGGTATTTTGAGCTACGATGTGATAATATCAATGATGGCACTGACTGGGATAGTGAATACGGACAAAGTGGCTCTGTAATTCTATATCAATCACCGCTCAATAATTTCGCAACTTTTACCAATAATGACCCAATGTATATTCGCAATTTTAAGATTAATCAAGATTTTTTTACAAATAAATTAACCTTTACATTACGCATATATGACAGATTAGGGAAACCTTTCGTATCATCGCAGTTTGTAGATACTGAAATAGATGAATTACATTCAACATATTTAATATATAAAACTAAAATAGATGAATTAAATGTATTGAATACAAGTAAATTAAAAAATGATACTCAATTAAAATTAGCAGATGAAAATCTTTTAATAGCTAAGGATAATTTTTATTTAGAAACTAAACTATTAAATGATTATTTGGATGATTTAAATATTGAATTAGATAAAATTATAACAAGTAAATCAACAGCAACAACATCGGTAGTTGAAAGAATTAAAGCCGAATTAATAAAGGATATTATCGGTACAAATACAATGCCTAATATAATTCATTTATGCGAGGTATATTTTAAAATGGCAGGTGTAGATAATAAAAAACCTTATACAGCATTAAAAACTTATATTGACAACTTTTATAAAACTTACATCAACTTCATAAAAAGCGACCTACTATATCAACAATCAAGAGTATTTTCAAATGATATGAATTCGGGTAAATCCGTTGTATGGCAAGATTTCTCTCATACTTTAACCCCCGATACGATTTTAATGAAACCTATCGTTTTAACTGGTGTAAATTATAAAGTAACAGTTGCGGGAGGTACTGATAAAACAGGGAAATTAGATATACATTTTTTCAATTCAATAGAATATTCATCAAAGTCATCTGTTTTTATTAGTAATATTATACCTGATAGCGGTACAGATAATATTTTAAGTAAAAACAATATTTTAACTATTGATGAAACAAGAATGGCAAATATAGTACCAGATACTTTTGAATATATATTTTCAAAGACAGACAACGCTGCAATTTTAAATGTAACAGTTTCAGCAGGCACTGGCTCATCAGCATCTAATCCTTCAAGATTTTTAATAAAAGTTAAACGAAATAGTGGAGCATATGAGCTTGAATTCCCAGCAGTTTTCAAAAATGTAGGATTTAGTAAGGGTAATGAAATTTTAATAAAAGGCTCTGCACTTGGTGGAGATGATGGTGTTTCCGGTGATGAAAAAAATGATATAAAAATTACAATAGATTCTGTTATTGAATATTTAAAAGAAAATCTTTATGATTTTCCAAATTATAATGACCCTAAATATAGCACCGATCATGGAGATTTTGATATTCAAATAGAAAGAGATAATAATGATCTTATTAATCCAGTTGGTTTAGCAGATTATGATATTAAATCATATGTTTTAACAAGAACTAAAAATTATTCTGCTGGTGAAGAAATTGTAATAAAAGGAACCGCACTTGGAGGTGCAGATGGTGATGATACTAATCCTAACAATGATTTAACACTAGTAGTTGGTGATGTTAAACTCGCCGAAGAAGTAACAACAATTGATGGAGTTGATACAGAGTATTCAATCCCAAAAATATTGATAGAAGGTTTAGTTGTAAAAGATAGTACTGATACTGATAATGGGTCAGCTCTAAATTATAAAATTGATGTTTCAAGTGAAGATAATGAATATATTGTCGCTTTAAATAGAGCGGACGGCTCATCTGGTTTTGCTGTTGGTGATTATATTTTAGTAAAAGGTTCTCTATTGACTGGCGTAGATGTAACAAATGATTTAAGGATTAATATTGAAACTGTTGATGGATCAGGTAAAATATTAACATTATCAGCATCTAATACATCACGACCAAGAAGACCAAGTTTTAATGATTATAAAATAAAAATCACAACAAAAATAAACGATACAAAATATTATGCTGAAATAATAGATATTTCTAATATAACTCAATTCGTAGTCGGTGATAGATTTAAAATTGAAGGTGATTTATTAGGAGGGACTAATACCACTAATGATGCTTTTATAACAATTGATACAATAGTTGATGATGATATAAATGTTATAGTAACAGGTACAGCAGATTCAGAAACGGGAAATGTAGGTGAAATAAAAGATATATCTCTAAAAAATGGAACAGGAGGCGTAGCATTCAAAGAAACTAATGTAGGCGAAATTAAAAAATCCAATATTTCCTTTACAGGAACTCCTATTGTTACTGCTTCTTTGCCAAAAGCAAAATTAGATGTAACTATTGAAAGTGATTTATATTATGGTGACAAATATTTAGATACGTTATTAACAAGTAAATATAATGAAATATTAACAGCAAAAAATAATCTTGTTTATAAGGGTAAAACATATTTTTTAACATTGGATAATCAATTGGAAAAAATAAAATGTATGAATATGTCGCTGGTATTATATGATGAGGTTCCAGAATATGTATCATCATCAGGACACGCTATAACTGGTAATACTTATTCAAGATTGAATGGATGTCAATCTAAGAGAATATAATTTTATACCTGTTCGCTTAAATTGCCTAAATCCAATTGTAATTTATCGCTATTGCGTTTTTTCATTAATCCGCATGTGCCGTTTAGTTGTATGGGAATATGTCTATCATATTCATTGAATAATTTAGATATATTATTTTTAATACTGAATGGTATATCTTCAAAGTTAATATTTAATATTAAATCATTATATTTATGGTCTAATAATTGTAATTTATTTTTATATTCTGGGTCTTGATAATCCAAAGCTTCTATATCGTGGCTCAATGTTAAAAATTGCTGTGATATTTTTTTAAATGTTTCTACCTTTTCGTTAGATTTAAACGAGTTACTAAGTGATATTACTAAAACACTTACAGCATTTACAACTATATTAGGTATTTTTACATTATTAGCATCTGAACTAATGCTATTAATAATACACATAGCCGACGATGTAAAAACGAGAGGTATATTAAATAGTAGTTTTATATAATTCCAATAGTTACACGCTCTCGTGCACAATAATGTAATACATTCAGATTTATCCAGAAGTTTATTTTTATCTATCATCTTAATTAATATGAATATTTTAAATATATCTATTAATAAATAGAGAATATAAAATGAGTAGCCTCGGGAGACCAAGTACAACTGTTGATACAATTCAAACGAGCGTACAAGTCGTACAACAAGGAGTACAAGTCGTTCAACAAGAGACAGTGGATAATAAAGAATATTTTGAAAGTTTAATAGGAGATCAGGGAGTAACAAGGGATGAAGAAACAGGTGAAGTAACTCAACAACATTCCGTTAAAGATAATTTAGAGACACTCTATAATATGATAACAGGTGTAGCGGCGGCAACAGGTCAAGAAGAAATAGCAGGACCGCTAATTGCAGCAAAAGAAATGTATGATAATTTTGACTATGCATATCAAGAAGGCGATAGTATTCATGACGCAATCAAAAAGTTTAAAGAGTTTGTAGGTCATCCCGAAAAAGTACCAGTATTAGAAGAACGCGATGATGAAGGGAATATTATAACTGAATTTGAAAATGGCGTTGATGCTCGTGGTTTATTTAAAATATACAATATGTTATATATTCGTGATGATGAAACAGATGAAACGCATAAAAACTTATATTTAGATAATAAACACGCAGGGGAGATAAGATTTCAAACAGCAAATGCATTAAATAATAACGATAGTGGGTTATATTACAATACTAAAATAAATGATGAAGGACACCTTTGCTATTATCACAACACAGACCCGATTTCATTGCCTGCTTGGACGCCAATAATGATAGGTGCAGGAGAAAATCCATTACCTATTTCTGGGTGGTATGATTTAGATAGTAGCTTTAAAGCGTGTGCAATTAATATAGCATTAAATAGTGTAGGAATTAATATTTTATTAGCAAAAATGAGAGCTTTAAAAATAGCTGACACTGTTGAAAAAACTGGTGATGGAGTATGGACAGCCGTAGAGGGTGGTTATAATACTATTAAAAGCAGTTTAGCAATTATTGGAGGTATTGGTGGTGGAGCAATAGCGGGGCATTTATCAGCTCTTAATATATTAAATCAACAGAAAAAAGCTAATGAATATTTAGAAGATGAATTAAGAAAAATTAAAGAAGAAATAGATAATATTGATAATGGAAATGATAGGCAAGATGAAAATGAGCCTTATAATGAAATGTCTAAAATAGATTTAGAATATATACAACAACAAATAGAAATACAATTATCACAAGGCTACGAGCTACAACAAGAATACGATATAGCATATCAAAAACAAAATAATTTTTTACATCAAGATTATTTAAATGGTTCAAAGTTTCAATTAATACCATCTTTAAACGAAAATGAATATAAATTAATATCTCCTAATTTAGATAATGTTGAATTAAAATTAGGGGCACCAGAAGATGATAAAAATATAGATAGTATTTATGGTAAAATTGCTAAAAATGTGTATGATATTGATAATTTGGAGAATACGATAGGAACACCAGAAGACAGCAAAGAAACAGCTACTATATACGGCAATATAGCTAATAATTATTATAATATTGAATTGTTAGACCAAAATGTTATGTTTAAAAATTATATTACTGATAATGCTGATACTAAATTCCAACTAACACCGGTTTATGATGAAAATAATAATATTATCAATTATAAATTAGAGAGCTCATTATTAGAATATGTTAGCTCTGCATTGGGTTCGCGAAGTCCATCTGATAATGAGACCGCTTTTGAAAAAATCGCAACGAATAAAACCGACATATCAGGATTACAAACAGACCTAACAACGCAGACTGGTAGAATTGATGATATTAGATTAGTATTAGGTTATGATGATAATAGCATTTTATATTTACTATTACCGAAAAATGACATAGGCGAGACCCCGAGCATAGAGGCTAATTTAGCACAAAATAAAGGGTTACTAGACATTGGATACAAAACAAATGATTTAGCGTATAATTATGATGACTATTTTGATGTATTATTTATTATACCAAAGTTTAACAAGAGCATTTTTAATACTACAAATGAATTTCAAGAAAACATGATAAATAATAATTATGTATTAACAACTAATAATTTTAGCATCATAACTGATTACAATAATTTTACAAGTGAGATAAGCGGTACTATATCATTTACATTACCGAATACTGATTATTTAGGTGTATCTTTTTATGCTAATTTATATAATCAACAAGTTTTACGGGCAATTTTAGGTTATAAAGATTTATCTGTGGATATGAAACAAGATTTAATTGTTATTACTTATACCGCAAATGAAGTTAATTTTAGAACTATTTTAGATAGTAGTTTTAGCACAGGATTACAAATAGCATCAACTAACGATTTATTATTAGGACAAAATTATTCAGTTCATAAATTGACAAGTGATGATACACTAATAAATGGTATTTATATTATAAATGATGCTACCGAAAACATATCATATTCATCGCCTTATGATATTTTTACAACATCATTGGGTTTATTTGGTGGCTATGATATATATAATACATCTGCTATACAAGCGAGTAATGATGCATTTTTATTATATTTTAATGATGATGTTATTATTAAAGATTTAAATATTGATTTAACGAGATTATGGACTTATTCAGGATTAGCTCAACAACCTTATGAACCTTATGTAAAAATAAATATTTTTATAGGAAATACAGCTCAGGAAGCAATAAGCCAAACAACGCAAATATTAAGTAATAATTTTACAAGTTTAGGCTCAACTCAATATCAAAGTGTTACGACTTTTAATATAGCAAATACAAATCAAAATGTAAGTTGCAGATATTTATATTTTACTACCGAACACCAGCCTCATGTTAGAGATACATATCCATTAAAAGTATCATTTTTAAGCATTAATTCACAATACAAATACAATACAATAACTTATCTTACAGAAGAAGCAAGTATTAACATACCAAATCAAGAAAGCCATTTTGTAATTAACCGTGATGATGTAGCAAAAAGATTAGATTTATATGTTGATGGAGTATTAACGAGTTTATATTATCCTTTAATACTTTTTACCGATGATTATGTATTGACTATGGGAAATGATTTAGCACTTTATACTTTTAGAATGTTGGGAGTAAATACGACAAATATAGACCCTGCTGATTTTGCTAATATTAAATTATTAAATGACACTACACGAAGTGTTAATATTGATAGATTAACAACAGTTGAAGATTTATATGTAAAAGATAATTTAGTATGTAAAAATCTTGAAGTAATAAATGATAGTGGAAATGTCTTATCATTTAGAGAAGAAATATCAGGAGGAAGAAGAAGAGGTTTAATAAGCGATACGACTTATACATTATTAGATGAAGTAATTATACCAAACGCACCTACCGAAAATGCCTTTTTATATTATGATACAACAACTGCAAATATTAATACAAGAAGCGATGTGGTATTGGATAGCGATTTAACAGCATATCAATTAAAGGCAGATGCGTTTAGTGGAAATTATGAAGATTTAAATAACCCGCCTACACTTTTTAATGGGGATTATAATAGTTTAGATAATTTACCCACACTTTTTA
>Ga0222715_10002596_pt1 | contig 16375 bp, 21 predicted proteins | sample C33_9DmetaG_FD_165056 | JGI IMG/M metagenome (GOLD analysis project Ga0222715, IMG submission 165056) | Estuarine water microbial communities from San Francisco Bay, California, United States - C33_9D | ecosystem: Environmental > Aquatic > Marine > Unclassified | place: USA: California... | reverse complement strand
TAAATTTTCTAGTGTTTATAATAATGAAGGTTAGAATTCCAATACGTAATAGTGGTATCATGAGCGCGCATGGTTACGAAAATGTGCGTGAAAAAAGTGATCTCGCTCGTCATCGAGCGTTGGTCCGTGTGATTCGAGCAGGTGAACCTCCTCTCGGTCTTTTTAGAAGACTTAATGTTTTAATGATTTTGTTCAAGCGAACAGATCCAAAGTTGAGCAAATTGTTCAAAAAAGATCGTGACTGGGTCAAAGAAAAATATATGTAAACATAAATGTCTATACTGTATAGTCGACTCCGAATTAGAAAACCTATTCCAGAGCCGGAACCAGAACCAGAACCAGAGCCGGAGCCCATTCCAGAGCCGGAGCCGGAGCCGGAACCTAAAAAGAAATTTAGATTTCCTTTTCTAGTGTGCGTGACAGCGTGTATAATAATTTCAAAATTAGTGTAATGGACTTTGACATATGTTGTGAATTTGGGTATGAACTAGCGCTCGTCTTACCATACGTTTATTATTTACATATAAACGATAAACTTAAATCGACTATAAGTTCAAAAAATACGAAAGAATTGTATTATTTTAGTGAAAATCACAGTGAAAAATACGACGTTAGAAAGTACAATATAATAAATACACTTCCAAATATAAATTTATCTCAGAGCTCTTTTAATTATGATGAATATTTACCACCACCCTATAAAAACATATTCAAAAATAGTGAGTTTGTTTTTGAAAAACCACTATTGATAATACAGAATAAATATAATATCGAATGGGGCAAGCCTCCTATCAATTTCATAGATAGAGATACAATTTCCAAGATATTTCAAATGTGTAATGATACATTTACTATAGTCTATAATAGACCAAAATCAAAAAATATAGTCGACGATAACTCACAAATCTTAGATTTGAAAGAAGAAGACCTATTAAAAAAATACAATATCATCGATGCAAACGAATTATATGAAAAATATAAAGAAAAATATAATTTTAACCACTTTCAATTGCTTTTACATGCGAATTGTGATCATTTTATATCCGTTCAAGGTGGTACATCCGCATTTTGTTCTTACTTTGGTGGAAAAAATATAATTTTCGCAACATGTGGCTCGGAGGTGAAGTATAATCTTTACGATACATTATTTAAAAAATTATCCAACTCTGAGATATTTCACACAAACAATTACAATTCACTAATTCAAATAGTTAAAGAAAAGTACTTAAAGTAACGTAATGGAAAGTTGCGGTGTATGCTGCGAAACTTTTAATAAAACAAATCACAAAAAAGTTGACTGCCCTTTTTGTGACTTGTTAAGTTGTCGTATATGTTGTCAGACTTATTTATTATCGACACCCGAAGATCCTCATTGCATGGGGTGTAAAAATTTGTGGAATCGCGAATTTGTAGATAGTTTCTGTACAAAGTATTTTAGAAATACAGAATACAGACGTTACCGAGCGACTATATTATTTGATCGCGAAAAGATTCGAATGCCGGAAACACAGACAGATGTTGAACGCATACTCGCCATGCGTCAACTTACAGACATTCTCAGTGACCAGAGAAACAAACTCATTAAACTTCATAATAGATATACCATAGAAGGTATTTCAGTAGATCAAAGGCGAGATATGAAGGAACTTCAAGACCTCAATATGGAAATGACACGGACATTTGAAGATCTTAACAGGTTAAGAAATGGTGCGACAGTTGGAGATCATAGTCATCCGTTAACACTTGTTCGAAAATGTCCATACGAAAACTGTAAAGGTTTCATGAATGAGGATTGGTTTTGTGGATTATGCAAGAATACATTTTGTGAACATTGCAATGAGCTCATAAAAGATGGTCACGTATGCGATCCTAACGCGGTTGAAACTATGAAGCTCTTGAAGAAAGATACAAAGCCTTGTCCAAAATGCGGAACTATGATCCATAAATTGAGTGGATGTTCTCAGATGTGGTGTCCAGATTGTCACACAGCATTTGATTGGAGATCCGGAAGAATAGAGATGGGTCGAATACATAATCCGCATTATGTCGAATTCAAAAATAAATTTTCACTGAATCGCGAGCACGGAGATATTCCGTGTGGTGGTATACCCAACTACGACGAACTCCGAGACGACAATTTCATGACGAGCGTTCGAAAAATTGTGAGTCAATATAACCGTGAAATAAATTTTAGATACGACGAGATTATGGATGATGATAATAGATGGCTTCGAACCATGTATATGTTGAATGACATGGATGAGGAATCTTTTAAAAAGGAACTTCAACGAAGAGATAAGACGCGTGAAAAGTATAGAGACATACGAAACATATTTCAGATGTTTGTAGATACAGCGGGTGACCTTCTCAGACAGTTTGTATTAGATAAACCAAAGCGTGAAGATATTAAAGTTGTATTAATAAAACTAGCTCGTTACACGAATAGCGAAATTAGAAAGATTCACAGTCGCTATAAATGTATCACGCCATATTTAATACAGATATCTTAGCATGAACTATAAACATTAAATGCTATGGTTGTTCTTCCAGCCATTTTGACCGCACGGACAAAGTGGTGCAAATTAGAAGAAAAAACCATGACTGTACCTTCTCTTATATCTTCCACATGGGATGTATCAAACGTCGATGATATATGAGGTTTACAAAATGGCGCATACCCATGTATATGATCGATGAATATAGTGGAACTTTTATCGTTATCGTCATTTATTATGTACACAAGTGAGAAAGTTGGATAAAATATTTCACCATCACTTATCACCGGTGGGCTTTTATGTGAATGCATTTCTTGAAAGTCACCCACATCGTAGGTGTTAAACCAATAAGATTTTAAGATATAGTTTGATGGTGCAATCTCACATTCATTTATCATATTTTCAATGGGTTCCCATACCAACTTGTGAATAATCTCTTCCGAAAGGAACATATCTTGATTTTTACTATTGAAATTGGTTGTCATGTTACATGCTGTAAATGGATTTTCAGGTACAGACTTTTCCTTCTCGCGAATGACTGGCAGTATCTCCTTTTTTATATTATCATGATCTTCTATTTTTTGCCAATAAACATAGTTGGTTGGAAATTGAAAATGTGGCATCTTACTTAAAAGTTACTGCAGTCTTTAAATTCAATCAAAAATGAGTTTATAAAAACGTTCCAATACATATGCTTCAATTGGACATACATCATGATCAACTAACTTCAATATTTTTAGGTATAATTCTTTAGGATGTTTTAAGATTCTTTCTTTGGAAACAATAAATTGTGCACCCGCACCAAACAAAAATTCATCGTCATTACCCTTGTTTTCAAAAATATATTCATATACCTCTCGAAGAGGTAAGCCTCTATGATGGCGACACCCGTTTAAATTACATGCAATAATCCGCTCACTCAAAAATTCAAAATTTACATTGCTTGTATCGTTTGAATACATTTTTAAATTTTCTATAACATTCGGTGAATGATCAAAGGGATTCCCTTGTAAAAATACCGTGTAATTATCTAAATTATCATAATTATCACAAATATGCTTTAAATATGTATGTGCTTCTCTACCCACATTATCTAAAGCAATTTGTTGATGATCTGTGTTTACTGGTTGTCCTTTATTATAAATGACGACATTCGAAAATTGATTTGTCCACGTGATATCTTCGTTATAGCGTGCAACTACAATCTTCATTATTATATTACTCACCAAATAAATAACTCCTAGATTTCGACATAGATATCTTTATCTTGTTGAATGGCCACCAAGTCCACATTTGTTTTACATAAGAAAAAGAAACGAAGAGAAACCAGTAACCGCGATGGATCTTCATGAATTTGAAGTTGCTTCTAATCACGATTGTCGGTCAAAATAGTTTCAAGAACAAACAACATAAGAAGTAAAGTCAAGAGATCTCTAAGGTGATGGACATAGAGGCCTTAGCCAAAGAAGTATACACACTCAGGGGAGGTTTCTCCGAATGTGTATATCACACTGCGATGGAAGTCTTGTTACGTAGACTTGGGGTTCCGTATGAATCAGAGCGTATAGTTCCAATAGTATTTCAGGGTCATGTCATCGGGAATCTAAGAGCTGATATCATCATCAATAATGAGATTGTTTTAGAGTTTAAGACTATCAAAACACTCAATGATCAGACAGAGATGCAGGCGCGTAACTATCTGAGTCTGACTGGATTGAAGACTGCGTATCTGATAAACTTTCCTCCGTTTCCGAATCGGGAGGTCGAGATTCGTTGCATTGTTGTAGAAGAACCATAAATGGGAATACATATGCCATGACTTTATAGAATTCTTGTGTTTCGTCATACTGCTCCTTAGGATCACCGGATAATAGTTCATTCGCTCTGTTTAAATGATATTTTGCCTCCTTTATACAGAACTCTGTATATTTGTCCATTATGAATATTGAACATCAACTCTTTAAACCGTTGCTATGAATTCCCATCGAAGATCGTTGCATATATTTTTCCATATGACATCTTGATGATACAACTTTTCTTTCGACTTCAAAAGTGGAAAGTATTGTAAATATTGATCCTCACCCAAAAGTTCACAAAATTTATAAAGTACATACGAATAACTCAAAAAGTTTTTACGATCTTTAGGACAGTTATCGTCGAATGGTTTTTGAATATCTTTGAACATGATTCGAAGTTTTTCTTCCAATTCCTGTGGCATGTTTGGTGGTTTTATACCATTCAGTATATTTGTGATGTATGGAACGTGTTCATAAAATTTATTCCATTTCAATTTCTTCAAAAGACTTCGAATCTTTGTGTGTGTGATTTCATCCATCGATTTGATTTTCATCTTCTTCAACTCTAGACGAAGTTGTTCGATGACCTCATCTGGTATCGTCGTCATCTCTTGCGCTTGAAATTGTGACAACCATTCATTAAAGTGATTTTCTCTTTTGTATGAATAATTTATAATCTTTTCAAACATTTCTTGTTCTTCTTTGTAGGTTGGTTCTTCGTTATTTAGAACCACGGCTACGCGACCACAACTATCACATACGGCATCACTCGTATCACTAAAAAAAACTATATTGCTACTCTCACAAAAACCACACGCGTCACTCTTCTTAATGTGTGGTCTAGATATATTCTGATTTTCGACATCTATGAGATAGTCCGTGAATATATCTTTACGTTTAATACCATTTGTTTCAACAACATTGAATATATTATCAGTTGAAACAACTTCTTCGGTATCTTCCGTATATTTGTTCATGTAAGGCATACATTTTATAATGTAATCACTCATATCAGATTCATATTGACCTCGCATTGTGGGATCTTCGTCTATAAGAGATTTCCAGTTATCTAATTTGTTCTTATATCTACTTAAAAAGTTACCTTCCATTACTATAAATGATAATGCTTCGTAATCTTTTAAGCCATCTCATTATATGGATTTATGGTATCTACCGTAAATTTACGGATAGAAACGATTTTAAAATTGAATCTAAACAACTCGAGTACTATGTTGACCACACTAAAAAATACAATGTAACCGAAGATGGATTTTGGAAACGCGAATCCAAGCATTGGAAAGATAATGTACTCGATAATTATTTTGTTGATGTGACTGACGAAGACTTATATCACACCGAGGACATTCCAGAAAATGTGACGAAGACAATCTTACGAATTAAATATTGGTACGGAAATAAACAATACAAGTTTATTACTATGGATATCAAGAGTCCGTGGCCGGTCACTTTTAATAACACGATATCATTCAGTATTCCAATGATAAGCGTTACACTTCTTGATAATAATAATAAACCTGTACGAGACATAACAAACAAGGTCAGACGATATGCGGGACCAAAGAGCGACTTTCACGGACAAGACGTACCTATCAAATATATGTTGTACTACGACGAGGAGACCCTTAAGAATGAGTATCCAAAAATTAAATTAGTAAACGCGCTTGGGCTTACTAAAGTTGTATCATCTTACGAAGATCTCATAACGAGTCTTCGGATACCTTAGACGCGAGATAAAACTTAAGTTCACCAAGGTCTGCCACATTATATTTCAATATCAAAAATTTACTGTTTGCTTCTTGCATGAGTTGTACAGTTGAACACATACTCGTCGCCTTTGTAAACGTATTCATATACCGAAGTGAATAAGTCCCTGAGACGTGCGGACTTTCGTCGACACATTCAATCGATGTTTCTTGATTGGCGAAATCCCCCGAGCATCTCATGGTTAATAGATTCGCATGTCTAATAATTTCAATATTGGTACCGATGTTAGACATGTCTCGACACATTCTCTGGAAGTCGGCCGATTGCATGGTCGTCACAGTCGTCATATCAATGACAGGAACTTCAATTCTATTTTCATTGATATCTAATAATTTGAGTTGAAAGTCGGTGGTCGTCTTCTTAGCTTCACTTTTAATTGTAATGTTCATATATTCCTTTGAATTCACAGACATAGTCAATACATCGTTGTTTGTAATTGTTTTCAAAAGTTTGAATGTATTTGAGATGTTTATACCAGCTAAGATCTCTTGGTCGCATTCATACTCGTCAAAATTTTCAGCCGCGAGGAAGACATCCACGAGAGCGACTCTCGCGGTATCGAGTGTAATGATATACATGCCATCGGGTTTAAAGTAAATATTTACGTCATTGAGAATATCTTTAAGAACCTCAAAGGTTGACTTAATCGCCGATGCTTGTATTGTTACAAGTTTCATAACTAGTCTAGTATCGCGTTATGTCTTTATATTATTATACGCTTCATTCACACTGCGATTAATTTTATCTTCCAAATCCTTTGTCATCGCAGGTTGTAAAGAGACGCCGTAATTATCCAAATTAAATATACCATCATCACCATCTTTACCGTCAATCGAACACATTCCACCACCAAAATCTCCAAATTCATAATGCGATAATTCGTTATTTGGGAGTAATGACGTGAGCCAGTTTTTGATTTCTTTACCGACGAGCAATTTACCATTTTTAGTAAGCATGGTTGGTACGCGTGTAATACTGGACCTATAGTTGTACGGTATGCCTTGTGTGTTTATGTTGTGTAATTTTACAAGTTGTTTCAACTGTGAATTATTATTGATATACTCAATAATATCCAGGCTGTGGGGACAGTTCGGACTATACACCAGAAGAGACATATGCTATAAATAGTTCATTTATTTCTGTAAAAAAATTAACGCATATAATAGTAATGAATAACATCGCCATTCTTATCGCTCTGGTAATTGCTCTCACTCTGATATTTTTTCCAGGTAGCCCCACAAGCACCGTGAGACAAACTGAGATATCGACAACGAATGATATTGATAACTATGTCGAAAGTAAAGCCGAAATTGGGCATGACCTGATGAATGATATTGTTCTCGTGACAAACAACTACATAACAGAAAAGTATAATAAACCCACATACATCATCGAAACAATTGCAGTCAAGAAATACGAACACAAGACTATGCGTGGTGACATGTTTTATCGATGTATGTTCATGGTGATGAGTCGTGAAGGTTTTGTGTCTGGATTTACAGTGACAGCCGATGTACGTGTCACACCCAAGACCGAAGTGATTGCGTTGACGAAACAACCGATCGATGTAAAACTCCCAGGTGATACATCCCCGTATGAACAAACCGACATTGGTGGTCAAGATTTCTTTGAGTACACATTGATCAAGGAAAAGGTGAGTGTGACTTCGGATGAGTTCAATTTGGCTAAAAATAAATTACAGTAAATGTAATGATCAATGTCTCTGATATCGTAAACATTGAATCTAATCGTAAAAAGATTAAGAAAGAGTTGTATACGAAAATATACGAACAGTTCTGTCGAAAGATTAAGTATACGGTTGAGATGGGTGGTAAGCAAGTATTTTTGCGTGTGCCGTCGGTTGTATTCGGTTATCCGACATTTGACAGAACGCACGCATGTACATATCTAAAGCGACAACTTGAACTCGGAGGATTCGTTGTCAGGGTGATATCAAATATAGACTTACACGTGACATGGAAAACGCCACAATCATCAAGAGTGGATAGTGCGCGTGCACCCGATGAAGTAGAATTACCATCGTTTATAAATTTGAAAAAGATAGCAAATAAATACAGGAAAGATATTCAGTAATACTCGAGGTCATGCGTGCAAGACTTAAAGTTTAAAATGTAAAAATACTATATATTCATGTCTGACACACTCAATATTATGGTTGAGGCTAAACGTGAATACATTGGTCAATTGTGCAGTGTAATGTGCCCGCCTATGATTGAAGTTTTCGCAGAGATGTACGAAGAAGCGTCAAAGCTTTCAAAGGGGCGAAAGGTTTTGATTATGTATCAGAAATTGTTAAAGGAAGTACCCAATTGGAGTAACGCCATGTCGAAGAAACACGCGGATAATGTCACGAGTCGATGCGCGTGGTTTAATGATTTGTTGGCTGCGGTGTTTGTGGCGTGTACTAAGATTCTGTCTTCGGTGAGACTGAACGCAGATAATAAAAAGATTGCATTGAAGCTTCCATCCAATGAAGTATTTATTCAAACGTGTTATAATAATGCAGCTAAAGAACTCTATAAGGATCCATACGTGTATCACGAAGAACAATCAGAACATATCCGTGACAGTCAGTTGCGACTCCGCTTCTGTGCGAGTATCGAAGAAACTGTGAAGGAGCTTATTCCGGTGCAACAAATTCTCCAAACATACATGTCACAAGCCGATCGGAATATTGATTTGGGTGGTGACGCCATGCATACAGACACAGAAGATCCTGATATTTATGATGAAATGACTGAGGAACCGGAGCCGGAAACATTCGAGGAACCGGAAACATTTCGGGAACCGGAACCTGTGATGGAACCGGAACCTGTGACGGAACCGCAACCGCAACCGATGGTAAGTGGTCTTGATAATGAATTCAAGACTATACAGAATGTCCCGGCTCCCCCAGGTGACATCGAGGATGATGATGTCCTTTTTGGTGATGCTGCCGATGAGAGAACAAAAAAAGTTGGTTATAATTAAATGGAACTCTCAGACTATCTCCGCGACCCGATGTGGGCCGGTCTCATCGCCGCCGCGATCACTGCGGGTTATATACACTTGAAAGCTCGTCTTAACAACGAAGATAAGCTCCCAAATAGCAGCTATGTGAAACCAGCTGTGCTTAACTTGATTCTCGTGTATTTTATTGTAGCAAACGGTTTAGGACAACGCGAAACGATATCGTCTGAACCCTTCTGACTTAAAGATTAGATGGTACTAGTACATAGTAAAATGGCTTCCGTGACTGCATTCAATGATATGATGGGTCAATTTCTTGTGGAATTGCACAAGACTTTTCCAGAGGAAAAAGGAATCAAAAAATTTATGACGTCTTTTGACTTACTTAGATCTGCTAACCCACGTAAGTGTGTGGAGGCATACATGGCGGGTGTATCTGCTCATGCCGGTAAAATTTCTCAAAAAGATGACACCTTCTTTACGGATGATATTAAGAACATCGAGTTTCTCAAAGACCTGAACATTGAGGAATATTGGAGTGAAAAGATGACGGATGGCACCAAGAATGCTGTGTGGCAATATTTGCAAACGCTGTACATGCTTGGTACGACTATCACGTCGATCCCACAAGAGACGCTTTCACTCATCGAAAGTGTGGCTAAGGATTGTGCCGATAAGATCCAGACGGGTGATGGTCAAATTGATGAAAAGGCACTCATGAGCATGTTTAGTAGCATGTTGAAAAAATAAACTCATAGTATATAAATGAAGGTTTGGTTTGAGGACCCGCGAGAACTTATTCATATGGATAAGGTCTTACAGTTCTGGCCTACTAATACCCAGTCGGCAGATGAGCGTGTGAATGCTGCATCTCGATTTATTATTTATGCCGCATGTTTTGTCTATTTAATTCGACGTGATCCTAGAATTTTTGTTCTCGCGACGACTGTTCTAGGTGTTCTTTATGTTATGTATAATTCTGAGATGATCAAGGAGGGTGAAGCTCGACCGACACGTATCGAAGAGATGGCTGAATCTACGTGTCAACTCCCGACCATGGATAACCCAATGGGTAATATGCTTTTGTCTGATTTTAGTGATCGACCGGATAGACCGTCTGCGTGTTATCACACATCGGTTCGTCGAGAGCTCGATACAACTTTGAATGGACGTATGAAGTATTCACCCGGGCGGTCCAGGACGGCCTTGCCACAGTATCAAGTGAATGCGATGGCGAGACAATTTGTGAGTAACCCGGTGACAACCGCCGCGGGAGATCAAACTGGGTTTGCCGAATGGTGTTATGGTAAAAAGTTCCAGCCAATGTGCAAGTCTGATACGACACACTGTGATCCGAATGCCCGAGGCACACAACTTGAGGCATTTGCAGGTCTTGATCCATCTGGACGAGGACGTCAAGGAAATAGGTTTTCTCAAAGTATGCCCTAATAAAAAATATCAAGTAATGTTAAATGGCATACCAGTTGCAACCAGGTCTGACTCTTTTACAGCATGATGCAGTCCCGATCGTCAAGGCGACAGAAGAAGTTTTCGTGTACCCTCAACCGAGTGCCCTTAACTATTGCTGCCGCCCCTCGACGATGATTTATGGTACAGCTCCGTATATGGCGGGTAAAGGTTCACCGGCTCGTTACATTGAAGTGAGTGATCAACTTCGTCCTCAGTCCACGACGCGATTCGGTAAGGTGTTGGTGAAGCCTCATGAGAGTGGCTACTTCCCATTGAATGATACCGTCTGTAACGTACCGCTTCGTACATTGAGTTATGAACCCGCGAGTACCCGCGCTTTCATCCAGAACAGTATGTTTAATCAGCGATACATGCAATAATAAAAATGTTAATAAGAAGTAAGAATGGCAGACCCCGTGTCAGTGTTGGCTGTCGCTGGATTAATTTATGCCGGTAGAAAGCTTAGTCAAGTTCCAGAGCAACCACCTAAACAAGTTGTGGTTAATCAACCCGAACTTTTTGAAACTGAATTCGAGGACATTGAATTCACAGATCCTTTTAGAGATAGAAAATCGGAGATTGATTCGTTTGCTGTCATCGCACCACAAAGTAGAACGGGTGGTCAAGAACTTTTGGAAATGCGAGGACGTCTTTACGATCAAGGTCGCATGAATAACCTTTCGCCAGTCGAAAAGAAATTAGTTGGACCAGGTTTGGGTGTGGGACCGGATATCGAGTCATTTGGTGGGTATCAACAAGTGTTTCGGGTAAATCCCATTAACACAGGCGCGTATCGTCTTACGACTCTCCCAGGTCGTACCGGTCCAGCCGTTGATACTCGCGGTGGCCGTCGTGGAGAGATTGGTGAAGTTGGTTTCAATCGCCCAGAAAAAACCGCGTATCTTCCGGAACGTCGCGCGCCGGTTGGTGGTCGCGCGCAAGGTATGTCCGGGGCTGTTCCACGATCGTCTCACCAAAAAACCATGCGTACAACGAACCGTTCGGAAACCGGTCTCAGAACGGATGGTCTTGATAAGGCACCCGGGAAGCGTTTTATCTCGGGACAAACGATGCCACAGGCACCGACACGTAATAAGATGGATGTGAATGACGCTCAATTCATGCACGTGAATAATCCGTCTCCGGGTATTGCGAACTTCTATGGTGGTTACGTCAATGCTCCGGCCGCCATGATGAATAGCGAAGGTCCGGACGGTTCCGGGTATGGCGTTGATCAATATGTTGCATATGGTATGCGTCCAGATGAGCGTCGTTCTAAACCAAATCGTATGGGTAACCCAGGCCGTATGAATGTTCGTGAGAAGCCAATGAATCAACACGGTGTGTTGACAACAATTCGCCATGATAAGTCACGCATCGATGGTCGTTTGAATGCACCAAATGGTGGTTGGATGCAACATTACAAAGTTAATCCGTACAATGATCTTAATCCGTACAAGGGTCACCTCAATCCACACGTCACTGGTAATCGTTTGGACTTAGCCAAAAATCAATTAGCCAATAACCCATTCAATAATAGAATTAACTAAATAAAAACACCCATTAAAATTTTATACGCGAATTTTAATGGAGGTCCATACCTTAGAAATCGATAGTAGTGAACGTGATTATGCATCGTATCCAGACCCATCCGATTACGTGATAGATTTGAAAAACAGAATCTATGACATCAGGAAGATTACTTTAGTTTCTGCTCGAATTCCGAATAGTCAAACATTGATACATGCTCGTAATAATACGTTCAGTATCGACGGAACTGATATCGTCGTACCAAATGGGTTGTATACAACGGGTGACGTGTTAGCTGTCGCGGTGAGAGACGCCATAAATCAGCATTTCAGTTACACCGTCGAATATAATTCAAATCTCAACTCTTTAGAATTTACAAATGATAGTGTAAGTGGTTCTGATACACTTGAATTTGGTGATGGTACACACGCGAGAATCAAAACAGGTACAGATGATGCTTTATCTAATCTCGCGACACTCGAATACACAACGCCCCACCAAGTTTTTGGATTTTTACCACAAAATATTACGGTCAATGCAGGCGAAACGGTGACATCCGGGAGTATAAATCTCGAGGGTCCAAACTCGTTGGTTCTTCGACTAAGCTCCGGTTCCGATAATTTTAACAAAGATATCTACATTCGAGAACCGTTTTATACGAGTCATATTCTTCTGAATGGTCCATTCATGAACTTTTCAGTGGCAGACGATCCCGTCAAACATGACTTTTTCAGTGGTCCACAAAAATTTATTGAAAGTCTTCGATTACAGTTCTTTTATATGAGTAATGGTCGTCTCATACCCTATGATTTCAGAAATCAAGATCATATTTTGAAATTTGAAATTCAGTGTAACACGGGTAAATTCAAGTCTAATACAGGTGATACAGTACCTGATGTTGGTGTTTTACCACCGCCTATAAGCATCCCGGATTTAGAGGATCCTTATAGATGGAAACAATATGTATTGATTTCAATCATTATTTTCATTGGTGTGCTTACATTGGTGGTCACACGTAAACGACTTTAACGGGTGATGGCATACACTGGGGCACCCGGCTTCGTGACCTTGGTCGGAGAAAGGCGGGAAATCACCAAGTACACAATCACCGAAAGGAGGGTCGTGAACAAAGCCGTGAGACCATAGTGGAGGCCGCCGTTCTTCTGGACACGGACGAGTTGGTTAATCGACCAACGCACGAGGTCCAACCAAGAGATCGCAGCCGCGAAAGAGAAACCCGCGACGACGGAGTTCAAAGATTGAACACGGAGTTCTTCGGTCAAGAGCGTGACAGTTTCGAAAGCTTGGGCCGACATATTTGTTATATTACATAACTAGAAAATTATTCTGGAAGTAGTTCATCCTCTGACAGGATTTTTTTATATTTATCGGCATCTTTTGAGTAGCCTTTTGTCACCTGGGGACCTTCGTCGTCCTCATCGTCCTCGTCGTCTTCGTCCTCACTATCCGAGTCGACATCGAGGAGTTTAAATTCATCCGTTGACCAACCCACTGGCTCCATTACTATTAATAGCATTTTTTAACATCTCTTCTACCGGACTTTGGGGTGTCCAAGTATTCCATCGATCATATGATTCGTTGATGCGTTTAAAAAATTCATTATCTCCTGAATATCTTTCGAATGGAGGACATTCGTCTTCACTCACTTCTTCCAGATCATCTTCGTCTGAATCTTCCTCGTCATATATGTCTGGAAAAAGGGAACCAAGTGTTTCACCAACTGTGTACATGACACAATACTTGATCGCATATTCCATATCCTGAGCAAGGACAGTATTTCGACCACACGCCTTGGCATATTCACACGCCAATAGCATACTCTTTTCGAGCACGGGTGTCAATATGTCCATCATAGCATTCGATTGTCGCTCTTCAAAATCTCCCGAAGATTCACCAAAACCAGTTTTCATCATTTTGTATTGAATAGTACTCGTGTCATACCTTTATCTATTCTAAGGATGTTGTAACTTAAGGCGTAAATATCCATTTTTCTGTTTTTAGTCAGATTCTGTGTCACTTTCACTTTAGCGAGTTGATTATTGATGAGACTGAAGTTCATCTGACCCGTTGGGTAATGTTTTTCAGGTTCACATGCAAAACTATAACTATAGAATCGCCTGATCAGGGGTGTCTTTGAGTGATGAATTGCCGACTGAATCGCTTTTAAAAATATAAAATTACCGGTGTCCTCGTCTAGATATTGTGCTCCATCGAGTATCAATTCTAGACTTTTTAAATTTTCATAAAAGATGAGTTTATTTTCAACAGTGAGCGCGTCATTATCGTAGTCAAAAACGGATACAAAATCTTCGTATTGTTTGAGATTTTCGCGACGTATAACAAAGTATAATTCTTTGATGGGATTGATAAAGTCCATTTTAATTTTATGTTCCTCGACAGCTTTGGGAATATCAAATGTATTGTGTTGTATCTGTGTGATCACGTAGTCTTTTCTCGTGCTCTTCAAAAGACGTCGTTCAAGATCATCGAGATACACAACTCCTAAACAGACCTTACAGCTCAACATTTGTTTTGGGTACAATTGATTAGCGTCTGCAGATACAGTTATTTCCACGGTGTTCTGTTGTTTTACCAGTTCATAGACTTTTATTATATCTTTATTTGTTCCTGATATCATAGCGTAGTGACGTCCAGATTTATTCACATCAGCGACTCCTTGAGTAGAGTTTTCAGTTCTATATTGAATCCGATACCACACATTATTCTGAAGCACATAGCTTATAACGAATGTTCTATTAGTTGTGTTTTCATATGTTACATAATTCAAAGTATTCCCATCAGATGTCAATTCATGTTTCACAAAATTATCTTTGAGTGACGGAAATAAAGACGTTTTCAATTTCCAACCAACACCATCCGTTTCATATAAATATGTATACGTCGGTGTTACGGCTGAAATTATCGTATTGTCATCCGAAATCCCAAGTTCAAGTACATTTTCTAAAAATATTTTCAAACCAAACTTTGTGTTGTCAGTGTAATTATAAACCTGAATGTAGTTAGCTGACCAAGTAACATAAATACTTTTATCTTTGGAGACGAGATACACATCGCTCACATTCTTAGTCTGTACGGATTTATTACTTATGGTATAGGATCTTATATCCGCTCCAAAAATTATAATTTTATCTTCATTCTCACTGAACACTATATTTTTTATTGTGTAACTAGCCGATGTGACATCATATAAATCATATACTTCATTTTCGTTACCTGGTCCCACTGCATAATAGATGTTTTTGTAAATACCATCAATTATCTCATACATCTTGACACGAGAATTGGTTCCATTATAGAACGATGCAACCGCAAAATATTTACCACTCGGTGAGATATAAATTCTTTGAACATCTTCATTTGAATCCATGACAACTCGGGTTTTAATACCATTAATTATTATAGCATTTTCTGAAAATTGTGATGATGTATTCGTTCGTGTATACACAGCCAAACTGCTTATTGGACTTTGTCCCTTTATGACAAGTTCTAAACCGTTTTCACTTAACGCGACATGTGAAACTAATCGCGGGGAGATGGTTCTACTCGTATTCAAGGTGTATGTACTCGATTGATTTAATATAAATTGAAATACATTTTGTGTATCCAAGCCTTGATACCCGGCACCATATACAGCTCCACCAATGTTTGTAATATTTTCAATTGTTTTAATGACAATATCATCATAATTTTCAACGGTTCTCGTAATTTCTTGTATTTTTACATAATCGTTGCCGACTATGAATATTGTACCGAGGTCATTTATACGCGAGTACGTTCCGGTGCCTTTGTAGCGATATACTTCGACCCATAGCGCCGATATACTATCAAATGTATACACACGACCAGTACCCGTGCTTTCATTTGGATTAAATATGAAAATTGTATTACCGTCATTTGTTAATGTCAATTGCCGACTTTCATACACACCAATAGTTTGACCATACGGAGTCCATTCTTGATTTGAATATTGATATACAGACAATAATTTGTTATTGTATTGAAGTGCTATTTTACTTCCATCACCGGATAAAAATGCATTATCAAATGTGGTTGTATTGAAGCCGAAAAATGATGATCCATCCAATGTAGTCGTAACTCTCTTTAATATAGAATCATAAGACGCTCTAACATTTCCATCTCGCGATACAGCATATATTTTAGTGTCACTGGTAAATGTATACCCACTCCCATTCCATACCCAATATCCACTTCCCACTTGCACTATGACATTACCCGCGTCAGAAAATTTGACATTGGATATGTTTATGTTCGCATCACTTGCATTAT
>Ga0222715_10002595_pt1 | contig 16385 bp, 13 predicted proteins | sample C33_9DmetaG_FD_165056 | JGI IMG/M metagenome (GOLD analysis project Ga0222715, IMG submission 165056) | Estuarine water microbial communities from San Francisco Bay, California, United States - C33_9D | ecosystem: Environmental > Aquatic > Marine > Unclassified | place: USA: California... | reverse complement strand
AACTATGATTTTGAGACAGAAATTCTAGCAGCATCGGTTCGTCACCCAATGCATATTGTAGAATGTGCTCAAATTGGTGCAGATGTAATGACTGGGCCATTATCAGCAATGCTTGCACTCTTAAATCACCCACTTACCGACAAAGGTTTAGCCACCTTTCTTGCAGATCACAAAAAATTAAACGGTTAATTCTTTATGCTTTCAGTTTCTAATCTTTCGGTTCAATTCGGAAAACGCGTATTATTCGACGAGGTAAACGTAACTTTTGCTCACGGTAATTGCTATGGTATTATCGGAGCGAACGGTGCAGGGAAGTCAACTTTCATGAAGATCCTTTCTAAAAAGCAAGACCCTACCTCGGGACACGTTCATCTAGAGCCCGGTAAGCGTATGTCTGTTTTAGAGCAGAACCATAATGCTTGCGATGATTTTCCAGTATTAGAAACAGTGGTTAGAGGAAACAAAGAACTGTTTAGTATTAAACAAGAAATTGATGCCCTTTATGCGGATTACAGTGATGAAAACGCAGATCGAATAGGAGAACTACAGGTTCAGTTTGAAGAAATGAATGGCTGGAATGCTGATTCTGAAGCTGCCGCTTTACTTTCTAATTTAGGGATCAAGGAGGATTTGCATTATCAACTGATGGCTGATATCGATCCTAAAATGAAGGTTAGAGTGTTGTTAGCTCAGGCACTATTTGGTAATCCAGACGTATTGATCATGGATGAGCCTACTAACGACCTTGATTACGATACTATTAGCTGGCTTGAAGACTTTCTTGGAAACTATGAAAACACCGTATTAGTTGTATCGCATGACCGTCACTTTTTAGATGCTGTTTGTACGCATATCGCAGATATTGACTTCGGAAAAATCAATCTCTTTTCGGGTAACTATACTTTTTGGTATGAAAGTAGTCAGTTAGCGGCTCGTCAACGTGCACAACAAAACAAAAAAGCTGAAGAAAAAGCCAAAGAGCTTCAGGAATTCATACAACGATTCAGCGCGAACGTAGCTAAAAGTAAGCAGGCTACCTCAAGAAAGAAGATGCTTGACAAGTTGAAGGTTGAGGATATTAAGCCTTCTTCTCGTCGTTACCCAGCGATTATCTTTGAAAGAGAACGCGAAGCAGGGGATCAAATTCTTCAAGTAGAAGGATTAAAGGCAGTATCTGAAGATGGTGTCGTACTTTTTGATAAGATCGATTTAAATATGGTAAAGACCGATAAAATCGCACTTATTTCAAGAGATGCTCGCGCAACTAGTGCATTTTATCAAATTATCGCAGGGGAGGAGACAGCCGCTTCTGGCAGGTATTCTTGGGGGGTTACTACCACACAATCCTATTTACCGGCAGATAACGATGCTTATTTCAATGAGGCGGTAAGTTTAGTAGACTGGCTACGTCAGTACGCAAAAACTGAAGAGGAGCGTGAAGAAGTTCACCTAAGAGGTTTTCTAGGTAAAATGCTGTTTAGTGGAGAGGAAGCTTTGAAGAAATGCAATGTTCTCTCAGGGGGAGAAAAGGTTCGTTGTATGCTTAGTAGAATGATGCTTCTTCGAGCTAATGTTCTTATGCTAGACGAACCAACGAATCACCTCGATCTTGAGAGTATTACGGCTTTTAATAATTCGCTAAAACAATTTAAAGGGAACCTATTAGTTACGACTCATGACCATGAGTTTGCAAATACAGTAGCGAATCGAATTATTGAGATTGCTCCAAAAGGAGTAATCGATAGATACATGACCTTTGATGACTATATGGAAAGTAAGGACATTAAAGCGCTAAGAAACACTATGTATAGCTAAGCGTTAAAATACTTTGAATTCCAAATAAAGGGGTTAAAGTTTTTACCCATTGAAATCCCGTAAAAGATCGTTAAACCAACGACTCCTTTAAAGAAAAAGAAGAACAAGATCCAAAATTGAGCTGAATTTGCTTCTTTGCTGAATAATCCATCAGGTACAAGCAGGGTAAGAAGATAACTCACAAGTAGTAAAGTGATTACTAGTTCTACTGGGCCTCTAAGTGGCCATACCATTAATTTTCTATAGCCACTAAGATCATTACCCCATTGGTGAATTAAGGTGTAATAGCCATTCCCAATTGGAGCGAATAGCAATGGATCGTCTTGGTTGTCTAATTTAAATAGCTTAGAGGGAGCTAGGATTTGCAGGTTCTTTATTTCGGTTTGATGCCTTTCTTCGAAATCTCGTATTTTTTGCAGGGCTTCTTTTGGCAGTGAAGGTTTAAAATACTTCAGAGGTAAGAATCTAAGCCTGTAGATAGTTGCTATTTCACGAATACTGTCGATATGATATACTTCTCCGAGTTCTAACTGGTCAGTGTCAATAACATTCATCGCACTGTAGTCAAGATGTTTTAAGCGATATTCAAGAGTTGAATTTGCTTCTTTTTTTGTAGGACGCTCAATTAGATTAGAGAAATCAATATTCTTATAGAATTGATGATCTCTTTCTTTTTGAGACTGAAGTTTCTCTAAAAGGTTGAGTTTCGGAATCATAGTAATCTTTTTCTAGCTTTTCAAAATTACAATAACTCCGATAAAAAAGGAATTGCTTATCGCAATGAACAATCAAATTTTTCTTGGAGATTGTTAACGATGCGTTCCATAGCCTTATCTACCTGCTTATCTGTTAGTGTTTTTTCGGGATCAGAAAGAACAAGGCTTATACCGTAAGACTTCTTACCAGTATTTAATGATTTCCCTTTATAGACATCGAAAAGATTAACGTTTTTAAGCAATTTACGTTCTGATTCAAAGCACACCTCTCTGATATCACTAAAGAGAATATGATCATCGAGCAACAGCGCTAAATCTCTTCGAACCGCTGGATATTTTGCAATTGGCGTGTATAATTTCTCCCCTTCATTACGATCTGATAAGTCGAGAACTTTATCCCAATAAATAATTGAGGCGAATACGCTCTGATCAATGTCATAATTTTCTAAATGACTTTCTTGAACAAGCCCTAATTCGGCAATTGTTTTACCATTAGATTCAATGATCAATCCTTCTATGAAGAAAGCATGTTCATTGTCTAAAAGCGATTCTTGTAAATTATAAAGACCTAACCGTCTTAGAAGTTCTAGACTCACTGTTTTGATATCAAAAAAGCTAGTGGCAGATTTTGTTTGCATCCAGTTTTCTGGGTATCTACTACCAGTAACCGCTAAAACAAGTTCTCGCTTTTCTTCAAATTCTTCACCCTTTTTGAAATAGGTTTTACCAAATTCAAAGAATTTAATATCGCTTCGCTGTCGATTGAGATTGAATGCTACACTTTGAAGCGTCGTTCCGATCATATGATCTCTGAGTACCTCTAGTTCTTTACTTAAAGGATTCTTTAACGCAACGGATTGTTCGGATTGGTTACTAGAAAGCGAAACTAGGCTGTTCGTTAAAATTTCGTTATACCCAAGGCTGACGAGAAAATCAGCTACTCTGTTTTGATTTTGAAGGTTAGAAGAAGATTTAGAACGATTTAATGTACTCGTAAGCTTTTGTGGAATCGGAATGTGGTTGTACCCATAAACCCTCAGAATCTCTTCAACCACATCGATCTCTCTAGTCACGTCGACTCGATATAGCGGTGCGATCAGTCCTAGTCCAGATTCTGTTTCGTTGAGAATTCTAAAATCTAGACTAACTAGAATCGATTTAATTTTTTCATTCTCTATTTCATGCCCCAGAATGGTGTTTAACTTCTCATAGTTCAAGAAAAGTTGAATCGATTCCTTCTCTTTGGGATAGAAAGAGGATATCTCGCTTGAGATGACTCCACCTGCAACTTCGCGAATTAGGATGGCTGCACGCTTTAGGGCAATTTCACAGAATTCAATATCAATACCTCGCTCAAATCTGAACGAAGCGTCTGTGTTTAATCCGTGTCTTTTTGCTGTTTTTCGAACACTCACAGCGTCGAAGTAGGCGCTTTCAAGAAAAATACTGGTTGTTGTATTACTTACACCTGAGTGATGACCACCAAAAACGCCAGCGATACACATAGGACCTTCAGTGTCACAAATAACAAGGTCATCAGTAGCTAACTCACGATCGACTTCATCTAGGCAAAGCAATTTTTCACCTTGTTTCGCTTTTCTGACCACTACTTTTGATCCTTTGATTTTGTTATAATCAAAGGCGTGCAGTGGTTGACCAAGCCCATGAAGAATGAAGTTAGTAACATCTACAATATTATTGATAGGGTTTAATCCGATACTTTTTAAACGATCCTTTAACCAGGTCGGTGATTCTTTAACTTCAATTCTGCTAATTACCACGCCTAGATACCTCGGTACTAATTCGTGTTCCTCAACTTCTATTTCAATAGGTGAAGTAGTGTTTTCAACATGGAACGAAGAGATTGGAATGGTATTTAATGGAGGTTGAGTTTTCTCTAAAGCTAAGCCAGCCCTTAGATCTCTTGCTACGCCATAATGACTCATGGCATCTGAACGATTCGGTGTTAATCCGATCTCGTAGATATGGTCCTCATAGGTTTCGAATAAATTAGTTAGAGGTATCCCGATTTCTGCATTCTCGGGTAGTACTAGGATTCCATCATGCGAGGTTCCGATTCCCATTTCATCCTCCGCGCAAATCATTCCATAGCTTTCTTCTCCTCGAATCTTACTCTTTTTTATTTTAAAAGGTTCCCCTTCTGTAGGATAAAGTAATGTCCCTACGGTGGCTACAGGAACTTTTTGTCCTTCTGCAACGTTAGGCGCCCCACAAACGATTTGAACTACTTGATCACCAAGATTTACCTCGGTAACTTTAAGTCTATCAGCATTTGGGTGTTGCTTACAGCTTATTACTTCTCCAACAATAATTCCCTCGAGACCTCCCTTGATCGATTGATAGGAGGTTAGACCCTCCACCTCAAGTCCTAGGTCAGTTAGTAGTTCTGAGGTTTTAGAAGGACTTAAATCGAAATCTAAATAATCATGTAACCAGCGATGAGAAATATGCATAAATCGATTGACTTAAAATAAAGGCATAAATATAAGACCTTCCTAGAAGTTAAAGTGCTTCCAAGCGCCGGTTCTAGGAATTGGACAATTGATTATTACCGTTTCTTTCGAAACGGGGTGGGTAAAATTTAAACTCTTAGCAAGTAAATCAATTCCTCCATCTGAATTACTGCGTTTAGAGCCGTATTTAAGATCTCCCTTTATGGGCAAACCTATCTTAGACAATTGCGATCTAATTTGATGATGTCTACCCGTTTCTAATTCAATTTCGAGAAGGTGGTAGTTATTCGAACTATCTAATCTTTTTGCTGTTAAAATGGCTTTTTTTGATCCGTTAATTTCCTTGTCGTGTGCATAGGATTTATTGTTTACCGATTTTCTAAGTAGCCAGTGCTCGAGCCTAAACGAATCACTTTTTAATTCCCCGGATACGATGGCCCAGTATTTTTTACTAGGAGTTCGGTCTGCAAAAGCCTTATTCATTCTTGTGAGTGCTTTTGAAGTTTTAGCAAAAAGTACAACTCCTTTTGTCGGACGATCGATGCGGTGTATTACTCCAAGGTAAGCTTCTCTGGGCTTATTGTATTTTTCAACGAGATAAGACTTAATCAGGTCAGATAGGGGAGTGTCCCCGGTTTTATCTCCTTGAACTAAAATTCCTGAAGGTTTATTTACCGCGATGAGATGATTGTCTTCGAATAGAACTTCTAACACTAATATTGTTCGTTTTCGTTCGGAAAATCTTTAGACTTAACATCTGCCACATACTTCACGAACGCCACATTGATTTGTTCATCTAAATTTAGATACCGTCTTAAAAATCGTGGACTAAATTCAGTTGACATGCCTAACATGTCGTTAACTACTAAAACTTGACCATCAACGCCATTTCCCGCACCAATACCTATAACTGGAATTTGAAGTTGAGCAGCCACCTTCTGAGCAAGGGTTGCAGGCACCTTTTCTAAAACAATAGCAAAGCATCCGAGTCTTTCTAAAAGCAATGCATCATTAATGAGCTTTTCAGCTTCTGCATCTTCTTTAGCTCTTACGGTATAACTACCAAATTGGTAGATAGATTGAGGAGTTAAACCAAGGTGCCCCATAACCGGAATCCCTGCCCCAAGTATTCGCTTTAAAGAGTCTTTAATTTCTTCACCACCTTCAATTTTTACAGCATGAGCTCCACTTTCCTTCATAATTCGAATAGCAGATCGAAGTGCCTCTTTTGAATCGCTCTGATAGCTTCCGAATGGAATATCAACAACAATAAGAGCTCTCGAAACACCACGTACCACAGAGGATGCGTGATAAATCATTTGGTCTAAAGTGATAGGAAGGGTGGTTTCGTGCCCAGCAAATACATTGCTAGCAGAATCTCCTACTAGAATGACGTCAACCCCAGCTTTATCAACCAATTGCGCCATTGTAAAATCATAAGAAGTAAGCATAGAGATTTTTTCTGCTTGCTGCTTCATCTCTAAAAGTGACTTTACGGTTACTCGTTTAAATGTTTTTTTGGCTGTTGACATTTGAAAGACTATTTTTCAACAAAGGTAAATGTAAATTATGATTGCGAACTATCGACTCCTTTTACTCATTCTATTATTGTCTTTTAATCCATTAAGCGCACAGCATCCTAGAGATGTGATTGAGACTTTTTTTGAAGCCTTTCACCAAAAAGACACTACCTCTCTTAAAGATTTTTTTACCATTAATGCTCGCTTAGCGAGTGTTCAAAACTCTTTAAATGGTGTTAGGACAAAGGAAGAGTCGGTTGAGGATTTTATCCAGGCAATAGGCTCTATACCTGATGATCTTTCTTTTGAAGAGCGTTTACTTGGATTTAATGTTGTTGATGCTATTGGAATGACCTTGGTTTTTACTCCTTATGAATTCTACGTTAACGGGATATTTTCTCATTGTGGCACGAATGTTTTTACTCTTGTAGAAAAGGAATCTAAATGGAAAATTTTGGCTTTGTACGATACTCGAAATAAGTCCTGTGAGTTTAGCAATCAGACAAATTAACTCGTATAGCCAAACCGCCTTCAGAGGTCTCTTTATACTTGGTAGACATGTCTTTAGCGGTATCCCACATGGTATCTATGATTTGGTCTAGGCTAATTTTAGAATCTCCTGATTTTCTTCCCAATGCTAGTTGAGCGGCATTAATTGCTTTTACAGCTCCCATTGAATTTCTTTCTATGCAAGGAATTTGAACTAATCCTCCGATCGGATCACAGGTGAGGCCTAAGTGGTGTTCCATAGCTATTTCTGCAGCGCTAATTGCTTGATCAGGTGTGCCTCCTAAAAGTTCAGTAAGTGCCGCTGCTGCCATTGCCGAGGAAACACCAATCTCTGCTTGACAACCACCCATCGCAGCTGAAAGTGTTGCATTTTTTTTAAATAGGCTTCCAATTTCTGCAGCAACCGCTAGAAACCGTTCGATTTCATTCGCACCACCGTCGTGATTCTCAATGACTAGGTAATACATAAGTACTGCTGGAATGACTCCGGCACTACCATTAGTTGGAGCAGTGACTACTCGTCCCATCGCTGCATTTACTTCATTTACAGCGATAGCAAAACAACTTACCCATTGTAGAATTTGTCTAAATCGAACCCTGGAGTTTCTAATCGCTTCAATCCACTCTTCTGGTGTTGAATAGTTGTAGTTTTCAATGAGTTCCTTATTCATTTTAGCAGCTCGCCTTGCAACCTTTAATCCCCCAGGGAGTTCGCCTGTAGTGTGGCAACCTTCATACATGGCTTCGAGCATAACTTGCCAGATCTCACTGAATCGATTCGTAGTATAAGACACACCGTACCTCTCGAACTCGTTCTCTAAAACGAGATCGCTAATTTTCTTTTGATTTTTCGAGCAATGATCTAATAAATCTTTACCTCTGTTTGAAGGGTACCGGTAACGATAATCAGGTTCTTTTTCATTTTCAAAGACTTGCTTGCTCACCACAAAGCCTCCACCTACCGAAAAATAAGTCGCATGAATACTCTCATTATTGGCTAGCAGTGCTTTTATGATCATACCATTTGCGTGTTCTTCAAGGGCCTTTCGATGAAAGACAATCTGCTTCTGTGGATCAAACGAAAGTTTAGATTTTCCAAATAAATCAAGTTGTTTTTCATTATTAACCTGATCTAAAATTTCACGAAGTTTTAGGGTCGCATCCTTTTCATAATCTGCACCACTTAAACCCAAGATCAGTGCTTTGTCGGTGGCGTGTCCTTTACCGGTAAGGGATAAAGAACCATATAGATGAATTTCAATAGATAGAATGTCTGTAATTGCAATACTCTTACTCTCTAATTCTTTTTTAAAGAGTTGACAAGCTCTCCAAGGGCCAAGGGTGTGAGAGCTTGATGGGCCTATGCCAATACTTAACATTTCAAACGAGCTAATTGCACTCATATTGGTCAATTTGGGCTTAAAGTTAATTCAATTTCTGACAGCTTGTCAGTCTTTTATTGATGGCATAAATCTTGACTTATTGAGGGCAAAAACGAAACTATTTTCAGTTATGAGTAAAATTATAGGTATTGACCTCGGAACCACCAACTCTTGCGTTTCTGTAATGGAAGGGAATGACCCAGTGGTTATTCCAAACGCAGAAGGTAAAAGAACCACTCCATCGATGATTGCTTTTGTAGAAGGAGGCGAAATTAAAGTAGGAGACCCTGCAAAAAGACAAGCAGTTACGAATCCTCACAAAACGATTTATTCTATTAAGCGTTTTATGGGTAATAAATTCTCTGAATCATCAAAAGAGACAGAGCGTGTTCCTTATAAAGTAGTTAAAGGTGATAATGATACTCCACGTGTTGAGATCGATGATCGCTTATATACTCCACAAGAATTATCTGCAATGATTCTTCAAAAGATGAAGAAAACTGCCGAGGATTATTTAGGACAAACGGTTACAAGAGCAGTAATTACTGTACCTGCTTACTTTAATGATGCTCAGCGTCAGGCAACTAAAGAAGCTGGGGAAATCGCTGGATTAACGGTTGAGCGAATCATCAACGAGCCAACTGCTGCTTCATTAGCCTATGGATTAGATAAAAAAGACAGTGATAAAAAAATCGTTGTATTTGACTTTGGGGGAGGAACGCACGATGTTTCTATTCTTGAGTTAGGCGATGGAGTATTTGAAGTTCTTGCAACAGATGGTGATACTCACCTAGGAGGGGACGATGTAGATCAAACGATTATTGACTGGCTAGCTGCTGAGTTTGAAGCTGAGGAAGGGATTGATCTTCGCAAAGATGCTATGGCTCTACAGCGTTTAAGAGAGGCTGCTGAGAAAGCGAAAATTGAACTTTCATCTTCAGCATCTACAGAGATTAACCTGCCTTACGTGACAGCTACAGCTTCAGGTCCAAAGCACTTAGTGCGTTCACTTAGTCGCTCTAAGTTCGAGCAACTGATTGCTGACCTAGTAGCTCGTACTATTAAGCCATGTGAATCAGCGCTCAAATCTGCTGGTCTATCGAAGAGTGATATTGATGAAATTATCTTAGTGGGTGGATCAACACGTATCCCTGCAGTTCAAGAAGCTGTTGAAAAATTCTTTGGTAAGGCTCCATCAAAAGGGGTAAACCCGGATGAAGTAGTAGCTGTTGGTGCTGCGATTCAAGGAGGAGTTCTAACAGGAGATGTTAAGGATGTACTTCTATTAGATGTGACACCACTTTCGTTAGGTATTGAAACTATGGGAGGTGTTGCTACTCGACTAATCGAATCAAACACTACGATTCCAACCAAAAAATCACAAGTGTTCTCTACTGCGGCAGATAACCAACCTTCTGTGGAGATTCATGTGATTCAAGGTGAGCGTCCAATGGCAGCAGATAATAAAACGATCGGACGTTTCCATCTAGATGGTATTCCACCTGCACCTCGTGGCACACCTCAAATTGAAGTGACTTTTGATATTGATGCCAATGGTATTATCAAAGTATCGGCTACGGATAAGGCAACAGGTAAGTCTCAGGATATTCGTATCGAAGCCTCTTCTGGATTAACACAAGAAGAAATTGACCGAATGAAAGCTGAAGCTGAAGCAAATGCAGAGGCGGATAAGAAAGCAAAAGAGTCCGCTGAAACTTTGAATGAGGCCGATCAAATGATCTTTCAAACAGAGAAACAATTATCTGAATTTGGAGAAAAATTATCTGAGGATAAGAAGAAACCCATTCAAGATGCTTTAGATGAACTAAAGAAAGCTTTTGAAACTAAGGAATTGGAAGCAATAAAACCTGCTCTAGACAAGATCAATGAGGCATGGAAAAATGCTTCTGAAGAAATGTATAAAGCACAGGCAGAATCGGGCGGAGCTCAGGGAGGACCAGACGCTAATGCTAATACTTCTTCGGGTGAATCAAATGCGGATTCGGTAGAAGATGTTGATTTCGAAGAAGTGAAGTAATTCACCGATTTGAAAAATTGATAAAAAGGCTGCGAATTTTATTGGCGGCCTTTTCTTTTAAAAGAAAATCATATTATATTTGCCACCCATTAGGAGAGATGGCAGAGTGGTCGAATGCGGCGGTCTTGAAAACCGTTGAGGGTCACACCTCCGGGGGTTCGAATCCCTCTCTCTCCGCCAAAGCAAAGCCCAACACTAAGTGTTGGGCTTTTTCATTGGGACCCATCCGAACAGGTTCGAAATGGGGAACAAGGATAAAGCGCATTCGAGCGGAGCGATTGGCATTGCTTTGAAGCAACCCCCTAAGGGATCAAGATATTTAATCGCGCTTTTTAACCCCAAGAAGAAACCTGCAGCAAACACTGTGGGATGTTTACTTTTGCATCATTAAACTTTCAGATGAAAAAAATATTCACCCTTTTATTTTTGTTAAGCATTTCGTGGGGATTTGCACAAAACATACTTGATACTTCAGCGTTTGCTCATAAACTCGATAGTATATGGTATCTAGAATCGAAACTTAGCTTGAATTACTTTGAAGGCAACCAGAGTTTATTTGTGGGAGCTACAGATATCGTGGCTGGGCATAGTTTAGGGGATTCTTCTGCAATTTGGTTTATTGGCGGATTCAACACAGTTAGCTCAGAAGGAACATCCATTCGTTCATCAACCTATGGTCATTTGAGATACAATAAAACAATTTCGAAAAGAGCTACGTTGAACACCTATTTTCAGTTTCAGTCTAATAATGTTTTAGATCTTCAGGCTAGGTATCTAATAGGAGCGAATGCTACTTTAGATGCTAAGGACACTAAAGATTTCTTATCCATTGGTATTTTTTACGAGCGAGAGGAATTTTCGATCGACCCTTCGACAACTATTTTTCGTGGTAATGTAATGGGATCACTACAGCTTGCAGATAGGCAACTTAAGAGTGCACTAGTACTCTACTATCAACCAAGCCTTCAGTCAATGAGCGACTTTAGGGTATTAGCAAATTTAAATTCTAAGGTGCCTGTATCAGATAGAATGTCTGTAGGATTAGATATCGCAACACGATTTGATAATCTACCTAACACCGATCTGAAGTCATTTGACTTAAATACTTTATTTACACTTTCCTACAAGATCAAATAAAAAAGGCTAAGAATTTTCATTCCTAGCCTTAGATAAGGTTTCACAACTTTATTTAGTTGACTATGGCTTGGAGCCCTTTTTGAGAGTCAACAATGGCATCTAGAGGAGATTGATCTCCTGTGTTGTCTTGTTCTGCTAGGTAGTATTCCATACCTGCATGACCTGCATGCTTAAAGATTGCTTTAAAATCAATCTCGCCTTTTCCAACAGGTGCCATATTTCCATCCGCGTCTCTATCTTTTACGTGAAAAGCTTTGAAACGTCCAGGATATTTTCCGAAATATTCAATAGGATCAGCCCCTGCAACTGTTGCCCAGAACAAATCGATTTGAAAATTTACGTGTTCAGGGTTAGTTTCAGATAAAATACGATCAACTATAGTAACTCCATCCTCATCTACTTTAAATTCAAAGTCGTGATTATGATAAAGTAATTGGATACCGGCATTGCTAGCTTTTTCTCCTACAACCGATAAAAATTCAATCAGCGTCTCAGTGGTACCATTCATTCCCATGGTACGAGTCTCAAAATCATAAGTAAACATTCCCATTGGAGGTACAGGAACAACAATGTATTCGAAGCCTGCCTCAATGGCATCTGCAATTTGTTGATCTGCATTCTCGTAACTGATTGACCCTTGGTGTGAGCTTTTAGGTTCTAAGCCTAATTCGTTCAAATAATTTTTGAATTCTGTAGGAGACATCCCGTAATATGTACCATTGTCATATCCTGCAGCTTCAATATATTGATACCCTGCATCAGCTACTGCTTTTAGGGTGCCTTTAGGGTCCTTACTCATATCGTCGCGAACAGTGTATAGGGCAAGACCACCTACACCACTTTCTGTACTTTCCATTTTCTTTTCAGTTTTAGGGCCACAGCTGGCTAATAACAACAAGCCTAATAAGGCGTAAACTAGTTTCATCTTGGTTAAGGTTAAATTTCGATTCAAGATAGAAATTAAATATTCATACAATGAAATAGGTTTGTTAAAATATTGAGTACGGCGGTATCTTTGCTGCCATGGAAGAACAGCTCATTTGGATATTAATGGTAGTCGTTGGTTTTATAGCAGGCTTCATTAATACCATTGCTGGAGGAGCTTCAGTATTAACCCTTCCAGCTATGATTTTAATCGGATTAGACCCGACGATTGCCAATGGAACCAATCGTTTAGGAATAGCAATATCTGCCTTTTCAGCTAGTGCGGGTTACCAGAGTAAGAAGATCAATACTTTTCCTTTTAGTATTTATTTAGGTTTATCGGCAACTATTGGTTCGGTAACAGGAGCTATGATTGCAGTAGATTTTGACAAAGGCATGTTTAACAGGGTGCTTGCTGTTATCATGATCATTATCGTTTTACTCATGATATTTAAACCTAAAATGGATGTCACCGATATTGCCGAACAACTGAGCGGAACACGCTTATGGCTATCAATTGCAGCTTTCTTTGTGTTTGGGATTTACGGTGGATTTATCAACGCCGGAATGGGACTGATTATGATGATCTGGTTGAACTACTTCAATAAGATGGATTTAATCAGAACTAACGCAACAAAAGTACTAGTCGCAGGTATTTACACCATTGGAGCGATTGTTGTGTTTTTAGTAAATGATTTGATCGATTGGAAAATTGGTCTTTTACTTGCCTTTGGTAATATGGTCGGAGGTTGGATCTCGGCTCGTCTCTCGGTTAAAAAAGGAGAGGGGTTTGTAAAGGCCGGAATGATGATTATGGTAATTATAATGGCGATTAAGCTCTGGTTTTTTTAATACCCGATCACTCCATCGATTTCAATTCCGTAACCTGCTAATCCCACTCTATTTTGAAGGTCTGAATTGGTCATTAAACGAATCTTATTCAGGTTTAAATCGTTTAGAATTTGGGCTCCTATACCAAAATCCTTTTCATCCATTTTTACACCAGATTCGTTGTGTGCTTCTGACTTAGATAATGATCTAAAACGGCTCAGCAATCCACTATTACTCAATCTATGGTTGATGAAGATAATAGCTGCTTTATCTTCCTCTTGAACCGCGCTAAAAACATTTTCTAGCCCGTTATCTTTTGAAGCAGTGAGAAACTCTACTAAACCATCGGTTAAACGTTGGGGTTGAATTCTAACCGTTACGGTTTCACCCTTTTGCCATTCCCCTTTTGTAAATGCCAAATGAATTTGATCATTGGTGGTTTGACGATAAGCGTTTAGTTGAAACGCACCAAAACGAGTCTCAATGGTTTCTGAAAATTCCTTTTCGATGAGACGATCATTTTGCATACGATAAGCGACTAGTGCCTCGATACTCACCATTTTTAAATTAAATCGGGATCGAACTGCTAATAAATCGTTGAAACGGGCCATAGTTCCATCCTCATTCATGATTTCGACGATAACACCTGCCTCTTTTAGACCTGCAAGTTTAGCGAAGTCTACGGCAGCTTCTGTATGACCGGTACGTCTTAGTACACCACCTTCCTTAGCAATTAAAGGAAAAATATGTCCGGGGCGCGTAAGGTCGTGTGGTTTAGTTTCCTGTTCGGTTAATGCGAGTATAGTTTTTGCTCTGTCTTCAGCAGAAATGCCCGTCGTAACTCCATTTCCCCTAAGATCGATAGATACGGTAAAGGCTGTTTTTAAGGGGTCTGTATTGTCATTTACCATTCGAGAAAGACCCAATTCTGCACAACGTTTTTCTTTTAGGGGCGCGCAGATTAACCCACGCCCATGCTTTGCCATAAAGTTGATATGCTCTGGAGTAACTTTTTCAGCAGCCATCAAGAAATCACCTTCATTCTCACGATTTTCATCATCAACAACAATGATGATTTCTCCGTTCTTAATGGCCTCGATGGCACTCTCAATGGAATCTAACTCTTGATGCATGATTAAGCTTAGCAATTATTTTTTAAAGCCTTTAAAAAGGCGAGCAATTGGTTTAAAAATATTTAAGTTGATGGCTATAAGTCCTCGGTCTAGTAAGGCTAATCGACTTAAATAAAACGCTATCGGTAACATGACAAAGGTAGAAAACCATGCGCCGATAATAGGATGTATATTTCCTCTTTTTGCATAGTTTTCTGCAAAGACACCTAAGAAATGATAGCTTAAGAAGAAAATGATAGCAATCACCATAGGAAGTCCTAACCCTCCTTTTCTGATCAGTGCACCCATAGGAGCTCCAATAAAAAACAGTAGAATACAAGAAAGGGCTAAAGCAAACTTTTTATGTAGCTGTATGATGTGTCTATTGTAAAATTCGAAACGTTTACCCATCTCAGATCCTTTCTGAGCCACCGTGATTTTTAGACTAGCCAAATTATTTCTAGCAGACTTTAAAGCCTGTGAACGTTGCCAAGACGGAATAAGTCTTAAAATACTATCCTTTGGTGTACTGAGCTTAGCGAAAAAAATGCTATCGGGATCTGCGGGCTTTGGTCCTGTATGAGTTCGTAGTTCTAGAGTTTTACTTTCTTCGTTAGTTGGTCTAAGAAACTCATTAGCTCCTAAATCTAAAGCCCCAATTCGGGTAAGCGTGTTTTCTGTAAATGCTTCAATTTGTTCATCGTTATTGATACGCAACGAATCTATGTCGCTCAACAACTGACGCATAGGCTTCATCTTATCTGTCGTTATCGATGACTCTTTATCTAAGTCAATTTCATTAAGACTAGATAAATCAATATACTTGATATAAGTGTCAAAATTAGCTCTAGCAAAGGGATGATTCTCCCGGTCCTTTGCTTTGGAGGGTAATATTTCCTCGTAATAATACCCGTCATATAAAACGAGTTCTAAAAGATTGGAATTCTGATTGCTGATAAATTCCCCTGAGGTTGCGCTAATTACTACCGTATTTTGTTGATTTTCAGACTTTTGATGAATTAATACATCTTTTAGTAAACGATCATTATCGCCATACTTTTGCCCCACCTTAATGGTCATATCGGTATTCTCAATATCAGTAAAAATACCCTCGACCATAGCTGCTGATGGTTTTACTTGGGCAATATTTCTCCTTAAATTAAATATTTTCTGCTCTGAGGCAGGGATGATATTATTGGCTACAAAGAAAGTCGCTATAGCCAGTACAATCGAAAAAATTAAGGTGCTTCGCATTGCTCTGAAAAGCGATATACCAGATGCTTTTATAGCTGCGAATTCATAATATTCGGCTAAAGAACCATAGGTTAGTATTGAGGTTAACAATACGGCAAGAGGCATTACATCATCTACGATGGTAGGGAGATAGTAGATGAGAAATTTACCGATGATGGTGATGTCTAAATCTTTACCGGCTAACTCATCGATGAATAACCAAATTGCTTGAAAAATAAAAATGAAAAGAACGATAGCGAAGGTACTAAAGAAGGTAGAAGCAAAGCGCTTAAGTAAATAACTATCGAGTATTCGCATCCTGGGGTTTAATCTTCGATAAAGTAGAAGCCTAAGCCTTCGTAATAGGCTCTGTCAAAACTAGTTTTGGAGGGTATCTTCGCGGTTAGTTCTTCGTAAGTTTCCACGACTAGTATCGTTTGCGTTTCATTAAGACCGGTTTGAGATAAGCTAATTAGCTGATCGGTATTCAAGTCTACTTGAGCAATAATTTCAGAAATCTCAGAGGAACTATCAATGGGAAACAATTGAATGAAGGCTTGATTTTCGGCTGTTAGCTCCTTTAACTCAATTCGATATCCATCTTTGTAAAAACTAAAGAGACTTGCAGGGTCTAGTCCTCCTTCGTTGTTAGGACTATAGGTGCTTATCATCACTTCTTCGTTATCTGGAATT
>Ga0222715_10002591_pt1 | contig 16402 bp, 12 predicted proteins | sample C33_9DmetaG_FD_165056 | JGI IMG/M metagenome (GOLD analysis project Ga0222715, IMG submission 165056) | Estuarine water microbial communities from San Francisco Bay, California, United States - C33_9D | ecosystem: Environmental > Aquatic > Marine > Unclassified | place: USA: California... | reverse complement strand
GATACATCGTGTGTTCCCAAACACGACATTATTACCATAATAGCATTTAACTATTATTTCTCATACTTTCATATGAGATTAGACTATATCTTATTTAGATTTGTTTTTATTGTTTTTAATGTATTAATCCATACATCAGGTGTTATTAAATAATATTCTTTATAATTCCCATTTTTTATTGTTTCTTTTACTGCATTTATTTTTGCTTCATTCTTACAACTTTTAATATCGTTCTTATACCAAATGTGATTATCCTTTATTTCTATTAATAAGTCATTTATCATAAAATCTACTTTATATTTTCTTTCTATATTTAGAAATGTATATGATATAGTCGGTCCATTATTAACAATTATAGAATTGTTATTACACCAGTTGATAAATTTTAATTCCAATTTAGATTGATATAATACTATATCATTAATGCAATTTTTAGTTGTTCTAATTTTAAATGTCTTATTACATAATGTACAAGAAGAACATAATATCTTATAACAATTCTTATATTTCTCTAATGTTTTAGCGCGCCAATTATTATTACAATTATCACATTGTAATATAGGTTGATTTGCTTTAATTATTAGATTATTTTTATTATCATAAAATACACTTGAAAATAGCATCTGGTTGTTTGTTTTAAATACAGACCAGTATTCTAAATCTTCTATTTTATATTTTCCATTTTGGAGACTTATTATATTTTTAGAAATTCTTTTATAATCTTCATTTGTCAAATGATATAAATAGTAATTATCTTTAAAATCATCATCATATTCATCAAATAGTTTATCACTTTCTTCTTTTTGTTCTTTTAAAGATAATGCTTTAATTAGTGTTTGTTCAACACTTCTAGTATCTTTATTATCTAAAGTTGACAAATAGTAAGAATGATTTAATCTTTTTGTTTCATCTTTATTAACACATAGACTACATCTGTAAGAACATTTATTTATCTTTCTTAAGAATTGAGTTGTTCCTACAATATGTATTGATTCACATGTCACACATTTATATTTAATATTAAATGTATCTTTCTTTGACAGATGTTTATCATTTAATGTGATATGATAAATACTATTTTTTTTTGATGAATATTTATTACATGAAAATTCTAATTTTATGTTTTTAATTTCAATTGGGATATTATCTTTTCTTATTTCTATTATATTATTTAATATTTTTAACCTTTCATCCATTATATGTTATATATAATATATGATGTATGTTTATATTGATTATCATTTTTTTTCAAATCTAAACGCTGGTATTCGTGGATATTTATGGTATCATAATTAATTACTAACCTTACTTTATCTAGTCGTTGAACCGTCTTGTTATCACTAACAAGCTTGGCTGCTGATTGTCCATTTTGGATATTTGTTTAAACAAATTATCTTTTATCCTTATCTTTCTCAAACCTTCGCATTTATGCTCACGCATTCCGCTGTGGTAGATATGGCTTTAGGAGTTTCCAGCAATTAACCAGCTTCCATCTTTTCTTGATTTAATAACAAGAAATAGATGTATGGGCATAATCCATAGGTAGCAGAACTTTACCACCGCAGTCAAAGACTAAAATATTTTTTTCATTTTTATCATCTGTTTTATCAATACCATAAGCAATTGCAGCTGCTGTTGGCTCATTAATAATACGTAGAACTTCTAGACCAGCAATTGTACCAGCATCTTTAGTAGCCTGTCTCTGAGCATCATTGAAATAAGCAGGAACAGTAATTACTACTTTTGTTAGTGGACGACCTGTATATGCTTCTGTTGTTTCTTTTAGACGTTGAATAACAAGAGCTGAAATTTGTTCAGGATGAAATTGAGCCTCTTCTTTTTTATATTGAACCTTAATAATAGGTTTATCATTTTTATCACCTTCTACTCTAAAAGACCATAGAGCTGCATCTTCTACAACAGTTTCATCAGTAAATTTACGACCAATTAGACGTTTTGCGTCATAAACAGTATTCTTAGGATTCATTGTAGATTGATTCTTAGCAGCATCACCTACGAGCTTCTCTTCATCTGTAAAAGACACATACGAAGGAATAATACGTGAACCTGTTTGATAATCTGGTATAATTTCTACACGATCATTAATCCAAACAGCAGCACAACTCGTAGTTGTTCCAATATCAAATCCGGCAGCAAAATCATCAGTGTTCACTTTAGATGCTGTATCTTCTGTTTTTGTTTCGTCGCTCATAATATACTTGTTATTCTCTTTAATATTATTAATTAGTTAATTCTTTATATAATTTTTACCTCATCGTTGCTTTTTTATTATTACTAAAAACACATACAAGCATATCAAAATTCTGAATATCTTTTTTATTTATTAAATTATAATATTTATCGTATATTTTTATATTGAATCTTTTTAAAGAAGGTTCATATGGTATTATAGTATGAACATTTGTGTCATTTAAACTAGATGATGTTGAAGTATAAATATTTTCAAATAATAAACCATTTAAATTAATTAAAGTTGATATTTGACTATTTGCCATTATAAGATATTTTGATGTTATATTTAAATTTATTACTTCAAATGATTTGAATATATCTGTTATATAGTTACTTGTAATATTACTTGAATTTATTACATCTACCTTTATATATTTATTAAATGAAGTTATTCTATTATAATCATTTAAAGTAATATAAACTGGATCATTATCAATAACAACATTACTATTTATTGTAGTTAAATTTAATCTTACTGACGATTTAAGAATTTTAATATGTGTTACATTTTTTATTGGTTCTCCAATATCTATATAAAAATCATTTTTTTCATCATTATAAAAAAAGGCGCTATTATTATTAAATTGTAAAATTGTTTTATCTAATATATTTTGATCTTGCATTCTTATAATCTTATAATCTTCTAAATATTAATAATATATTTAATATTACATATAACCGCGCAGTGATTACAAATATATAAGAATATAATAATATTATAATTATAACTATGTCATATACTATTATTTCAGGAACAAAATTTTTTTATTATAATTATATTATGATGTTTTATATGCTTCTAAATTCTTTTATTAATATTTATGATGATGTAATTCTATCTTTTTATATAAAATCAACAAATACTTTTATGGATATTGATAGAGAAACATATAATAATATAAAAAAAAATAGATTTATTAAATTTATTGATTTTTTAATTGATGATAATGTAAATACATTATCAATTGATAAAGAAAATATTCTATATACTGTCGGAGATATTAATTATATAAGTGATGAATATCCTGAAGAAGATCAAGAAGAAGATCAAGAAGAAGAACAAGAAGAACAAGATGAATATCCTGAAGAAGATCAAGAAGAAGATCAAGAAGAAGAACAAGAAGAACAAGATGAAGAAGATGAAGATGAAGAAGATGAAGATGAAGATGAAGATGATCAATATGAAGATGATAATAAAACAATCATGTTTAAATTTGATGATATTGATTATTCTTATAAAAAAAATAAAAAACAAAAATTAAAATAAATTATTTAATTTTTTTAACAGTCATTCTTTTATTCCAATTTTTTAAATCTTCAACTACTGTACCATAACATACTGTAGATAATCTTTTTTCTGGTTTATTTTTAAGATCATTTGATATATATTTTTCATATTCATTTATATAATATATTGTATCGTCTAATATACTATCGTTTTTACTAAAAATATTATATATTATGTAATGACTATATAATAAATATAATATAGTATCTACTGATCCAACTGTATATCCATCTATTATATTAGTTGATAGACAATCGTCTATATTACTAATAACATTTATAATACTAAATGCTTTTTCAGTTTCTTTATTTTCAATAACTATTCTATTTCTTTTATTTAATATTTCTTGGTGAAATGTTCTATTTAATACATTAATATTATATTTATCTGACAGATTATCTTTTAATAATTTAACTATTTCTTTAGTTGTTTTTTCATAATTATTTGATAATATTGATAAATAATTAGATGCTTCGTGAATACGACAGCAATCTGGTTTTTTTATATTTTTATATAATTTTATTGCATAATTATCTACAATTGGATATTTATTATCTTTAATATATTTTTTAAGTTTTGTAATTATACTATTATATTCTATTGGTATAGATATGTATTTTAGAGTTTTTTTAGATATTTTATTTTTATAATTTTTCATTAGAATATTTAATCTTTTATATATTTTATTCCATCTAAAAGCAGATTGAACAGGTCTTGAAAGTTCAAAATATAAATTTCTTTTTATTAAAGCAATAGGTATTAACACATACTTATCAGTATAATATTTAAGAGTTTTGCGCTCTTTATTTGATATCTTTGTTAAATTATCAAATAATTTATCGTTCATTTGTGTAATATCTAATATCTGTAATTTTTCTACATATAATTTAAAAGTGTCTTGGTGCTGCGCTTTTTTAATTTTTATATAATTATACCCTTTCTTTTTTAATGATTCAGCTAATTCTGTTGCATCTTTTAAAGCATTCTTAGAATAACAATCATAATCATTTAAAGAAAATTCTTTATAAAATCTATGTATTTTAGGCAATATTAAATTAATAGTGAGACCACCATATAATATGAGTTTCTTTTTTATAATAAATTTAGAAACTTCTTCTAATAGATCCTTGTTTTCTTCATATTGTTGTTTTAATTTATTCTCTTCAATCTTATCTACTAAATTTTCAATAAAAGAAGACATTTCTTATCTATCTACATTATTAACAGTTTTATTTTTATGAATATCTATAAATTTATTAAGATATAATATCCCATCCATTAATTCTTCTTTGAGATGCTGTAGATAATCTATATCTATTAAATCAGTTCTATCTAATGTCGTGCCATATTTTTCTTTACCCATTTCTGCTCTTGCTAAAAACTCATCAATAGTTCCTTTAACAATACTGTCTGTATTTTGTATTTTATTATTATAATCCATATTTTATAATGATATATTTTGTCCTTTATATATTTATTTTTTCATAAAATGTAGGGATTCTTAATCTTTTCTCAACAGTTTGTTTTGTAGAAAAAAATTTATTTATATAATTTATAAATGTCTGTGTTATAGATATTTTTGTTTTAGATTTATTAGATGATATCGATGTTACTGATGGTTTATATGTTATATTTTGTTTAGATGTTTTAGGTAATTTAGATGTTTTAGGTTTTATTTCTTCATTTTTATTCATATTTTTATTTATTTCATATAGTAATTCTTTTGGTATTTTAGAATCTAATTTCTTATTTATATTATCTAATTTTTTCGTAATATTATCAAAACTTTTTTCAAATTCTTCTATATATCTTAATACTATCTGTAATATTGATTTTATTTCATTTGTTGTATTATTTTTTCTTTTATTTAAATATTCTTTAAATAAACCTATTAAATATGGTAAATATTCTTTAATATTATTTTTATTTTCATTATAATTTATATCATCAAATAATTTTTTATAAATGTTCTTTATATTGAAATAATATATTTTATATATTAGTATTTTGATATCATTATTATAATTCCCTTCTATAATATTTAATATAAATATATCAAGTAAATTTGTTAATTTTTCAATATTATCTTTTATCTTTCTTGAATTTAATATATAATAGTTTGCTATACAATTTGCTTTGGATATATTGCTATTGTCGCTTCCTTTTATACAATTATCTATTTTTTTAAAAGGATCTGCTCTATTTTCTCTTTGTAATCTATTTGGATTACTTATTAAAATTTTTAATATTTTTAAAGGATTCCTTTTTAATAAAGCTATATAGTTATTAAAATATTTTATGACATCATTATTTCTTATAATTATATCTTCATATATTGTTATCAATTCATCAATTTTATATATATATTCATTAAAATATTCTTTATGTTTATCTTTATATTTTTCTGGATTTATACTTTTTTTATTTAGTAAATTAATATTATTAAAAAATACATCTTTTATTTTATCTATTTCATTAAATAATGATTTTCTTTCTTCTTCATCTAATGGAAAAAATTCTTTATTACCATTACCGTATTTTATTTTAATTTTTCTAAATTCTCCATATTCTTTATCATCTTTTATATGATAATATTTTTTTTTTAGTTCTTCATTTAATTCTTCTATTATTTCTTTTATTATTTCTGCATTTTTCATATTATTTATTTCTGCATTTTTCATTAAAGCATTTATATCTTTGTTTATTTTTATTTTAAATGTTAATTCTAATATATTTTTAAGATGTTCAAAATCATAATTATCGTTACAACATGAATAAAAACAAAGTCTTTTATCACTATTTTCTGTTGTCCCAAATATAACATTTATATTTTTTCTTAATATACCATTTAAAGCACATAATGTATCATTTGTTGCTAATAAATATTTATTATTTTTTGTATTAATATTATTATAAAAACATAATAATACTTTACCATAATCACCTGCTTTTTTTAAATCAAATAAAATTTCAATAGCATTTTCTTTATCTGATTCAGATTCATATAAATAATTAATTATATAATCCTTTATTGATTTTAATTCGTTTTTTTTTTTATTTTCATTTATCATATTGATCATAATTTTAATATTATTTACAGAATTAATTAAATCTATTTCTTTCCCAATATGTAATTCTGCAATATCAAAAGCTATATATTGATCTCTTTTATTTTCAAATATTTTTATATCAATCTCATTATATATATATGATGAGCTTTCTGATGGTTTTTGTAATATTTTCAAAAATTTATTAGATATTATATTATTATTATATATTTTTCTAGATTTGTTTTTTAATAATAATGCTATTGAATAATATGATTTTTTTGTTTTGTAATAAACTATATTAAAATATTCTCTTGTTTTATTATTAAATGCTGATAACATATCAATATCAGTTATATTTGTCAAACCATTTATATCTTTTAAACTTGTATTAAATACTTTATTTGTATTTTCAGAATATTTTTTTAATAATTCTATATCTTTTAATTTTTTTTTCATCTTTGTATAATCATATATACTTGTATTCATAGGATCAAATATTATTTCAGCAGTTATTTCTGATTCTAGTGTTTGTTCAATAATATTTTTATAAATTTTTAATGTTCCTTTTGAAACCATACCATCATATATTATTTTATTATTAATAAAATTAAAATTATTATTTATAATACTTTTAAACTTAACTGGAGTTGTAATATCTTCTATACTTGCACCATTATTTGAAAACATTTTATTATTATTAATATTGATATAATGGTATTTTTGAAATAATTCTTTGTTTTCTTTTAATATATCTAATAAAGCATTATTAAAGAATATTTTTTCTACATGTGATGATTTAAGAGTATCTAAATGACCTTTTAATGATTTTAATAATAATTCTGATGGTATTGATATATTATTTGGTCCTGATTTTCCATTAAAATCATGATAATTATCATATATATATAAGTTCTTCAAATATTTTTGATGCATTGTTCCATATTCTAATGTTTTTGAATTTCCTCCAAATAATCTTCTTTTTACATTTCTTAATTTTTGACTTTGACTATGTGTTTCTAAATTATTATATTGTTCTGATGATAATTTATTATAATTATCAATATTCATAGGTGACCCATTTACTATTATCGTTTTTGAATCTTTCTCTAATTCATTATTTGGTGTTCTTTTACGTTTGGTTGGTGTATTTTTACTTTTGGTTGGTGTTCTTTTATCTGAATTCTTTTTATTTTCAGGTGTATTTCTTTGTTTTTTTAAAGATTCTGCTAATTGTGGTGATTCTAATGACATTCTATTTGAATTTATCAAAGTAGAAGATGGACTTTTTTTTGCTATTACTGGTGCTGAGATTCTTTCTGCATATGCTTCTAATTTATTTTCAATATAGTCTATGTCATATATATTATTATAATTAATATTATTTAAATCTTCTAATATTTCTTCATATTGATTTATAGGATCATTTAATAATTCATCTATAATATAGTCGTTTATATTTCCTATGTATTTATAATCATCCATAATCTATATTATATATATATTGTTTTTACATAATTAGATATTTAGATATTTAGATATTTAAAAAAGTACATAATTTAAATAATTTAAAAAATATATTAAACTGTTCTAAAAATTTATAAAAATAAAATTATGTACTTTTTTATTTTAGATATATCATACATCTTTGTGTTTCTAATAAATGTCCTATTGATATATTAGATACCATTAGCAAACACCATACATAATATACCTTTTCTTGAGATACCTTAAAATAAGCCTTTTCTGGATCAAATGATAAGAAATTCTGAAAAGCCCAAATTAAATTAAATAAAAGTACATTATAACCCATATTATAACATATTTCATATTTATTTTTATAAAAATCGTGACCATATACTAAAATAGGCAATATATGTACAAAGAAACTAGCTATATTTATATGTGTATGTGTACACCATTTAGGTACATTTGGCATAGTCATTATAAGATGCTTATATGTAAAATGAAAAATATGGTATATTATAAATATTGTTGCTGAATTTATTGTTAAAAAAACATTTAACATCTTGTTATTACAAAAATGATTTATAAATATTAATATTATATTCCAATTTGTATATTGTAATAAAGATTGTGATAATGTTTTTGTAATTTTAAAAGAATTCATATTTAAAAGTTTTCTTAATAGTGGTATTGAAATAGATGTTAATACTAATATTAATTCATATTCTTTTACAATAGATAATTTCATATTTATATTTATTTATTATTATATAAATATAAATATGAACGAGGAAGATCTTAATCAAATAAGTGGTATGATAGATACTATAATAAATAAGATACATTCTTATTATGACAATGATTTTATTGATAATGAATATATTGATGCTTTAGAATATACATTTAAAGAACTGATGGTAAAATATAATGCTGTTTATAAACTTCTTGAAGATGAAAAGAATTAAAAATTGAATATTTTCAACTACATCAAATAAATGCAGACATTATAAAACTTGTAAAAATAAAAGAACTTTATAGATTGTCAGAAACCGAGGTTTTATTTCAAACTTAATTCTAAACCCAAAACTTTTTTTAAGAAAATAATATTGCAAATATTTTCCGCCCCCCCCCCACAATAGAAAATGTAGACGGTAAGTAAAAATATTATTAGTATTATAATATACTATCATTATAATAATCTAAATATATAAAATTATATTATAATATTTACAAAGATTAGCTCACTATAATGGTATTAATAGTACTGTTAATAAATAGATCAAATATATAAATAATCTTAATTAGTACATATATCATATAATTATCAATCTTATTTAACACATTATAAAAAATCTTAATCCTAATTAATACATATATATATATATATGATATTATAACATATAAAAATTTAAATAATCTTTGAAAACATAAAATATACCAAATAATCTTAAAATATACCAAATAATCTTAAAATATACCTAATCAATCTTTAAAATATACTATATAATCTCTTCGTTATACATTTTAAAGATTATAATATAAAGAATATAATCTATATATACAATATAAAAGATGTATAAATGCGATTATTGCGATTATACTTCAAATAAAATAAATAATGTTAATTTACATTCTGATATTAAACACAGAGATGTTAAAATAGATGAAAAAAATGTTAAAGAAGATATTGATTACAATGACATATGTAATAAATGTAATAAACATTTTTCTACAAAATCTAATTTAACAAGACATCAAAAAATTTGTAAAGGTATTATAAATCCTACGCAGTGTCAAAAATGTAATAAGATTTTTTCTTGTACATCAAGTAAATGCAGACATACCAAAAAATGTAAAGCAGAAGTTAAAGAACCAGACTGTAACCCAACAACTATTAACAATATTACTAATAACATTACTAACAATAATAATATTACAAACAATAACAATATTATTAACAATACCTATATATTTCAAAGTGATCCCAATGTTCATCCATTAGCATATCAAAATTATACTATGAAAGTTTTATCTAATAATGTTATTCTTCCTAATAAAAATAACTTACCATTAATGGTGGAAAATTTTGGCAGACTTATTTATAACGATGAAAGAAATAAGAACATAAAAAAAGGAAGCAGTAAAACAAAATTCTGTTTAGTAAAAAACGAAGAAGGTAAATGGGTTAATAAATTAGATAAGGATATTATACCTAAGGCAACTAAAGATATTGCTTATAATTTTAGAATTATTATTGATGATAATGAAACTGAATTATTAAATACTGATAAAAAGCTTAAATCCGTATTTCCAAAACTAATAGAGTTTTTAGGCGTTTTATTAGAATATAATCAAGATTTAGAAATATCAAATGATACTGATAAAGAAGATAATAAATTATTTAACGATATGAAAGACCGAACAATATGTATTATTCTAGACTCTACAAAAATTTAAACCACCGGAGCGGTAGCAGCAGTTGCTACAGGAACTTTGCCACTAGGAATTTCTTCATATTCTTTATATTCAAATTTAGGCATTATACTACCCATTCCTGTATTATTAGCTGCTTCATCAAGATCAGTTGCTGATAATAGTAATTTACTATTTAAAAATACAGGCTGAACAATATTTTTATTACCTGCGCTAGTACATACTGGTGGTACATAATTGGCTTGTCCTCTATAATGTTGTTTATAATCAATAGGATTATAAATACGCGACGAATCACCTGATTCGTCTCTTTTATATGGTGTAGATGACATACGCCCAGAATCATTTAATTTTATATTAATATTAAAAACATTATTACCATCTTTAACAATTTTTTTAATATTTTCTTCAGAACCCATAGATGTTTCAGTATCTATTGTACCCCACGGACAGCTTGCGATAGATGATTTAGAATTACTTATTCCATTACTACCTGTCATGCCGTTAGTTCCACTAGCTCCACTAGCATTAGGTTCATTTAAAATTGCTGCTTTGCGTCTTATAATATCTTCTTTTTTCATTATATTTGCCTTACTTTTAAGTTCAAGTAAAACGAAATATTTATTAAAGTATTCTAATAAAAGTTCTTTAGATAAGATAGCCGTTTCTATAACATCAGTTTCAAATTTAAAATAATTTTTATTTAAAAGCATAGCAATAAAAAGATAATCATTATATCTAAGATGTATATAACAATCTTTTAATGGTTGAAGAATTTTTCTTGGAGGCTCTTTATTTAATGTATTATTATAAATAGACATTAAATATTTGACAAGTTTATTAGATGAAACAGCTGTCAATAAACGTGAATTTACTTCATTTGTCTGCATATTAGAATTTATTTCAAATTCTGGAGAATTTATAAGTCTCATTTTAAGAATTTCAATATCTATTTCATTATAATATAACTCTTGTGAATTAATATTTAGCTCTTCATTTGTAGGCTGTCTATTTAATAATTTAACATATGTGTCAATTACATCAGAATCATAAGATCGTATTTTAGGGTCATTCGCAATTGTTTCAGTATATGGTAAATAAGAAACGGGTATAGGATCTGTTATTTTTTTATAACCATTTAAACTACTTTCTGCTAATCCTTGTTGTGCTGTTAATGATGCTTCATTCAATGAAGCACCTGATTGTCCTATAATTCCGTCTACAGTTGTTGATGATGGTAAATCATTATATAAACTCATTGATTTATATATTTCATCAGCATCATATTTCAGTGTAGGTAATTCTGATATTGCTGAAGTTGCTGTATCAGATATAGTAGCTACTGCCTGTGATGCTCCCGATACAATACTAGACCCAATATCTTCACTTGTTTTACCAATATCACTATCTGTATTAAATGTTTCAATATTATCTTTTAAATAAAAAAACATAAATAATATTATAAGTGGTATCAGTATTAAAAAATTCATCACTTCTCTATATTACTTATAAAAAATAAAAAATGATATAAAAATCATTATTAATTTAACTTATAATAAAATATGTCTTTTATTACTAAAAATTATGACATATCATCTTCATATACTAATAATAATATAAATATCCAAAAAAATACTAAAAAATGTCTTCCAGCTGATTCACTTATTCATACCAAAAAAGGTCTTAAAAAAATAAGCGATATTAATGTTGATGATATGGTATTAACATCATCTGGTTATAGGAAAGTTAATAGTATATTCGCTCAAGGAAAACAAAAGCTATCTACCATTTATACAGAATGTGGAGAATTTAAATGTACTCCAAATCATCGTATGGCCGTTGTTGATAGTATTACAGGATATAAATGGGTAGAAACCCAAGATCTAAAAGATGGTGATATGCTTTTAACAACTAGAAAACCAATTGAAGGAATAACAACATATCTTCCTATAAATGAATTTGATCTTTCTAAATCTGATAAATCAGAAATTGAGCTTACATCTGATATTGCATGGTTTATAGGTCTATTTAATGAATCAGGAAACTATAATACTGATAATATAAGCAAAAATACTTTTGTTTGCGATCTAACTTCATTTAATATAACTTTATATGGAAATGAAACAATTGATAGTATTAAAAATATTATTAAAATTTTTGATAATAATGCTAAATTTTCTGTTAATCAACTTTATGATGAAAATATTTATACAATTGTTTGTGTTTCAGATCATCTATCGCATTATTTTAATAAAAATTTTAAAAATAATGAAATTCCTTCATTTATAAAAGAAGGAACAATAGATATTCGTATTGCTTATATTGCTGGTGTAATTGACGGTAATATTAATAATTATGATAATGGATTTGTAATTACAAGATCAAATAAAAAAAGGGCTAATGAACTACAAGTTCTTTGTTATTCATGTGGTTTAGAAACAACTAATATTATTATTAATAATAATCATAATGCTAAATATAATAATATGTCAAATATTCTTAAAATTACAACATATTTTACTGCACTTGTACTAAATAATATAAGACAACTTCATATGAATATAAATATTGATGATATTTATCCTGCTAATATTTCATATCCTGTAGATATGGTTAAATATTTCATCAAAGATGAATATAAAGAAAATAATGATAATCAAGAATATAATAAATATATGATTGATTTATTTAATAAACTTAATATTGATAATATTGAAAGAGTTAATATTAACGATTTTGATAAACATGTTCTTACATTAAATTATTGTCCTGCAATTATTACCAAAGTAGTATCTGATAATTATTCTGTAGAAGACACATATGATATTGAAATTGAAGATAAACACGAATTTTATTGTAATGGTTATCTTACACATAATTCATCTTCAATGGTGTAATTTTTATCAAATAGTAATATTAAAAATATATTATATTATTATTTATAATATTTTATAAATAAATATTTTTAAATTAAAAACCTAGAAATTTTTATATTTCTTTGTTTGTAGGTAGTATAAATTATGTCTTCGTATTACAACACCTATCTAACAGCTTTAATAGGACAAGGAAATATACCTGTTGAAAATATTGCTACTTTAACAGATTTTGTTAACATGGAAAATATATGGAGAGAAATTGGTAGTGGAGAAAATAAAAAAACACAATATGGTTCTGTAAATATATATAATGAAAAAATTGAAATAGATACATTAAAAATTTTTGAACAACCTATAATAAAAAGTAATAATGTAGATATTAGCTCAAATATAACAAAAGCGGAATCTATTAGTAGTTCTAATTATTATGCTATATTTACAAATCCAACACTTACATGTAATATTACATTTTTACAAGACACAACATGTGATATATTATTAGTAGGTGGTGGAGGAGGCGGTACTAATTTTGGAGGTGGTGGTTCTGGAGGTGGTATAATATTTAAAAAAGATTTTGTTATTAATAAAAATATACCATATAATATTATTGTAGGTTCTGGAGGAAATATAAATAATGATGGTCTAACAACAACTGCTTTTGAAATGACAGCATTTGGTGGAAAAAGTACTAATTCAGCAAACGGAGGTGGTCCTGGAAATAATAATGTTATTTTAGGATCTAATATAATTGGAGATATTAATAGTGTTGCTAAAAATGGTGGACAAGCTTATTATACTGATGAAACAAAAACAGTTTTAATAGCTGGTGGTGGTGGCGGAGGAAATGGAGGTATAGGAATATCACCTGATGCTAATACAAATATATATCCTTACGGAGGCACTGGTATTAATATAGCAGATTCTCTATTTCCAACTACATATTATGGTGGTGGTGGAAACGGGTATTCTGCTAATTTATTAAATACTGTAAATAATGAAATAGGAAGAGGTGGTAACGCTTATAATAAAGGTAATAATGGTATAGTTATTATAAGATGGACGGTTTTACCAACAACTGGAAGTATTAAAAAAGTACCTACTACCGTATTGCCTATGATAAGTGACAATGTTTTATTATACAATAGTTCTAATGGAATATATTCATCTACTATTATGTCTGCAACTGAAAATAGTTTAAATGTTAATGGAACATTAACAACATCAAATTTAATTGTAAGTGGAACATCAACAACATTAAATACAGTAGTATATCAAACAGAAAAATTAGAAATTATAACAGAAGGAGATGGTCCAGCTTTATATTTAAAACAAATTGGTGATAAAGATTTAGTTAAAATATATGATGATGATAATATTGCTATGTCTATTATCAATGGTGGTAATGTAGGTATTAATAAATTAACACCTGAATATAAACTAGATATTTCTGGAACAACAAGAACATCAGATGCTATAATTGATAATACATTAACTGTTCAAGGAATAATAAATGCAAATTCAAATGTAATTATTAATAGCAATATTACAGTTCAGGGATTAACTCAACTAAATAACAATTTAACAGTTGATGGTATGACAACATTAAATGACAAATTGATTGTTAATAACGATTCTTTAATTGATGCTAATATTGTAATAACAGGAACATTATCTGCAACACCAAATAATATTAATACATTTCCTATTATTAAAAATTCTAATCTTATTGATATTAGTAATAATAAAGTTCTTTTAAATACCTCAAATTATTATTTTCCTTTTACAACATCTTCAAAAGGAGTTACAACACCATATAATATAACATTTTTAACAGAAACTGTTGTAGATGTTTTAGTAATTGGTGGAGGTGGTGCAGGTTCTAATATGGCGGGCGGGGGTTCTTCAGGAGGTGTATTATATTATAAGAACATAACAGTATCACCTGGTTCATATGATATTGTTGTAGGAAAAGGTGGTCAAATAAATGGAGAAAACGGTGTTAATTCATCTATATTTGGTGCTACTGCAATTGGTGGAATAGGGGCTTTAACAAGTAATGGTGCATCTGGTATTGGTTCAAATATATTATCATCACAAATAATATCAGGTATATTAAGTAGTAATTTAGTAGCACTATCAGGTGGAAAATATGGAACAAATATTTATGGAGGAGGCGGTGGTGTACTTGGTTCTGGTCAACCCCGTGATTTTGTAATTGAAAATCCATCACTTCCTCCTGCTGTATTCCGATATCCACCAGCTCCTTTACCAAGTGATCATGATCATACACAATATAATGTCTTTGTTTCTACGGTCACTTTAGAAGGTCAAGAATATGGAAATGGAGAATATATTGTCTCCTGGAGTAGCATTCCAAATTATTCAAGATCAACACCACCTGGTGTATTTAACGATCAACCTACTGTAAATTCGAATTCTTGTGCTTGGGCGCAATATCAATATAATAATGGTGTATATCAAAGATCGAATAGTATATCAGATACTTTAGGTGATTGGTTGAGATTAAAATTACCTGTAAAAATTAATTTATCATACCTAGAATTTTATGTATCAGAAAATGATACTGTAAAACATCCTACCGCATATACAGTTTTTGGAACAAATGATAATGGCACAACTTGGACAAATATTTTGAAAGTATCTAATGTTGATTTAGTAAATGATATTACTAGAAATGAACCAAGTTTATATAATCCCGATTCAACACAAAAATATAGAAAATATGTGACTCCAATAATCGACGACTCAAATTTATTCGATGAATATGGCATTGTATTCGAAAGTGTTAAATCTTATGTAGCATTGAGTTATGTAGCATTTTATGGTAATGAAGCTGATGTTATAGAAGATCCAACTTTGCGTCAAAATGAATCATCTGGTTCTGTTTCTAATCCAGACGGTGGATTACCTTTAATTGCAGATATAACCGGAACAATAGAAGCATATGCTGGTGGAGGTGCTGGTTTTAGTTTAGATAATTCATATATAGGAACACAGCAAGGAAATGGAACATATGG
>Ga0222715_10002588_pt1 | contig 16415 bp, 17 predicted proteins | sample C33_9DmetaG_FD_165056 | JGI IMG/M metagenome (GOLD analysis project Ga0222715, IMG submission 165056) | Estuarine water microbial communities from San Francisco Bay, California, United States - C33_9D | ecosystem: Environmental > Aquatic > Marine > Unclassified | place: USA: California... | reverse complement strand
TTGGGCATATGACCCTTCTAACTTTCTTTTTAGTAAATCTTACGGATTAGCACCCTCTAATACGACATTAACTATCAGGTATATAGTAGGAGGAGGTATAACAGCCAATGCTCCTGCTAACACAATCACCTCTATAGATGCTGTCGGTACAACTGCAAATGATTCATCAAAAGTTGCAACACTAGCATTTAACAATCCACAACCAGCTCTTGGTGGGAAAGACGGAGACACAGTACAGGAGATAAGAGAAAACGCTCTAAGATCTTTCGCAGAACAACAAAGAACCGTTACACTGCAAGATTACACAGTTAGGTCTTTATCACTTCCTCCTAAGTTTGGAACTGTAGCTAAAGTTTATGTTACACAGGACAGTTCAACAAGAAGCACTGAAACAGTATTAAGTGATAATAGACTAGCACTTTCTCTATACGTATTAGCTTACGACTACAACGGCTACCTAGTTCCTGCAAGTAAAACGTTAAAAAATAACCTGAAGACATATTTGTCACAGTTTATGATGTTAACTGACGCTGTCGACATTAAAGATGCTTTTGTAGTAAATATAGGTATTAAGTTTGAGATAGTCGCACTACCTAACTATCAATCTAGAGACGTACTATTAGCTTGTACTGCTAAAGTTAAAGAAGCATTTGCTAAAGATAAATTAACTATTAATCAACCTATTAATATTTCCAACATATATACTCTCTTAGATAGGGTAAAAGGAGTTCAGACAGTTAAGAAAGTCGAAATAGTTAATAAGACAGGAGCAAGATATACACAGTATGGATACGATGTAAACGGAGCAACTAAAGACAACGTACTTTACCCTTCCTTTGATCCATGTTGTTTTGAGGTAAAATACCCCAACCAAGATATAGAAGGAAGAGTAACAACATTATAAAATGGCAATATACAGAATATATCCTGAAAAAGACACTACACTCTGGTCGAAACCAACGGCAGCAGGTCAATACCTTAATGCCGGTAAAGACGAGATATTAGAAATTCGTTCATACCCTGATGACGATGGAATAGGACGCTCTAGCCGGATACTGATTCAATTTAGAGATCGAGACATAACTAGTGCACTAAGCACAAAAGTATCCGGCCCCTATTCCGCATCTATACACTTATATTTAGGACATGCCACAGAAATACCGAAAAGCTTCGCACTTAAAGGATACCCAGTATCTCAATCATGGACGAGCGGTGTCGGTAAAATAGAAGATCAACCTATATCATTAACAGGAGCAAGTTGGAAATATAGAACAGCAGGTGAAAACGAACCATGGGCTAATCTAGGTGGCGACTATATAACAGGTTCATACGATAGTTCAACTTCATTTGACTTAGGATCTAATCTAGATCTAGACTTAGATGTAACAAGCTTTGTGAGTGCTGTTAATAGTGGAACAATAAATAACTACGGAACTGTAATTAAACTTCAAGACAGTTTAGAAAATGAAACAACTTCATCAATAAAGTTACAATACTTTGGGGTAGACACAAATACAATTTTCCCTCCTTACTTAGAATTTAAGTGGGACGATTCTTCTTACAGTAGTACTCTTTCAGAACTGAGCACTGATATAGCTACTATTAGTATTAAAAACCATAAAGAGAAATATGTAGATTCAGACATTGTTAGATTTAGAATGTCTGCAAGACCTAAATACCCTACAAGAACCTTCTCTACAGGTTCAATATACTTAACAGAGTATAAACTACCTCAGAATACGTATTGGGCTATTAAAGATGAATACAGTGATGAAATGATTATAGATTTCGATGAAAACTATACTAAAGTAAGTGCTGATAATACTAGTAGCTTTTTTGACGTCTATATGGATACTTTACAACCAGAAAGATATTATAGAGTTCTCATCAAGACAACTCTCAATGGAAGTTCAGTAGTAATAGACAATAGAAACGTATTTAAGGTAGTGAGAAATGGGTAAAGAAGTAAAAATTCAAAAAACGGTCTATACAAAAGACAACTATGGAAAAGTAGTTGATAGATCTTTTAATAACTTTAAACAAACTGAGGAAGTCAATATTATAAAGACTGTCGATGATTTCTTTAAAGACTACGAAGAGCTATACCTAGAAATCTCTATAGAAGGAGATGAAAAATCACATAGATACCTTTACGAAAGAAGTGGTGAATTATTAGATATACAAAACGCTGTAACAGATATACAACCACTATTAGATGAAATTGCAGATTTAAGGCAGCAGCTGCTAGATGCAAACAACGAAATATTAAAACAACAGTTAGAAAACGCTAACTTAATCGCAAGTATCTCAAGTGAGTAACTATAAGTACATAGTAAATCAAACCGACACAGGTTCTACATCTTTGAATGAAAAAGATGCAATCCTTGTTGGGCCTTTTGCTATCAATAATACATTCGATAGTTCTAAAGACTTTATAGATTTACACATATATACTTTAGATAATGAGCTCCTAAAATCCCAACTTAACTACTCAGGAGGAACACAAGCATTCGGTTCTACTGGTGCCGGTAAAAAAGGAGCATCTAACTTAGAGATAGAGCCTCATAGAGATGCAATTCAAAACGGATTTGTAAACGGAGACGTAAGATTAGTATATAACTTTTTCTCTGATTTATTTGCACTTAGAAAAACACCACCGAGGTTCTATATTCAAGAAATCTCTGCAGATAGGTTAGAAATTAGACTTTTAACACTAGAGGTACCTGATAGTACTCTTATATCAGCAGTACGTAAAGTTCAAAATAGACTAGAAAATCAATCTTTCTTTTCTGACTTTAAAGTAAACTTTGGTAAAAATATACTTTCCACCGGAGTTAACATAGACATACTGGAGTATAAAGATACACAGTCTGTCATAATAAAACTTTACGAACCACTACCTTCTGGTATTACAGTAAAAGACACCTGTACTGTTTTAGAAACAACCTCAGATAGTGTTGCTTTCAATGTTAAAGTAGAAGAAGTATTACCGGAGATTAAAGTACCCTACCTAAAAGGACCCAACTTCGAAGTAGAATTAGAGAAAGATACAGGAAACCCAACAGAGTTCTTTAACTACGACGAGCTATTTGCCTACCCGGTAACCAGCTCTTACTATCAACTATACTCTCTCTTTAACGAAAAAGGAGCACAGATTAGTGTTGATCATACTAACTACAGTGAATTTATACACTTTTCATCTGCTGAAGAACGACTTCGAAACTTTAAGTACAAATTAGACTTAATAAACAGCTACGAAGAAAGTATAGCTTCAATCAGAACTTCTGGATATCTAAGATTAGGCAGCTCAGGAAGTAGAGAATATTACAGCAACCTAATTGAAGGTATAGTAAAGAACTTTGATCACTACGACAGGTACCTATATTATGAAAGTGGTTCTCATGCTTGGCCGAAATCAAATACATCACCGCCATATAAAAACCAACCGGGTACTACAAACGAATCTATAGCATGGTTTAATAGTCAGCTTGTTTCTGCATCAAACTTTGATATTACTAACTACGATGTTCTTACTAATGCTATTCCATCGTACTTAAGAGAAGATAGCGCAAACGAACCTCTCTTGATGTTTGTTCATATGCTTGGACAACATTTCGATAACTTATGGATATACTTTAAAGCAGTTTCAAACAAATACGATGCCGATAACCGTTTAAATTTTGGTATCTCTAAAGACTTAGTTAGAAGTGCAATAGAGAGTTTTGGAATAAGAGTATACAACAGTAATAGAAATTTACAAAACTTATTCTCTGCATTTACAGGAGAAACTTACGATTCAGGTAGCGAGGTAATAACCACTTATAGGACTATCACCTCAGGAAGTGGTCTAGAGCACCTGCAGCCGATGCCGGTAGATAACTACCAGAAAGAAATCTATAAGAGAATTTACCACAACTTACCTCTTCTTTCAAAAGCTAAAGGTACTCATCGAGGCTTAAGAGCACTGATAAACTGTTTCGGTATACCTGACAACATACTTACCATCAAACAATTTGGTGGTACAGGAATTGATAGCAGTAGACATTTTTCTACTCAACAAGCAGTTACTAGCTCATTAGATAAAATAAGACTTGATAACACAGGAAGCTTAGTAACAGGCAGTACCCTATCCCTTCATAACTCTATTGTTAACAGAGAATATAAATACTCTGATGACTCTCATACAGTTGAAGTAGGTTTTGACATCTCAGATACTACTAACGACTTAATCAAAGCTAGAATTAGTAGTAGTTTTGACTATGATGAGTATATAGGAGATCCTAGAGACAATTACGAGACTAATTACATTAAGTTAAATGAATTAGCAGAGAAAATATTTACCGACGAAGAACAGGGAAGTGTTTACAACGAATGGGATTATATAGAAAAACTTTGGAGTGAAACTAATTGGAATTGGAATGATATTCCTTTTGAAGCATTTAGACAAACAGGTGATTTTGTTAGACTAATTAAATTCTTTGACAATTCTATTTTCAGAATGATAAAGGACTTTATACCTGCTCGTTCTAATGTTAATACGGGAGTAATAATTAAACCGCACCTACTCAATAGAAGTAAAGCAAAACAAGTAGAAGTAAGCTGGGAAAATAAAATATATACTGGAAGTATAACTATAGATCCAATCACAGGCTCTCATGGTGGAGCTTATGATATGACTCCAAAAGTTCCATACACTACTAATTACTCTGCAAGCTTTATGTCTCCTATAGGACTAGTTCCTAGACACACCACAGGTGAAAGCCCTAAGTACACAGGAGAATTTAGCGGCTCGCTACTTGTAGCAACTGATGGAGAACTAAACACAGGTAACCCGTTTAAAGGCCAAGCTCAACCTATCGCACAGTTTAGCTTAAGAGCATTTAACTTCTCATTACCTATTCCATTAGCTTGTGATGTTATATTAAGTGTAACGAAATTAGGAGAGTTCTTTAAATTTACACCGATCGGCCCTGGTGTGGTAGGAGTAACTTACCCAAATACTATTGCTAACAATGATGTAACTATATCTACATCGATAGACTACAACCAGTATCAATTCCTAATTGCGCAAGCAACACCTACCTACCCTTATTACTTTGAAGGATGGTACGATAGTGATGACAATAGTAGCGGAACACTTATTCAAACAGGAAGTGTAATAACAATCTACGAAGAAAGTAGCACTACATACGACCACTACTATGCACACTTCAGCACAGAAGTTGCTAATAGAGTTGAGTACTTAATTTCAACTAGATACTCTGACGGAACCTCAGACGGAACAACAATACCGGGTGCATATGGTAACGCTGACTCTGTAGAACAGATATACCCAACTACTGTACCCGCTACAGGTAGTATGAGAATAACACAGAACTGGAGTGCTTATAGTCAATTTATCGTTAACGCGATAGACGATTACGGTGGAAACGCATACTCTTTCCAAGGATGGTACGACTCTAGTAATAACCTAATAACTACTGCTAACCAACTATCTATTACAGAAGGAGCACATAACGACGTTAGGCAGTTTTATGCATTATATAGTTAACAATGACAGAGCTAGAATTTAAAAATACAAACCCATCAGACTACGGCTCAGGTAATATTAACCTGCTCTACAGCAGTAGCATAGGAACAGGTTCGTATGAACTGCCAGCAAACCACTATGGAGCTTCAGGAAGCTTTGCTTATGATAAAGAGGTACAGACGATAGTCGGTAAAGAATACTACCTAGCTGATGCTATATTTCCTCCTTATAGAATATTAGGACTTACAATACCTTTCAATAGTGCTAACGATGTTTCACTTGAACAAACACTATCAGCTGTAACTAAAATAAGGTTTACTATAGGTGGTACACCCGCAACAGTCAAAGTAATACAGACAGCAAAAAACGCAGGATACTATTTTATTAGAACACAACCAACAGATGTTTTCTCCTTCCCAACAGACTTAGATACTTCTGGCACACCATTAGACTCTGTAGTCGAGTTTATCTTCGACCCATTCCTTGTTGCTAAATTTAACAATAGTGATTTTAACGCTCTTATAGGAAACGCATCAACTAACAGTACAAGTGATGTAGCATTAGAAGTGGATAGGTCAACAGATCCATTGAAACCTTCTAACCTAGATGCGATTATATCAAAAACAGCAACTAGAGCATCTGTACAGTATAGCAATTATACTATAGCAGGATGGACTAACGCTAGGTATGAAGGAACTAAACTTACAAGTGGATCTATATTTGGAGACGATCCTGCATTAGCTTTAAAATCATTTAAAGCATCTGTTCACCCATTAGACTCAGACGTAGCTACCATATTAGCTGCCGGGCAAGGAGAAGCAGATACAAGAACACTGTACTTTAACGTAGAACAACCACCTAGACTATATCAACCAGCAGGAAGTTCAATTATGACTAGAACAGGACCTTATGTTATAGCCGGTACTTTTCCAATTGCACAAAATAATTATTACAATGGAAACTTTATTTTTGGACTTGAAGGAGGTAAGTTTGTTAGGGTGGTAGACAGAAAAATACATGCCACTGATAAAGGTTCAGTGTATGTGACTAACGAATTTGGAAGAGCAACATCAGAATTAACTTCGGGTTCAGGTGCTTAGATAAAGGCTTAAAACATATATATTAGATATTTATATTAAACACAATAAAATAAAATGGGATATTTAGACAATTCGATCGTCACTGTGGATGCGATCTTAACAAAAAAAGGAAGAGAGCTGTTAGCTAGAGGGGACGGTTCTTTCAAAATCACTCAATTTGCTTTAGCAGATGATGAGATTGACTACACCTTATACAATCCGCAACATCCCTCTGGTTCTGCACTCTATGGAGAAGCTATTGAAAACATGCCGTTATTAGAAGCATTTCCTGACGAGACTCAAATCATGAAGTACAAACTTACAACGTTACCGAGAGGTACTTCTAAACTACCTGTACTTGACATAGGATTTAGTGCAATTACATTAAAGCAAGGTGCTTCTGTAGCAATTACCCCTCAAACACTGAACTTCGGTGGTGCTACTTCTACATTTGAAGCTGGTGGATATACTGCCGCAATTGCTGACATTAGAGTACTAAATACATTCTCAGGTGTTGGTATTAACACTGAAGAGGCTGAAAGACTTAATACAACAGTTACGATTGGAACGAACGTTTCTAAAAACGTAATTGGTACTACGATCAACCTTACAGCAACTACAATCAACACGTTATTCGGCTCAAGAATACAACTACAAACAACCTTAACAGTAATTGGTAGAGATTCTGGTGCTAGATTAACTATTCCTGTAACCATAACTAAAACTAACTAATTATGTCATTTAAAAGATTCGACGCAGAAGACGTAGTAGTAAGTGCAGAGTCAATCTCTACACCGGTATGGTCAGGTAATAAAACTACATTAACCGGTTTCTTTACCTCATCAACTCAGGTTGGTGGAGCATCTGGAGACTACTATTACAATATTTACCAAACTAGTGCTTCTTTAGAAGACGCAAGAGTACAATTTTCTTTAGCATACGGACATAAAAAAGGAAGCGGTAGCTTATATTTTAACCCTACTGTTCCTGGCAAATCTCCTTCTTCAACAATATACGGGCAGTATAGATCTTTAATCTTAGGAGATGAAGATTCTGATTTCGTATTCGGAGGAGTAGCATCAGAACATTTTTATGCTGTTTCAATTAACAGAGCTAGGTTTAAAGAGAAACTTTTACCTGGTACCTTTACCCTTACTTTAGCACACTCTGCTAGTAACGGTCAGACTTATGTAAAAACTATAACAGATAACAGTAAAGTAGCTTCAACAGTAACGTTTACTGATGCAGGTAGGGTTTATGAATTAGTCTCTGGGTCTTTAGGGCAGGTTAATACTTCTTTAAACAATACTGGGTATACTATCAATAATGGATCATACGGTAAACTTCTACCTGACGTAGGAGTAATTCTTTTAAATGCAAAAGCTTTAGGCGCTTCACCGGTAAGTGGTGGATTAAGATTAGAAGCTAACCAAGGATCTAACCAAAGTATTTATTCAGGAAGTAAAAACAATCTTCAACAAGGATTTGATTTATTTTCTAGAGGAGGTAGCTTTAGAATTCAATCAGAAGAGACTATAGCATCTAACTTCGTATTTGTTAGAGCAAGAAACTCAGAGTTTAATTACTCAAGTAACCCGTCTTTGATTACCGGTTCCGGAGAATTGAGACACGATGTGATGATTAACTCACCTCAATCTTATATTACATCCGTAGGACTATATAACGACAATAACGATTTACTTGCTATTGCTAAACTATCGAGACCCTTACTAAAAGACTTTACAAAAGAAGCCCTAGTAAGAGTTAAGCTTGATTATTAATGAATGAGCGCTTACAAAAAACTGAATCGACAAGATGTTTATGTAACTGATTACTCTGCCCGTAAACAGTGGAGTGCTAGTGGAAGCTTATTAACTAACTATAAGATAGAAACACTAAGGGGTTTTTCTGGGTCAACACCAGGTTACCCCTATCCTTTTGATCTTAGAAACAATAGGCACCAGAAACTAATTTACGACAGTATTAATCATAATTTCTACTCCGATGCAATTGGTAACGGACTCTATTCAGGTTCAAGAGATTTATCACTTCAGACAACATTAACAGTAAGCGGTGCAAGAGATATTAAAGAAGAAGTAGGAATAGTTTCTTTTCCGAAAGGTGTAGTAGGAACGCATATTGTACCTAAAACTTTTAGCTTTGAGCCTGAATTTCAAGATAATTTTGATGAATTTATATTAGAAGGATATTGTCAAGATAGAATGTCAGGTGATGATCAATTTGTTGAAGATATAAGATACTGGTACGGCTCTAATCCTATTGACACAGTAGACTATTTAGAAAACGAATCTAACTACGTCACTGAATCAATCGCACCAGGAGCTGACTATCAATATTTTGACATAAACAGAGATCAGCAAAGAATTGAAATTATAGATGACGGTGATGGTGCACTTATATTTTCTGGTTCTGTGTCTAACTTTACTCAACCTAGAAGAGTTGTAGGTGATATTATTTATAATAAAGGGTTAGCAGTCATAACAGATACAGCAGTAGCAAGATATTTAAGTACTTATTCAAGACATAAGTTGCGATGGAAATCAAATCAACCTATTTATACATATAATGTACACTGTAAAGTAAGAGATTCGGAACTGAACTTCACTTACAACCCATCAGCTACTACAGGACCAAACGCCTTAATAGCAGATAACGTTAAAGTGGATGCTTTTACTCCATACATTACAACAGTTGGACTTTATAACGATGCTAATGAGTTGATTGCTGTTGCGAAAACAAACCGACCAATACCAAAGACTCATAACACGGATATGACTTTTGTAGTAAAAATAGATATATAATGGCTATAATATTTAGAGCAAATAAGGGACAAGCACTAACTTACGCAGAAATGGATACGAATCTAGGTTCTTATTTCTACTCTAGCTCTGTTCAAGGTGCTAACCTATACCTACACTACACTGGGAGTGCTAACGTACCTGTCAACCAAACTGCACATAGAATACCACTAACCGCAGGTCAAGTAGCCGGTACCTTTAATTCAGTACAATATAACGAACAAGGAAATTTAAATGGAGCTTCTGATTTTATTTATAGTGGCTCTAAGGTAGGAATCAACACCACAGTAGCAGGTTTAACCTATAACCTTGAAGTATCAGGTAGTATTAGAGCATCTGCAGCTGTCTTATCAAACTCAGACGAAAGGTTAAAAGACAATATTTATCCTATAGATAATGCACTCTCTAGAGTTAGTCAAATAGAAGGAGTTTACTTCGATTGGAAAACAGGAGGTGATAGACAGGTAGGTGTAATTGCACAACAAGTTGAAAAAGTGCTTCCGGAAGTTGTTTCTGAAGATAATAATTCGTACCTTTCTGTAGACTATTCTAAGATTGTTCCTTTGTTAATAGAAGCTATTAATGAGCAGAGTAGCAACATTAAAGATTTAGAAGACAGAATATCTAAATTAGAAAAGTAAAGATGGCAATTATACTAAGAGGAGATAAAGGAACAGCGTTAACGCATAATGAGTTAGATAATAACTTCAGATCATTTTTCTATTCAGCATCTGTTGAAGGTACTACCCTATCTTTCTTTACTTCTGCCTCTCTTAATAACGAATATAGATTACCTTTAACTGCTCCAAGCGGTAAGGATTACTACGTTCAATTCAAAGCAGGTAATGCACCTTCTGGTGCTAATGCTCTATTTAGTGGCTCAGAAAACTATCTTTACGACTATAGACAGCAACATTTAAAACATACAGGTTCATTTACCAACGTAGGCAACGCTACAATAGATGGGAACCTTACAGTCACCGGTACTGTTACTGCACAAGAAATGAGAACTGAATTCAATAACTCATCAGTAGTATTTGAATCAGGTTCAACTAAATTTGGAGACACAGCAGATGACCAACATAGCTTTACAGGTAGCCTACAGGTACAAGGAAGCATAACTGGTTCAGATGCTTTAATAGATGACTGGGGTAGCGTTTCAGCTTCACTCGCTTCTAATTTAAAATTCTCTACTGATGCCTCATCTTCTTTAGCAGCAGACATAACCGCTAATAGTGCGTCAGCAGCAGCTACATACCTACTTAACACAACAGATACATTTACAGGAGACTTAACAGTAACAGGTAGAATTAATGCAGTTGAAATAAATACTACCTATGTAAGCTCTTCTATTTTATACAACTCAGGTTCTAACATATTTGGAGATGCTGCATCAGACGTACATATCTTTACAGGTAGTATACTAACAGAGCAATCAATAACCGGTTCTGATGTTAGAATTAATACTTGGGGTAGCGTATCAGCTTCATTAGCGAGTATTAATACAACAATTGGAGCTCTATCAACCGATTATAATGACCTACAGAATATACCAAACGGGATTGTTAGTTCATCTGCTCAAATAGAAGCTTTAGGTATTACCTCTGACTATACGGAGCTAACAAATATTCCAAGCGGAATCATCTCTGCTTCTGTTTTGAGTGTACCATCTCAAGGTACTGTTAGACTGACAACTAATGGAGTAAGCGGAGGAAATAATGATTTAGGACTACAAACAACAGATAGCCCTACATTTGTTGATTTAACTTTAAACGGATTCACTTCTGTATCATCTTCTCTAGCAGCATTAACAGCAGGAACAATTACAATCAACAATGATGCTAATAATAGAATACTAACAGCTAATGGCGACAGTACTTTAAATGGAGAAAGTAATCTTACTTTTGACGGAGATGTTTTAACTATTAACGGAACATCTATTAGAGATTTTACCGCTTCTGATACTGACGTAGCTGGACTAGTAGGAGGAACAGCAGCAGGTAGTTTAATCGAAGGAGATGCAGAAGGACATGTAGTTATAGGTATTAGAGATAATAGCACTACAGATTCATTTGCTATCATTTCAGGAGACGGAGACTACTATGCATACGGAGATGCGTATGATAAGTTAGCATTCCAAGTTAAGGCTGACGGTAGAACTACTGTTGGACACAACCTTACAGTAAGCGGTTCTATATACTCTACTGGGGACATAATTGCATACCACTCTTCAGATAGAAGATTAAAAGATAATGTAGAACTTATCTACAACCCTATTGAAAAAGTAAAACAAATTAATGGAGTAAGTTTTGATTGGAATGATAAATCAGAACATACCGGCCACGATATCGGAGTAATTGCTCAAGAAATTGAAGCAGTATTACCTGAGCTAGTAAGAACTAGAGACGATGGCTATAAAGCAGTACGTTATGAGAAAATAGTCGCGTTATTAATAGAAGCTGTTAAAGAACAACAGTTACAGATAGATGAGCTGAAAGCTAAGCTCTAGCGACAAAACTTAAACATATGAACATGCCAACACTACCTACCTGGACTTTTCAGGGTAGGCTTATTACAGATATTTCAGACATGCCAGAAGGCACTTACGGTTTCATTTATGAAACCTTTCATAAGCCATCCGGTTTAAAGTATATAGGAAAAAAAGTACTATACTTTGAACGAAACAAAAGACTAGGAGTAAAAGCCCTTGAAGCTTTGAGAGAAGAAAGAAAGGCAAAAGGTATAGGAGGAAGAACACCCCTAAAACAAAAAGTGGTAACAGAATCAGATTGGAAAGAATATTACGGATCACATCCTCACATAAAAAAACTTGTAAGTGAATCAAATGATTTACGAGCAGATTTTGAAAAAAGAATATTAGACTTTGTACCTAATAAGAAGCTATTAACATATTTTGAATGTAAACACCTATTTATAAATGAAGTACTAGAAAATCGTGATAATTACATAAACGATAACGTTCTAGGAAAATTTTATAGAAAAGATTTTAATTATGATTAAGATACAAGAACTAGTAGGACTACCTTCATTACAGTACCATGTAGACAATGGTCTCTCTTTACATGAGAATGTCTACCGTTATAGCTCTGATGCCTTTATACAATTATTCACTGAAGCAAGACAAGCCCTTAGAGACGGTAAAATCGTACTTAATGAAGAAGATTTATATCTAATTGAAAATACCGATATCGGAGAATACGGTGATTATAATGGAATGAAAGTTCCTCTTGATCTTCCAATGGTATCCTCTGGAAAAGATCCTTTATTTGAAATTGGTTCTTTGATCGATGAAATGTTAGAAAATGAAGACCTACTAGATGAGGGAGCAGGAATAGACGAAATGATAGATTACGAACTAGTAAAAGAGCTAGTTGAATCGATGGGTGCTACTATTAATATGGAAACATTCAGAAAAGCAGTCAAACTAAATGAGGATTTAGACTACAGTGGCTTTGATATGTTAAAAGCATCAGTAGACTATATCTCTGAAGCAGAATACAGAGGTAAAAAAGTACAACTTAACAAACCTAAAAGAGGTGGTTCTAAGAAATTTTACGTTTACGTAAAAAGTAAAAAAGGTAACGTTAAAAAAGTTTCATTTGGTGATACCGGCCTCTCAGTTAAACTTAAACAAAGAGGTGCAAGAGCATCCTTTGCGGCACGTCATAAATGTGCAACTAAGAAAGATAAAACAAAAGCAGGATACTGGTCATGCAATATTGGCCGTTACTGGAAATCATTAGGCGGTGGATCAAACTTCTCAGGTTACTGGTAGACCTTACTCAGAAATAAAAAAAGACGGTTATATAATTAGGGAGTTTTCTCACCTTTCTTCTCCGTTTGAATTTGTATGGCATAGAGATAAAGAAGACCGCATAGTCGAAGCTCTCCATGACACAGATTGGAAATTTCAATTAGATAACGAGGTTCCTCAAGAAATTAATCGTATCTTTATTCCTAAAGAGACCTACCATAGATTAATCAAGGGAACAGGAAACTTAAAAGTAAAAATATGGCAAAAGGAATAGCCTTAGGCAACTATTATGAAAAGCCTAAGAAAAAGAGACCTGGTGTGCATGCTAAAAGCAAAACATCTAAATTAAAGGGCTCTAAAAATTACGCTAAGTCTTATAGAGGACAAGGAAAATAAAGTTACAATGGGTTACACACCAAATAAAACCAGCCTAAAGCAATTTGGTGCTGAGAAAATATTTGTTATAAATGACTTTGCTAATAAAGCAAGAAGAGAAGCCTTTGAAAAAGACTGGGGTTACTTTTCTGATTTTACTTTTGAATTTGTAGACGCCACAATGGGGTCTGAAATAAACTTAAATCATTTAATTTCTTCTGGTAGATTAGAAACCTTTTGGTGTGGTGAAGGCGCCTTAACTGAAAATATACTAGGTTGCTATGAATCTCATAGAAGAGTATGGGAGAAAATTATATCTCGTAACTCTGATGACAATACCGAAAGTTTTTTAGTAATGGAGGACGATGCAAGGCTAACACCCTACTTTACCCAAGAAGCTGTTTTAAACGGAGAATTTCTAAAAATTCTTAAGTTTATAAGAAATACAACATATAATATATTTTGGTGGGGAAAATCAGATAATAGAGTAATAGGAGAACCTCATAATAAGATTATAAAAATACCTGATACTTATTTATCCTACGGTGCCCATGCATATATGATTTCAAAGCCTTTTGCTAGGTACCTATACCAACGCTCAGAAAAAATAGAATACCCTTTAGACGTACTATTAGACATATGCGCTTTAGAGCTCGGAAAGTCTTACGCCCCAAATTTCTCTTTTATCAGACAGGTACAGCATATGGAAAATACTAGATTTCTAATAGACGATCATCCAATGAAAATGTGGGCTAGCACTACACAGCCTGACCGTAAAGATGGTTCAGAAATATTGAATCCCTACCCGTATCGCACTATCCCTGCTCGTATGTTACCCTATATTGAAAATGCTGAACCTCATATGCTACATAATAGGAAAGAGGGTATAATGTTAAAATTAAAAGAACATACACCGAAACAGCTTATTTAAACTATTTATATACGTAATAACAGAACTATGAAACTAACAGACATCATACTTAACGAAGGTCCAGGACGTAGACAAGCAACTATGAAATTAAGCCAACTAACCTTTAATGTAGTTAAAGGTATGTTCGGAGAGATTCCTATGTTCGGCTTAAGCTTCCCTAACCCAGATGATTCATACAGACAAGTAATGAGTGGTAATGATTTAGAAAGCTGGAAAGCTGGAGTTATGGATCGATATGGAGATGTTAATATTAGAATAGATGTTGAAGCTGATTCTAAATGGGACCGAATTCAAATTCTAGATGATAAATTTAGAAACGATAAAGATTCCTATACAAAAGGAAAAGCGGCTTGGCTAGATAAAGAAAGACAAGCAGGAAGAACCTCAGGGTTAGATTAAAATGTATGAGACTGTCACATGTCATATTAGGAGAAATTTTATACTACGATCCAGAGTTTGAAAAGGAAATAGATAAAATAAAAGACCAAGGAGGTAAATACCTAGGCTCTGGAGACTATGGAGCTGCTTATCTTCTTAATGGCCGTGTTTACAAGGTCACTACTGACGAAATCGAATTAGAACACGCACATATACTTAAAGGTAAAAAAACAAACAATTTTGCTCATATCTACGACGTTGAAACATTAGATACTAAGTTAGGTATAATTCAAATGGAGGTCCTAGGAGATTTCAAAGGAGAAATACCGGAGGAATGGATAGAAGCTGTAGAAGCAGAAGCAGAAAGATTAGGAATTGACCCTGATGAATTAGATATTAGACCTTCTAATATTATGGTTAATCAAAAAAATCACCTTAAATTAGTTGATATTTAGAATTATTTTTCTTATATTATAAGATAATAGTTACGGATACTTGTATGGATTATACTTTCCTACTCGGTTCTATTGAGAATATACTAGGAAAATCTCATAAAAGAGCTAGAGATAATTATGCCTTCCACTGTCCTTTCTGCAACCACAGGAAGCCAAAGCTGGAGATTAATATGGCTACCAACGAAGAGGGTCAAAATCCCTGGGAATGTTGGGTATGCCAAACTCGAGGCCGTACAATAAGATCTCTTCTTACCCAACTTAAGACTCCTAGAGAGCAGGCTCAAGACATACTCAAGTATTTACCTAAGGGTAGTCAAATAGAATATAAGCAACTATCTATAATAGAGCTACCGAAAGAGTTTCAACCACTTTATAATGCATCTACTACATCAGTGATTGCTAACCTAGTAAGAAAATACTTATATGAACGAGGCCTTACCGACAATGATTTTATTAAATATGGCATTGGATACTGCACAAGTGGAGAATATGGAGGCCGAGTTATTATACCGAGTTATTCTGAATCCAATCAACTCAATTTCTTTATTGCACGAGCTTACGATGGCAACTACTTTAAGTACAAAAACCCTGAAGCTTCAAAAGATATAATCTTCTTTGAAAACTTAATCAACTGGAATGCTCCTATTATCCTATGTGAAGGAGTATTTGATGCTATTGCAATACGCCGTAACGCTATTCCTATACTAGGTAAGAGCATCTCTCCCTCATTATATAAGAAACTAATTACCAGTACAGTAAGAGACATATACATTGCATTAGACACAGATGCACGCAATAATGCAATACAAATAGCTGAACAATTATACAACCAAGGAAAAAGAGTTTTTCTAATAAGCTTGACGGATAAAGATCCATCTGAAATGGGATTCAAGACATTTACCAAGCAAATTCAATCCGCAGAAGAATTAGACTTAAGTAGTTTAATGCTGCACAAATTAGACCTATGATAAAACAAGGTATGAACATTCTCGAACAAAACGAGAAGAAACGGTTAGATTTTAATCCACAACTACAACAAATTAACTTTCTGGATAGAAGAGTTTATAAGAGAG
>Ga0222715_10002587_pt1 | contig 16420 bp, 18 predicted proteins | sample C33_9DmetaG_FD_165056 | JGI IMG/M metagenome (GOLD analysis project Ga0222715, IMG submission 165056) | Estuarine water microbial communities from San Francisco Bay, California, United States - C33_9D | ecosystem: Environmental > Aquatic > Marine > Unclassified | place: USA: California... | reverse complement strand
GGCTCTCAGCAAAAGTTAGAAAGTTATGCAAGAACAATAGCTGAAACTGGTGTTAAGGATTTATTCAAAGGCATACTTCATCTTGTTAGCACATATCAGCAACAAGAAAGGATAGTTAGATTAAGAAATGAGTTTATCGCAGTAGATCCGCAGGAAGGATCTAGCGGTTTTGATGTAATTGTAAATGTAGGATTAGGAACAGCCGATGACGAACAAAAAATCAGTTTTCTCCAAGCTATTGCACAAAAGCAAGAAACTATTTTGCAGACTTTGGGAGCAGACAACCCAATTTGCAGTTTACCTCAATACGTTAATACCTTACGACAAATTACCGAAATTGGCGGATTTAAAGATGCAAATCAGTTCTTTAATGCACCTCAAGCTGTGCAGATGCAAATGCAAATGCAACAACAGCAAAAGCAAGGGCAAGAAAATCCAGTAGCACAAGCTGAGATGCAAAAGGCTCAGGCTGAGATCGAAGCAAAGAAAATGAAACTAGAAGCAGACATTGCACTGGCTAGAGAAAAGGCGAGTGCTGACATTCAGCTTGCAAGAGAAAAGATGCAGGCAGAATTAGAAATGCGTAGACAAGAACTAAGTATGGAAGCCGAGTTAAGGGTGGCTAAGGCGGTAACAGATGCAGAAATCTCAACCAATTTACCGAGAGCATAATTACTTAGGAGACATTTTATTTTTGGTGGCACACTCACAAATGCACCATCACTTTAAAATGCACAAAGTTAAAAAAATTTTTATTCCGCCAGTTAAGTTGGGGCAGTACCGAATATTTTATATGAACTCAAAGCCAAGTGCTGTTTGTACTTGGGCATGGGTATCAGATGAGATTTTGCACAAGTTGCAGAATGAGGGTTACTTGATTCAACCTGAAGATTGGCAGTCAGGTAAAAATTTATGGCTTGCGGATTGGATAAGTCCTTTTGGAAGAACTAGAGAAATGGTTCGATCTATGAGGGATTTTATAACCAGTAACTTTGGAACAAGTTTAAAATGTCAATGGTACAGACCATCAAAAAGGAAAAAAGGTTATGCGTTTTCAAATAAAGAAAATACTTGAAGGTTTTGATCCTGCCGACTTAATCGAGCAGTCTATGTATTGCTTTGGGTCTGATAGTTCAGACAATGACAATTCAGGTGGCGATGAGGCAGATGAAGTAGCTGAAAGGGTTTCTGACCAAAATACTTATAATGATTTTAGAGGAGAAAACACTAACTTAAATAATGATATTGTTTATGGTTATGATCAAGTTAGTCCTGAAATAGTAAATAACTATTTAGCACAACAAACAGCCATAGGAAATGCAGTAGCTTCAGGTCAAAGCATTAATGATGTTGGAAGTGGTGGCGGATTAAGTGCTTTTGGCGGTCAAGGTGGCGGAATGTCAAATCAGTCAACCGCAGGAATACAATCAACATTAGGCGATATGGCAGGCGGTAGTTTAAGGGAAATAGATCCTCGTACTGGTCAAACAAGAACTTATTCTCCAACTCAAGTTCCAAATTTAGAACTTATGTCAAAAGTTCCATATGATATTTTTAACATGCAAGGGCAAGTTAATAAGATTTTAGAAGATAGAGATAAGCAAGGATTATATACTCAAGTTACAAGAGATCAATTAGGAAATGTAACTGGTGCTTTTAACAATGCCCCAATGTTTGGGTTAGGTTTTCTACCAAATGTAACAACTTACACTGGACTAGATCAAAACCCTTATAACGAAGATAGAAGTTCTATGGATAGTGGCAATAATGAGCAAGTTGTTGCACCAACAAGAAATCCAGTTAGCGGACAACCAGTTTGTCCTGATGGTTATAGATATGACGATGACTTGCAGGCTTGCAGATTAGATACATCTAGTCCAAATATGCCAACTAATTCTAATCCATTTCCTTCAGGAGATGCTTATTATAGGGCAACGAGTTTAGATCAAGCACCAGTAAACGCACCTTCAGGATTTGACTTTAATTCTGCTAATCAAAACTTTGTAAATAACTTTGCATACCGCCCTGCTAACTTCACAAACCAAATGGGATTAAGTGGATTTACTCCATTTAGAAGATCGTAATGCAAGAAGGTACAGCAAGAGAAGAATTAGAAAAAGGTAATAAAGCTGATATTTTATTAAAAAATCCAGTTTTTTTAGAAATTTTTGAAGGCTTAGAAAACCAGTTTTTAGATGCGTGGAAGAACTCATCTCTAAAAGATGCAGAGGAAAGAGAACGTATTTACTATCTTTACCAATCTTTGAAGGCACTTAAATCAGGCATAGAAAATGTCAGTGCAAATGGAAGGATGGCAAAGGCTCAATTAGACAGACTAATTGGCAAAACTAAATAAAACAAAAGGGAAAATTCATGGAAAATGTAAACTCAAGCGAGAGCAATTCTATATCAGTTAACGAAGCAATAGACCAATTATTACCTCAAGAGGAAGCAAAAGCTAACCCTGAAATTGAGGAAGTAACCGAGCCAGTAGAAGAGGCTCAAGTATCAGAAGCAACCGAGCAAGAGGAAGTCTTAGAAGAAGATAACTCCGATGAAGGCGAAGAAGTAGAAGATACAACCGCTCAGGAAGATGATGCTGAGGAAGTCGAAGAAGAAGTCCAAATGTTCACTGTCAAGATTGATGGCGAGGAAGCAGAGGTAACTTTGGAAGAGGCTTTATCAGGTTATCAGAGAGAGAGGACTTTTCATAAACGCATGAACGAAGTCTCACAAAAGAGCAAAGCGGTAGAGGCAAAAGATGCCGAAACGAAGCAGTTGAGAGATCAGTATGCGGAAGGACTTCAGCAATTAGAACAAGCATTAAAAGTGCCTGAGCCTAATTGGGAAGAACTGCGAAGAACTAAGACCAATGATGAGTTTGCAAGTATTCATGCCGAATACCAAATTCAACAAAATAATTTAGCTAAAGTTCAACAGCAACAGCAGACAATTAAGTCTCAACAGCAGGCAGAACAACAAGCACAATATCAGAACCACTTAAAATCTGAGTTTGATACAATGCTTGATAAGATCCCTGCATGGAAAGATGAGAAAGTCAGAGATGCTGAGAGGTCAAAAGTGATCTCATATGCTAAATCCCATATGGGTTACTCAGATGATGAAATTGCTCAGGCAAGTGATCATCGTGCAATCGTAACTCTGCGGAAGGCAATGTTGTATGACGAGTTAATGGGTGGCAAAACTCAAGCCAAAAAGAAGGTTAAGGTTGCCCCAAAGATGGTCAAAGCAGGAACTCCTAAAACTAAGTCTGAAGTTGTATCGAAACGTAATCAAGACATGGTTAATCGTTTCAACAAAAATAGCACAATAGAAGGTGCTATCGAACTACTTTTAAATAAACAATCAGCCTAATAGGAGAAATCGAATGGCAACGCATACTACAACCACAGCTGTGGGAGAGAGAGAACAACTATCGGACATTAACTAAATAGTGTCCTTTCAGAGCAATCTGTCAAAACAAACTATGTGAACTCAGGGAAACTCTAAACGTAAAGACGTAGACAATCCTGATCCAAGCCTGATTTATCAGGAAGGTGCAACGACTATTCCGAAAGGAAGTACATCCAAGTGGATGGAAGTGCATAGACCCTAAAAGGGATAAGATATAGTCTGATCTATATAGAAATATATAGCTGATCGAAAGATCGGTCTGAGATTAACGAACTCAGGCGAACACAATGTATTTACAAAATCGATAGTGATGAAACACCAATTTTTTCACTAGCAAAAAAAGAAACAGTGAATGGCACTTTAGTCGAATGGCAAGTGCAGGAATTGGCGAGTGCAGGACAAAACAGTCTTTCTGAAGGTGCAGATGCAACTTACGCAACTCCAACTGCAACAACAAGACTTAACAATTACACTCAGATCGCAGGAAAAGACTTCGCCATTTCTGGAACTCTAGAATCGGTAGATTCAGCAGGAAGAGCAAAAGAAAGTGCGATGCAGTCAGTGTTAAAAGGACTTGAACTTCGTAGAGACATCGAAAAAATTATTGGTGATCTTAACGTAGCTAAGTCAGGTTCTGAGCCTCGTAAGACAGCCACACTTATCACATGGATGACAAATGGCGATGCGACAAGTAATGCGGATATATCTTTTGGAACTGGTGATGGTAGCGATGTTGCTGATCTAACTGGAACTGAACACGCATTGACTTTAGCATTAATTGATAATGCTGTAACTCAATCATGGCAAGATGGTGGAAAGCCAAGAGTTTTAGTTTGTGATGCAACAAACAAAGCTAACATTTCTGACTTATCTCAAGCAGGAACAAATCTTGTTACAAATCAGGTAAACACAACTGCGAGTTCTGCTCCTTCATTTGTAGGTGCGACTTCTGTTTACTTAACAGATTTCGGAACTCTTGAGTTAACACCTTCAAGATTTATGTCTAATGACAAGTTATTCATTATTGATCCTGATCATATTAAGATCGGAACTCTTAATGGAAGAAACTTCACTAAGACAACTTTGGCTCGCACTGGAGATGCGATTAAAGAACAGGTCATCACTGAATTTGTTTTGATGCCCACTGCCCCAAAAGCACATTCAGCAGTTATTGGTTTGAATGGTTCTTAATTACTAACTATGAGAGGGCGATTAAGTTCGCCCTTTCTATTTTTAAGGGAAAACAATGTCGAGATTAATATCAAGAAATCCATATTCACAAAAAGAAACTTTTTGGCATGACAACGATGATGGCACTTACACCATTGAGACAAAACAACATATTAAAGAAGTTTTGGATGCTAACAAAAGAAAAGCAAATGACTATGAAAAAGGATCAATGATTGGGAATACTCAGAAGCATTGGCAACATATAGCAGAAATACCAAATACCTTATATTTGGAACTCACACAAAAGTTTGGAGATCCAACTAATAATCCTGAAGCCTCTAAGAAGTGGCGGACATGGCTTAACGATAGTGACAATAGATTTTTTAGAACTGGCGGAGGCTCAATGTGAGTATATCAACATATTCTGAGTTAAAAACTGCTGTAGCTAATTTTTTAGCTAGAACAGATTTAACTGATCAGATACCTAACTTTATTCAGTTAGCTGAAGCAAGATTATCTAGAGAATTAGAAACTAGAGATCAGGAAAAAAGAGCAACCGCAACTTTAACTAGTGGCGATGAGTTCATAGCACTTCCAACCGATATGCGAGAAATCAGGGAAATAAAATTAAATACGTCTCCGAATGTCGTGTTGGAATATAAAAGTCCTACAGCCTTAGATACAACTTATACTGGTGCTTCAGGCAGACCAGTTGCATATTCTATTGTTGGCGGAGAGTTAAAGGTCAGACCAATTCCTGACGATAGCTATACAGCCGAAATAATCTACATAGGAAGCCTTAGTGCCTTATCAGATACTAATACAACAAATGTGATGTTAACTCGTCACCCTGATGCTTATTTGTCAGGTAGTTTAGTTGAGGCTTACACCTATTTAATGGATGAACAAAGAGCATCAACTTACGATGCCAAGTTTACAAGATCTATAGAAGAGATAAGAAAAGACGAACAAAGATCTCACTATGGAACTGGTGCTTTGCACATATCATCAATCTACGCAAAAATGTCATCATAGGAGAAATAAATGTCGGCAATGTCAGATTATCTAGAATTAAAATTTCTAGACCACTTTACTGGAACAGCATCAACTTCTGCACCTTCCGCAGTCTATTTAGGATTATCTACTGGTAGTTTAGCTGATGACAATTCAGGAACAGAATTATCAGGGAATAACTATACAAGAAAAGCTATAACTTTTGCTTCTGCATCTTCAGGATCTATAGCAAGTAATGCTTCAGTTGAATTTAATAGTGCAACTGGATCATGGGGTACAGTTTCTCATTTTGGAATTTACGATGCCAGTAGTTCAGGCAACCTTTTATTTCATGGTGCGTTTTCTGCATCAAAAGCAATCGCAACTGGAGATATATTAAAAGTAGCAAGTGGTTCTTTAACAATTTCTGCTACATAATTTAAGGCTTTATTATGGCAGTAGGAATACCAAATCTAGATCAGATTACAACTCCACTTGATGAAATATCAGGCACATTTGATGAGTATACATTAGAGCAATTAGACAGCTTTGGTAACATCGATAGTTTAGGAACTTTAAATGTAGATGTTATAGGTTTCCAAGATTTACTAAAAGTTGATTGGTCAAATCCTACACTTGAACAATTAGATGCGTGGGGAAACTTAGATAGCCTTCCTGCGGTAAGCCTTGAAAGTATATCTAGTTTTGCAGTAAAGAATTTTGTTGCTAGTGTATCTACTTCAGCTTCAGTAAGTGCTGAGATACAATTTTCAATATTAATTGAAGGATCTGTCTCAACCAGTGCAAGTACGAGTGCAAGTGCTGTTAAGATCAGGACTTCTTCTGCAAGTGTTGCGACAACCGCTTCAGTTACATCAACCCCTATTAGAATTAGAACTATGGGGGCAACGACTGCTTCGGTTGGATCTATATCAGCGACAGCTAATTATACAGTTGGATTTGGTGCGAGTATAAGCACAAGTGCCACGATCTCAGGATCAGCAATCAGGGTGCAACAGCCTTCTGCGAGTGTTGCAACAAGTGCCTCAATATCTGCAACTGCAAATATAGTTGTTTTAATTACTGGTGCAATATCAACTGAGGCGAGTGTAACATCTACCCCTAATTTTGAGGTAAATGTTTCTGCAAGTCCTGAGAGTTCAGCAAGCATAACTGCTACAGCAAAGATTGTTGGTGAAGATTGGTCTGAGATTGAAGATGGATCTGAGACATGGACAATACAAAATATTGGTTCAGAAGTATGGATAACTCAAAATGTTGGAAGTGAGGTTTGGTTACAGCAATGATTAATTTTGGCGAATGGTTGCCTGATCAACCTGATTTAGAAAATAAAGGTGTTACAGTTGCCAATAATGTTATCCCTGCTATTTCAGGCTATAGACCAATAAACAGTTTTCAGTCTGTATCAAATGCAGGCGATGCTATTTTAAAAGGTATATTTGCCTCAAAAGACAACTCAGATAATGTTAAGTTGTTTGCAGGAAATGCCAGTAAATTATATGAATTTAATGCATCAAATTCTAATTTAACCAGTATTGGTAAAGGTGGCGGATATTCTCTATCTGACAGTGAAAGATGGAGATTTGTTCAGTTCGGAACAAGTGTCATTGCTTCAGGTGGTATAGGTGAAACCCTTCAAGAATTTACATTAGGAACTGATACCGCTTTTGCTGACTTAGCAAATGCTCCAAAAGCTGACTTTATGGCTGTGGTGAGGGATCAAGTTTGGATTGCCAATATAGATGAAGGATCAGGAAGAGTTCCTTTTAGAACTCGATGGTCAGGCATTAATGATGCAACCAGTTGGACTGTAGGAACTGATCAAGCTGACTTTCAGGACATTGTAGATGCAGGGGCGATCACTGGATTAGTTGGCGGAGAATATGCAACTATACTTTTAGAAAAAGCTATTTGTATTGCTCAATATGTCGGTACTCCATTAATCTATCAGATTGATAAAGTAGAAACTCAGAGAGGTTGTGCTTATTCAGGATCGGTTGGAAACGTAGGTCGGCTTATATTTTATTTGGCTGAAGATGGTTTCTATCAGTTTGATGGGAAAGGTAGCACTCCAATAGGTGCTGAGAAAATAAACAAGTTTTTCTTCAAAGATTTTAATAGTGCTTTTGACTATAAGATGAGTTGTGCAGTAGATCCACAAAACCAAATAGTTGCGTGGTCATATGTGTCTAACTCTAATACTTCAGGAACAACTCCTGATAAATTATTGATGTATAATTATGCTGTTGGTAAATGGTCTATAGCTGAAGTTTCAGCAGACTTAATATCTCCATTTTATACAGCAGGATATACATTAGAGGGATTAGATAATTTGAGTGCGACACTAGAAGGATTGCCTGCACCATTAGATAGTAATTTATATAAAGGTGGTAACTTTCTATTTGGCGGTAGCTTGTTAAATAAAATATATGCTTTTACTGGTCAGCCACTAGATGCCACGATTGAGACCGCAGAGTTTGCAGTCAATAAAGGTAAACATTCACTGGTAACAAGGACAGTTCCTTATTTCAGAGATGGGGCAGTTACAATGCAAGTTGGGGCAAGAGATCGTCAAGATGATGATGTAGTATTTTCAACTGCGAATAGCCTGACAGATGAGGGTTTTGTTCAGCATAGATCTCAGGGTCGATTTCATAGAATTAGAATGAATATTTCAGGATTTTGGGATTTTGCTCAGGGAGTTGATATTGAAGGTCAACCATTAGGTAGAAGATGACAAGAGTTAATAACTACAGAAGATTATCTCCAATCGGAGATGAGCCACGAACAATATCGACAGTTGTAAATAATATTTTAGATGGAAAAGTCAATTCTACTGGAGCAATTACATTAACGAGTAGTTCGGCAACAACAACATTATCTGATGATCGTATTGGAGAAGATAGTGTGATTTTATTTATGCCGACAACTAGCAATGCTTCGACAACGACTATTTATGTAACTGGCAGACAAAAAGGGCAGGCAACATTAAATCATGCAAATGCTACAACCACTAGATCCTTTGAGTACGTCATTTTCGGATGATGCTGATAGGTGTAGAAACTGGATTGTTGATGCTCTTCGGTATGCTCACAATAGTCATACTTATGAGGAAGTAATAGACATTGTCAAAAGAGGAGATGCTCAGCTATGGGCATTGCCTGACAGTGCGATTGTAACTGAAATTATTGATTATCCGCAACGTAGAACTCTACGATTTTGGCTTGCAGGCGGTAACTTAAAAACACTTTTAGACGTAGAGCCAAAAATAAGAAAATGGTCTATATTATACCAATGTGAAGCGGTTGAAATTATAGGCAGAAAAGGTTGGGAAAAAGTTTTGAAAAATTACAAACCAACTGCAATCGTTTTAGTAAAGGAATATTAATATGTCAAAAGGTGGTGGTGGCGGAAGTTCAGGTACAGTAAATACTCAGGTTGAACCGCCTTCATATGCAAAGCCATTTTTAGAATATGGTTTAGCACAAGCAAAAGACAGATATACGTCTGAGATGCCTTCTTATTATCCGAACTCAACTACGATCGGATTTGCTCCTGAAAGTGAAATGGCTCTCAATATGCAGAGGGATAGAGCCTTAGATCCTAACAGCATGACAGCTATGAGCCAAAATGTAATTAATCAAAATTTAATGGGAACTAATCCATTAATGAGTATGGCATTTAAGCCTGCTATTGATGCAGTAACATCTCAGTTTGCAAAGTCAGGCAGATATGGATCAGGTGCTAATCAGCAGGCAATGACTTCTGCTCTTGCTCCTTATGCTTATCAGGCTCAACAAGATGCTCTTAAACTTGCTCCATCATATCAGAATTTAGATGCACAGCAATTAGCACAAGTTGGATCAGCTAGAGAAAGTGATGCGATGGCTCAATTACAATCGAATATTGATAGATTTAATTATGAGCAAAATATAGACGATCAGAAGCTACAAAACTATATGGGATTAGTTGGCGGTGGAACTGTCGGATCAAACACAATACAGCCAGTATTTAGAAATCAGGGTGCTAGTGCTTTAGGCGGTGCTTTAGGTGGATCTCAATTAGCACAACTTGCAGGATTTAATCCGATGTATGGGGCAATCGGTGGCGGATTGTTAGGGTTAGCATAATGAGTAGACCAATAGATGCATTATTAGGAAATATTGATCCCTTAACTGGATTAAGAAGAGGTATGGTTGGCGGAAACGCATCATATATGCAAAGTCCAGTAAAAATGTCGGCATTGCCTCAAGTTGGTAATAATGCAGGATATAATCAAGATATTGCAATGAGGTCAGGCAATAATATTCCAGTTCGACCTATGACAAATGCAGGAGTTATATCAAATACTCCATTTAAAAATAATACCCCTACTTTGTTAACTGGCACAACTACTGGTCAAACAAATACTGGTTTATTAGGCAGTTCTTTTAATGATCCAAGAGCAGTTGGTAACTTTGCTCTAGCTTCTAATTTATTGCAAAACAGTGGCTACTCCACAACCCCTAAATCTACTGGTGAAATTATTGGTGCAGGCATGGGTGCTTATATGAAGGGCAGGATGGCTCAAGAAGATAGGCTAAGTGCTAAAAGTCAGAACTCTTTAAAGAACCAATTAGAGATGGCTAAGTATATGAATGACTTGCAGAAGATGAAGTTAGATCTGCAAAAAAGTGGAAAAGAAGATGCTAAAACAGCTTTTACACAAGAGAAAAATTTAAGAGATGGTTTGGTTAAAGAAAGTAAAGACAACGTCAAAGCATTAGAAGGTTTTAATAAAGTTGCTGTAGCATCAACTGCCGAACCTTCAGGTGCGAATGATTTAGCTTTGATTTTTGGTTATATGAAAACAATAGATCCAACCTCAGTTGTAAGAGAAGGCGAGTTCGCAAACGCAGAAAACACTGGCGGAATACCTCAAAGAATTTTTAATATATACAATAAAGTTAGAGATGGAGTTCGATTAACAGCGGTACAGAGAGAAAACTTTTTACAAAGTGCAATACTGCAAGTCAGACCATATTTAATTAATCAAGAAAGACTAGAGGGTAATTATACAGATTTAGCCACTAGTTATAAACTAAATCCATCGTTAGTTGTTCAAACAAAACTTCCTACTGAGGGATCATATTTAAAACCAATACAAGTTACTTCAGATAGAGATGCTGAAGATAAACTTAAAAAAGGTCAATTTTATATTTTACCTAATGGAGATATGGGGGTTATTGATTAATGGGAAAAGCTAGAAGGTTAGGTCAGGTTAATACTCCTGAGAATACACAAAACAAAATTGGCAAATTAACTGGTATAACTCAGTCTGCATTGCAGGGTCTATCATTTGGATCTTCTGACGAGTTGCAAGGTTTAGCTAGTGGTTTATATGCTAAGTTTGCTGAAGGCAAAGATTTCAACACAGCTTATAATGAAACAGTAAATGCTATAAGAAGTGATCTTAAATCATTCAGAGAGCAAGAGCCATTATATGCTTATGGATCTGAGATAGCAGGCAGTATTCCAACAGCAGTATTTGGCGGTGCAAGATTAGCTAAAGCAGGATTAGATGCTATTAAGAGTGCAGGAGTTATGGGCGGTGCTTATGGTGGTCTAGCGACTGATAGTTCAGATCCAGTAGACAAAGCTATTGGTACGACTATTGGCGGATTAACTGGTGGCACATTACAAAAGGTTGCACCATATGCGACAGAAAGTGCAAAGAATTTAATTAGAGGCAATACTGTATTTAAACCGAATAAAGGTGTTCCAGTTACAGTTGGCGATGCTGTGGGTGGCGGACTAAAGAAGGTTGAAGAAGCATTGACTTCAGTGCCTTTTGTTGGATCAGCTATTTCAGGTGCAAAAGAAAGAGCCAAAAAGGGTTTTGATAAGGCTGTTTTTGAAGAAGTTCTAGAGCCTTTAAATCCGCTTTTAGTAAATACTAAACAATCTTTAAAAGGATTAGAAGGCAGAGATTTATATGCAAAAACAGCTAAAGTTATATCTGCTCAATATGACAAAATACTTCCGAAACTTAATATGCCAAATAGAACTATATTGCAGGACAAGTTTGATGATGTAATTCTCAATGAAGCCGAAGTATTAACTGGCAACGCACAAAAAGTTTTTTTAGAAAAAATCGATAAAATTATTTATTCTAAGTTTGACGATGCAGGCAATATATCAGGACAAAACTATAAAAAAGCTATTTCAGAAGTAAGAGCAGAAGTAAGAAAATATAGAAAAAGCACTGAGCCAGTAAATACAGATATAGCATCAAGTTTTGGTACTATTGAAAAGGCAATGGCAGATGCTTTAAAAGAGACTAATCCTGCACAAAAGATGGCACTAGATGCTATTGATAAAAGTTTTAGACGTTTACTACCAGTAGAAAGAGCAGTGATTGCTTCTGAAGGCGGAGAGTTTACCGCTGATCAGATATTAAGACAAATCAGGTCTCAGGATGGAACTTTAAGGAAAAAGTCTTTTGCTAAAGGAGAGGCTGAAATGCAACCTCTAGTTGAAGCAGGGCAAAACACAATTAAGCAAAGATTAAACAATTCAGGCACAGCCGATAGGTCAATGATTGGTACTTTGGCATTAGGTGGCGGTCTAGCTATAGATCCATTAACAGTAGGTATTGGGGCAGGCTTAACTGTTCCTGCATATAGCCGAATGGGAGTTCCTGCGGTTAGAGATTTTACAACTAAACTTCTTGCCCCTTCTATTGGAAGAGGCTCTCCTGCTTATGGTGGGTTATTAGGCTCAAACGCAGAGGATGCAAACTTTTTCGGAATGAATAGGAGATAGTATGACAAAGGCAAACATCACACAGTACAGTTCTACTCCTTCGAGTAATGCCGATATAAACGACATTAATATAGCTGAGAATTGTCCTGCTAGTGGATTGAATAATGCCATTAGAGAATTGATGGCACATTTGAAGAACGTAGACACTGGCTCTCAGGCATTAACTGCTCTATCAGTTGCAGGAAGTGTGACCGCAACAACGTCTCTTAAAACTCCATTAATTGAATTTACTGATGGTGATAATGCTTTGACTATTGCTGATGGTGGCAATGTTACAGCAAATGCAAACCTTACTGTTAGTGGTGATCTTATAGCATCAAGCCTAAATGGTGGTCAGATTGGAGGTCGCAGAAATATTATAACTAATGGTGCTATGAATTTAGACCAAAGAAATAGTGGAAGTGAAGTAGTTCCATCTAGTGATGCTTATACTTTAGATAGATTTCGTTACAATGCATCACAAGCATCTAAATTAAAAGTACAACAAAATGCACAAGCAATAACACCACCATCAGGTTTTTCTAATTATTTAGGTGTTACAGTTAATGCCACACATACAGTTGCTTCCACAGATAACTTCTTTTTAACTTATTTTGTGGAGGGTCATGACTCAGCACATTTAGACTTTGGTAAGTCTACAGCTAAAACAGTAACATTATCCTTTTATGTTCAGTCTAGTTTAACTGGTACATTTAGTGGCTCAATAGTTAATAGTGCAGAGAATAGAGCATACCCATATACATATACAATCAGCAGTGCCAACACTTGGGAACGTAAAACAATTACCATTGCAGGAGATACATCAGGTACTTGGATAGGTGCAACAAATGGTAAAGGATTGATGCTTACATTTAGTCTTGGTATGGGTTCTAACTTTACTGGAACAGCAGGGCAATGGAATGGGGCACAAGATTTTGGTGCAACTGGTGAGACTGTTAAGCTAGTAGAAAATGCATCTGCTCAATGGAAAATGACTGGAGTGCAACTAGAAGTAGGCTCACAAGCTACCCCATTCGAGCATAAGTCATTTGGGGAAGAACTAGCTTTGTGTCAGAGGTATTTTTCAAAAGCAGGTATTGCTCACTATCATGACGTAACTTCTGGAAGAAACTATGGTGCAAATACTGGCTTGCCAACAGAAATGAGAGCAAATCCCACAATAGTAGCTAGTAGCACTTTAGATAATAATAATAGGTTTAATAGTGGTGCTGTTAATAGTGGTGCTTTAATAACAAAAACAAGTGTATTGGCACATAAAACTGCTATTTCAAGTAGTGATGCAGGTTATTATTTAACTGAATTAGATATGGAAGCAGAGTTATAGGGAATTAAATTATGGATATTTCAATAAATACAGTACAAAAGGGATTTGATGGAGAAGCAAAACCATTTAATACATATATAGTAACTCTTGATGATGAAACAGTGTATCATGTACCACATGATGTAGATAACAGACACTACCAAGCAATCCAAAAATGGTCGAAGATTGAAGGCAACACAATAGAGGAGGCTGAATAATGGCAAAAGATAAAATCACCGAATATGATGCAACAGCAAATAATAACACTGTTTGCGGAGATGTAAACATAGCTGAAAATTCAGCTTTACCTTCAGATATGAATAATTTTGCGAGAGAAATTATGTCACATTTGGCGGAAATGAACGCAGGAACTCATCCAGTAGCTGACACAATGACTTTAGCAGATCCTGATGATCTAACTAAAAAGTTTAGGTTTGATGGAGTTGGAATAACCGCAGGCAATACAAGAGTTGTAACAATGCCTGATGCTGATACGACTTTGGCAGGATTAGGTGTAACTCAGACATTCACAAAAGCACAAATTCCATCAACTTATACTGGCACTGGATTAACATTAGATTTCGATACATACCAAAATCATATCATCACTTTGTCAGCAGGATCGAACTCCTTAGCTAACCCATCAACTGAAGCAGGCAATGTTGGGCAAACTGGTGTAATTATATTCATACAACCATCTAGCGGTTCAGCAGGCACAGTATCGCTTGGAACAGACTATGAGAGTATTGGTGGCTCAGGATTAACACTATCAACTGCTAACAGTGCTTACGATGTCGTGCCATATGTCATTAAGGCTGACAACTCAGTGTTGCTCGGAAATCCATCTTTAGGTTTTGCATAATGTTTAGTTCAGAAGCATGGCTATCAAATTCAAGTGGTTTCTATAATGGTGTTGCTACACAGTCATTGAGGTTTGATAGAGGTAGTTCTCCCCATTTAGCTAGAACTCCATCAAGTGCTGGTAATAGAAAAACTTGGACTGCTAGTTTTTGGGTTAAAAGGGCAAATTTTAACACATCAGAATCTCAAAATATATTTATGGGTGCTAGTGATAATGTAGGTTATACAGATACAACTTTATTTTTTGATACTAACACAGAGTTTGGTTTTTACGATAGAGTTGGTGGTTATGTTACAACAAGTAGGAAATTCAGAGACCCATCAGCTTGGTATCATATAGTAGTAGTGTTAGACACTACCCAAAGTACAGCTAGTGATAGATTAAAAATTTATGTTAATGGCTCTCAAGAAACATCTTTAACAAACTCAACATACCCTGCACAAGATTCACAAAAAAGTATTAATAATAATGTTCTTCATTGGTTTGGTGGAAGAAATTATTCACCTGCATATAATTATTTAGGGGCATATTTAGCTGAATTTAATTTAATAGATGGAACTGCACTTACACCATCATCATTTGGCGAAACTAAAAATGGTGTATGGATACCTAAAGAATATACTGGCTCTTATGGCACTAATGGTTTTAGATTACAATTCAATCAAACTGGAACTGGTACTGCATCAACATCAACAATAGGTGCAGATACAAGTGGCAACACAAATCATTGGACATCTACTAATATAGTCGCATCTGATTGTGCAATGCCTGATAGTCCTGAGAATAACTTCTGCACCATGAACCCATTACATTTTAGAGCATCTTATGGTATGCCAACAATGAGTCAAGGTAACTTGGCTTATGGAGATACTGGATTAAGTTCAAGTTTTGGTGTCGCTTTTTCAACTTTTAATTTAACTTCTGGAAAATGGTATGCAGAAATATTAACAAAAGGCAACACTTCTTGCACTGTGGGTGTTGTAAATGTAGGTCACTATGGATATCAAAAGTTTTTAGTTCAGAATCCACAAAATGAAACTGGATTTTGGACTTTGCTTATGGATGGAACGAACACAACAAGTAGACTAAATGGCTCTTTAGCAGACCCTACTTACACAGCTTTTAATAATGATGCAGTTTTAGGTATAGCTCTAAATGCAGATGATAAAGAGTTAAGTTTTTATGTAGATGGCACATTACAAACTGGATTGGGTTCTAGTGGGGTAATAGATATTTCTACTGGTGGGAGTGCCAATGATGCTTGGTCATTTCATGCAGGAACTTTTAATGGTTCAGGTGTTACTTTTGTTTGGAACTTTGGTCAGGATTCTTCATTCGTAGGAGATGAAACAGCTACATCTAATGCAGATGCAAATGGCAATGGTACGTTCCATACAACTGTCCCAAGTGGTTTTTTAGCAGTATGCACAGCTAACCTACCAGAACCAACCATAGGTCCTAATTCTGCTACACAAGCTGATGATTATTTTAATACAGTTACTTATACTGGAAATGGTGGAACACTAGCAGTTGATGGTTTTGGACATCAACCAGATTTGCTATGGATTAAAAGTAGAAACATTACTGGTAATCATAGATGGACAGATTCATCAAGAGGTGTAACTAACAATATAATATCTAATGCTACTGATGCCGAAAAAGGTAGTAGTGATGCAGAAGATATAGATTCATTTGATACTGATGGTTTTACAGTTACACAAGCAAGTTATGATGATTTTAATGATGCAAGTGATACATATGTTGCTTGGAGTTGGAAAGCAAATGGTGGCACAACCTCAAGCAATACAGATGGTTCTATAACAAGTACAGTACAAGCAAACGTTGATGCAGGG
>Ga0222715_10002583_pt1 | contig 16437 bp, 16 predicted proteins | sample C33_9DmetaG_FD_165056 | JGI IMG/M metagenome (GOLD analysis project Ga0222715, IMG submission 165056) | Estuarine water microbial communities from San Francisco Bay, California, United States - C33_9D | ecosystem: Environmental > Aquatic > Marine > Unclassified | place: USA: California... | reverse complement strand
TATGATGAAGTTAACTTTAGCGTGTGATCATAGAACCATTGATGGAGCTACAGGAGCACAATTCTTACAAACGTTAAAGATGTATTTAGAGCATCCAGTTACCTTACTGGCATAGTCTAAATTTCATAGATCTATATTAAAAGCATTCCTTCTCAGGAATGCTTTTTTGTATCTTTTTAATTCAATTATAAATTATGGCTAGAATTATTGTTACCGGTGCAAGTAGAGGTATTGGTCTTGAAGCGGTTCGATTTTTATTAGAAGAAGGGCATGAAGTAGTTGCTATTTCTCGCACTGAAAGCCCATTGCAGGGAGCTGATTTACCTTTGCTTCGATCGGTATGTATAGATTTAGCTGATTCTAATTTTGAATCATTACATGAATTAATCAAAGATTGGAGCCATGTTGATGCTTTGATTCATAATGCTGGTGCTTTTTTGAATAAACCGTTTAGCGAAACTAGTGTAGAAGATTTTGAATCAATATATCGGGTAAATGTTTTCGGGGTAGCAAGACTTACTCAAGCTTTAGAGGATAAATTAATTCGAGGATCTCATGTGTTAGGTATTAGTTCTATGGGCGGTATCCAAGGAAGCGCTAAATTTCCGGGTCTTTCGGCATATAGTTCGAGTAAGGGCGCATTAATTACCCTGTTTGAATTATTAGCTGAAGAGTATAAAGATGCAGGTGTGGCTTTTAATACCCTTGCTTTAGGAGCTGTAAATACTGAGATGCTCGCTAAGGCATTCCCTGACTTCGTAGCCAACGTTTCGGCACAACAGATGGGTGAATACGTCGCTAAGTTTGCACTCACCGGTCATGAATTGTATAATGGTAAGGTGCTACAGGTCAGTAATAGTACCCCTTAAAGCTGTTGAGGATGATTGATAATCTTGCTCCTTATGTGCCTGAAAAGGCTTTGATGCCTTGTTTTGAACTCATTCAGACCCATGGGGTGCATCTCAAGATTGTTAATCAAAGAAAAACGAGACACGGGGACTATCGTTTGCTTCCTAGTGGTAATCATCAAATTACTGTAAATGCTACTGAGAATAAATATCGTTTTCTAATTACGCTTATTCATGAAACAGCTCATTTGGTGGCTTTTACCGAATTCGGAAGAAGGATAAAACCACACGGGATAGAATGGAAAAATGTTTTTAAACATTTGATGTTACCTTTCTTGAATCCTGAGATTTTTCCCTCTGAATTATTGCCTGCGCTCGCAAAACATTTTAAAAGTCCGAGGGCTTCAAGTAGTTCAGATGTTCTTCTAGACCGAGCTTTAGCGCAATATGATCGTTTTGATGATGCTATTCTATTCGTTGCTGATTTAGCTGAAGGAAATCATTTTTATTTCGGGAACTCGCGTATATTTGAACGCGGGTCTGTACGACGCAAACGTATTGAATGCGTGGAAGTTAAGACCGGAAAGCGCTATTTGTTTCAACCTAATGCTAGAGTGCTAGCGACCGAAAAAAATGAACAACACTCCTGAACTTAAACAGTCTGCTAAGGGACTGTTTGAAATTCTACGAAGCTTCTTAAGTGAGCTTCTTAACATCCGTACTAATACGGATATGCAAGCGACTAAAGATTCGATTATTGCAGATATTCCATTCAAAGGACACACCTCGTGGATTTTAATCTGTTCCATCTTTATTGCCTCTATTGGATTAAACGCGAACTCTACTGCTGTAGTTATTGGAGCCATGTTAATCTCTCCACTGATGGGTCCTATTTTAGGTTTAGGGTTTTCTTTGGCAACCAATGACATCGACTTACTGAATCGTTCTATAAAGAACTTCATGGTGATGGTTGGCTTATCTGTGGTTACTGCATTTCTATTCTTTTGGATTTTCCCTCTTCGAGATGAATCCTCAGAACTGCTAGCTCGTGTAAAACCGGACATTAGGGATGTGCTTATTGCCTTTTTTGGAGGTACAGCATTAGTTGTTGCAAGAGCAAGAAAAGGCACCATGGCTAGTGTTATTTTTGGTGTTGCAATCGCTACAGCACTTATGCCACCGCTATGTACGGTTGGTTTTGGGCTTGCCATTGGTAATGCCAGTTATGCGCTAGGAGCACTTTATTTGTTTCTTATTAATACCATTTTTATCGCCATCGCTACTTTCCTAGTGATCAAGTACTTGCGATTCCCAATGGAACGCTATGCGAATTCAGCAAGGCGAAGAACGATTGCTCGGATTGCCTCTATTTCTGGAATTGTTGTAATGATTCCTGCTACTTACACGTTTTATGGTGTGTTACAAGAATCTTTATTTAAACGTGATGCTCAGGCTTTTCTAAGAGAAACCGTTGAGAATTATCCTTTCGAGAACGGGGGTGTATATCGCAAGGAATTTGCAACACTCGACTACAATAAGGGGGATAATTCTGAGATAAATGTGATGCTATTGGGTGCTGCGGCAGTTCCTGAGGAAGTAATTACTACTTGGCGTATCCGTCTTCAAGCGTTCGATCGTTTAAAAGAGACCTCCTTTGAGGTGATTCAATCGTCTGATGCAGACAACCCGAACTCGATGCAATATGTGTTAGAATTGTATGAGAATAAGAAAAGCGAACTATCTTCAAAGGAAGATCAGATCAAACTTCTAGAGAATGAAATTATTCGCTTAAAAGAGTCTATGAGTTTTGCAATTCCATTTACTGCAGTAAGTACTGAGTTAGTAGCTGCATTTCCTGAAGTGAATAAGGTAGGCTATTCAGCTAGAGTTCAAACTGACTTCAGTACTCAGGATACCCTACCAGTTTTTGAGATAGATTATCATTCGGCACTTAAATCAACTAAGAAGGCAGAATTAAATCCTAGAATTGAGAATTGGTTAAAGGCGCGATTGCAACTTGATACCCTGCTTATACGATCGAACTAACGATTCTTCTTGTCTATGTACACTGAGCGAACATTTTTAAAAAGTTCTGAGGCGTAGACAAAATCACCCACAGCCTGGTTGTCGGTAATGAAGATTTCTTCTTTGCTACCTTCCCAGGCTAATTCTCCTTCTTTTAAAAAGACAATCTTTTCTCCGATTTCCATTACCGAGTTCATGTCATGGGTATTGATGAGCGTTGTGATGTCGTATTCCTGAGTGATTTCTTGAATCAGATTATCAATGAGAATTGCGGTCCTTGGATCAAGACCAGAATTTGGTTCGTCGCAAAATAAGTACTTGGGGTTAAGTACAATAGCCCGCGCAATGGCTACTCTCTTCATCATTCCACCTGAAATTTCTGAAGGATATTTATGATGTGCATCGATCAGGTTGACGCGCTGTAGTACAGAATCAATGCGATCTTTTTTCTCTCCTTTAGACAGTTTGGTGAACATTTCTAAAGGGAATCCTACATTCTCTTCAACGGTCATCGAATCGAAAAGCGCACTTCCTTGAAACACCATTCCCATAGCCTTTCTTAGTTCCCGTTGTTCGTCTCTTTCAAGTTCTAATAGGCATACACCGTCGTAAGCTATTTTGCCCTGTTCTGGAGTGATTAATCCGATAAGAGATTTTAGAAATACGGTTTTTCCCGATCCACTCTGCCCAATGATAAGATTTGTTTTTCCACGCTTAAAAGAGGTGGTAATGTTTTTTAATACCGCTTTTCCTTCAAATGATTTATGCAGACCTTGAACTTCAATCATTATCCGAGTAGTAATTGAGTGAGTATATAATTAAGTATGATCAGAACAACACTGGTCCATATAAAAGAAGTTGTCGCAGCTTTACCAACCTCTAGGGCACCACCTTTTAAATAGTATCCGTGATAGGCGGGAAGAGTAGCTATCACAATGGCAAAAACAAGACTTTTAATAAATGCATAAACAACATGAAAGACTACAAAGTCTTCTTGTATTCCAGCGATGAATTCAGAAGTAGGTGCATAACCCCCAAAAACCGCTGCAGACCAGCCCCCGAATATCCCTACATACATCGAGATGGCAATAGCAAAGGGGTAAAATAACATGGCGATTAGCTTTGGGAATATCAAGTAGTTCAAAGAATTTACCCCCATAACCTCTAATGCATCAATCTGCTCAGTAACTCGCATAGATCCTATAGAAGACGTAATGTAGGAGCCTACCTTCCCGACCATAATGATAGAAGTAAAGGTTGGTGCAAATTCTAGAATTACCGACTGTCTAGTAGCAAACCCGATCAAACTTTTAGGTAAAAAGGGACTAGTTAAATTCAGGGCAGTTTGAATGGTTACCACTCCGCCGATGAAAAAAGAAATGAATATGATAATACCTAAGGAGCTAAAAATGAGCTCGTCAATTTCTTTTAGGATTAGTTTTTTCATCACCCCCCACTTGGTAGGTTTTTTAAACATCTCCAATAACATGAGACCGTATCGACCAATGTTAGCTAGGTAAGTCATATTTCAAAATTACGCTTTTTGAAAGCATTTAACATTGATTTATCCTTTGAACTAATCGCTTGTCTTAGATTTGTAGTATAAACGATTTACAATGAAAAGAGCTTCCATAATTCTTTTGATATTAACTACTGTTATTAAAATACAGGCACAAGAGCAAAAGCCTTATACTCAGCCTAAACTTGTAGTAGGTATAGTAGTTGATCAAATGAGATTCGATTATCTGACACGATTCTGGGATCGATTTGGGGAAGGGGGATTTAGGCGACTTGTCAATCAAGGTTTTGAGGCAAAAAACCATCACTTTAATTATGTTCCTACGGCTACTGGTCCTGGGCATACTTCAGTTTATACTGGAACGACTCCGGCGGTGCACGGTATCCTCGGAAATAATTGGTATGATAAATTTCTTAAAGAGTCAGTTTATTGTGCAGCCGACGAGAATTATCCAGACTTAGGATCTGAGAATACAGGCGGAATGGCGCCAACACGATTACTGACTACTACAATTACCGATCAGTTGAGATTACATTACCAATTTCGATCAAAAGTGGTAGGAATAGCGATTAAAGACAGAGGTGCTATTTTACCCGTAGGCCATACGGCTAATGCAGCATACTGGTTCGAAGGTCGATCGACAGGAAATTGGATTAGTTCAAGGTACTACTTTGAGTCGCTTCCAAATTGGGTAAAGAAATACAATAAGAAGCACTCTGTTGATCAGTATCGAAAAACTTGGGAAACGCTTAAGCCCTTAAAGTCTTATGTTGAAAGCGGAAGTGATGTCAATAATTATGAAGGTTTATCAAATGGAGAGAACAATTCGGGCTTTCCTCATCAGATTGACAAGTTATGGAACCAGAACGGGCAGTACAGTAGTTTAGCTGCGACGCCATTCGGTAACAGCCTCACCACCGATTTTGCTTTTGAAGTAATCAAGCAGGAACAGATGGGTGTCGATGAGATTCCTGATTTCTTGGCGATTAGCTATTCTTCACCTGACTATATAGGACACAAATACGGCGTTAACTCAGTAGAGGTTCAGGATAACTACATGCGATTAGACCTTGAATTAGAGCGCCTATTAGAATACTTAGACACTGAAGTAGGCGAAGGTGAATACACCTTGTTTTTGACAGCAGATCATGGGGCGATTCATGTACCTGCTTTTCTAAACGATCAAAAAATTCCTGCAGGTTACCTTGATAGTAAAGCGATGGGAGAACGCTTGTATCAAGCGGTAGAGGAGCGATTTGGTGACCGTTCGCTCATTGAATCTATTTCGTACAATGAAGTGTACCTAAACAAGCAAATTTTAAATAAACTTGAAAAAGAAGGTTTTACTTCAGCCTCGGTACGCACGGCTATTGCTAATATGCTTTATGATTTTGATCATATTGAACGGGTTTATACGTCAGATCAACTTAGAAATTTTGGCACGACCTCAGGTTTTGATCGAATTATATATAATGGGTACCACCCGAAGCGATCAGGGGATATTGTATTTGTACAAAGCCCTGGATATGTTTCATACTCTCGTACAGGTTCAACACATGGTTCTGCCATGATATACGACACTCATGTACCTCTTTTGTTTTTCGGAAAGGGAATCCCCACGGGATCAACTGCAGAGCGAACAGAGATTCCTGATATTGCTCCTACTTTAGCGGTTCTGTTAGGAATTGGTATGCCGAACGGAACCACTGGTACGCCTATCGAAGACCTACTAGAAGATTAAGCTTACGGGCCATTTTACGATAGCGCATCTTGCAAATCGCTTGAGCGCTTGTATCACTAACGAGTCTTTGATCGTTACCTCTAGACTTAAAATAGCCTTCAAGAAGTGCTATGAATATGCTTAGGTTTTTCTTTTTAAGAGCGAGTTTTAGAGCGCTTAAAAGGCTGATTGTAAGATCGTAACCCAAGAGGTGATAACTCGCTCCTCTACGCTTGAAATAATCCAGATTCGTATAGTCTTTACTGGTAGGCCTTAGGTGCTTTATTTTTAAATCTTCATCGGTCTTAAGCTCAAATCCATTGGCCTCCGCAAGTAAAGTATCTATACTGTCCCAACCTAAGGCAGGGATGAGACCATCAATCGCTTTAAAACACTCTTTACGGTACAATTTTATTGGCCCACGAATATGATTTTTGTCGGCTACGGCTTCATATACCCAATGATTGTGTTGTCTAATATAAAGGTGTCCTGAAAACATACCAAGGCTTGGATGACTACGAAAGGCTTTAATCGCCTCTTCGAAATAATTTGATGGTAGAACAACATCGGCATCGAATTTTCCAATGATGTCGAAATCTTTCACCGCTTCAAAACCGCGATAAAATGCATGGATATGCTTTGCTCCTGGAATTCGACCTGGGGCACTTTGCTTTCTATAGTACTGAATAAATGAGTGGGTAGCTGCTAATGTTTTCGCTATATCTGCCCCCTTATCGGTACTCGAATCATCGACTAAGATCAGGAGATCAGGCCTGCGCGTTTGAACCGTAAAACTATTTATGCACTCGGCAAGGTAGTTTTCTTCGTTATAAAAAGGGATTATAACGACGAGTTTCATGACTTCATTAGTATCGATAAACGATGCAGTTTAAGTTCATTCCGGCCCCTACACTTGCAAATAGAATAATATCACCTTTATTCAGTTCGTGTTTTGGCATTTGATTTCTGCGAACCATATCAAAAAGAACGGGGACCGTAGCAACCGAGTTATTTCCCACTTCTTTAATATTCATTGGCATCACCCCATCGGGAGTATCAGATTTGAACTTGCGGTATAGTCTTTTTACCATTGCCTCATCCATTTTTTCATTGGCTTGGTGTAAAAATACTTTCTTGACCTCTGATATGGACACACCGGCTTCTTCTATAGCTTCAGCCATAGCGCTAGGTACATGTACTACGGCTAGCTCGTAGACTTTGCGTCCGAGCATTTTAATGTAACGAGTATGATCCTTATCGGATGCTTTGTTTCCTTTTCCGAAATAAAGATAGTAGGCCTCATCGTTGGCTAGTGTGGTGGTGACATTAGCGAGAATATTACCGCCATCATTAGTTGCGCTAACAATAGTAGCTCCGGCACCATCGGCAAAGATCATACTATCCCGGTCATTTATATCTACCACTCTAGAGAGTGCTTCGGCTCCAATAACCAAGCAATTCTTGGCCATACTACTTTTGATAAATGCCTTGGCTTGAATAACTCCCTCTACCCATCCAGGGCAACCAAAGATCATGTCGTAAGCAACGCACTTTGGATTTTGTATGCCTAGTTTATTTTTAACTCTAGAAGCTAAACTTGGTAATAAGTCGGTTTGAATTTCTCCATGACGAACATCGCCGAAGTTGTGCGCAAAGATGATGTAATCAATTTCTTCAGCAGATATTTTTGCATTATCGATGGCTTTTTGTGCCGCGAAAAAGCCCATGTCTGAAGTGTTAAGGTGAGGCTCTAGGTAGCGTCTACTTTCAATCCCTGTTATGGCTTGAAATTTTTCAATGATTTCCTTGTTATCTGCCTCAAAGGCCTTTCCGTTTTCATCGATGAATTCGCTTTCTTCGAATTGGCTATTCGGCTGGATGATCTCGGGAAGGTAATGACCCGTACCTATAAAACTTATATTCATGAAGTCTGTTTACAGCGGACTAAGTTAAAAAAAAAGGGACGTCTAGCGTGCAATCTAGTTCGTCCCTTTATTTTGGGGTCAATTAAGATTAACTCTGGTATGCTTCTATTGGTGCGCAACTACAAATTAGGTTACGATCTCCAAAAGCTTCATCTGCTCTTCTAACCGAAGGCCAGAATTTACTTTCTTCTACAAAAGGTAGCGGATAGGCAGCCTGTCTTCTAGAATATGGAAGTTCCCACTTGTCTGTGGTAAGCATTGCCATAGTGTGTGGTGCATTTTTCAAAACGTTCACAGGATCATTAGCATCACAGTGATCGATTTCATCCTTAATAGCTAGCATCGCCTCACAGAATCTATCGATTTCTTCCAGTCCCTCACTTTCGGTAGGCTCAATCATCATTGTGCCGGCTACAGGGAATGAGACGGTAGGAGCGTGGAAGCCGTAGTCCATTAATCGTTTTGCGATATCTGTTACTTCAATTCCTTTTTCTTTGAAAGGTCTACAATCGATAATTAATTCGTGAGCGGCTCTCCCTTTTTCTCCGGTATAAAGCACTGGATAACTAGATTCTAAACGCGCCTTGATGTAATTCGCATTTAATATAGCGTATCTCGTAGAATCAGTAAGACCTTCGCTTCCTAACATTCGGATATAAGCGTATGAGATAAGGCAGGCTAATGCACTACCGAATGGGGCTGCAGAAATAGCGGTAATTGCTTCAGAGCCACCTGTTGGTATAATAGGGTTACCTGGTAGGTATGGAGCCAGTTGAGGTGCTACACAAATAGGACCTACGCCGGGACCTCCACCACCGTGTGGTATAGCAAAAGTTTTGTGCAAATTAAGGTGACAAACATCTGCGCCAATGGTAGCTGGATTCGTTAACCCTACTTGAGCATTCATGTTTGCCCCATCCATATAGACTTGGCCACCATGCCCATGAATGAGTGCCGTGATTTGTCGAATCGAAGACTCGAATACCCCGTGAGTTGAAGGATAAGTAACCATTAATGCGGCCAGTTCATTGGAGTGCTCAATGACTTTTTCTTCTAAGTCAGCTAGGTCTATATTTCCCTTTTCATCTGTTTTAGTGACCACTACCTTCATTCCGGCCATAACTGCAGAAGCTGGGTTCGTACCGTGAGCAGAAGCCGGTATGATACAAATATTTCTGTGCTGATCTCCTCGGGCGTGGTGATAAGCTCTGATTGTCATAAGGCCTGCATATTCACCTTGGGCTCCTGAGTTTGGTTGGAGAGAAGTAGCAGCAAATCCGGTAACCTCATTTAAGTACTGAGTTAACGCTTCAAGAATGATGCGGTAACCTCCAGCCTGTGCTACTGGAACGAAGGGGTGTAGATTAGCAAATCGAGACCAGCTTAGGGGTAACATCTCAGTAGCTGCATTTAACTTCATGGTACAGCTACCTAAGGCAATCATCGAATGATTGAGTGCCAAATCTTTCTTTTCGAGTCTTTTAATGTAGCGCATAAGTTCGGTTTCGCTACGGTAGCGCTGAAAAACTTCGTGTTCTAGGTAACTGCTTGTTCTTGTATTCGCTTCTTTTAATGCAGGATCAGAAGCCAGCTGAAGCCTTGAGTTTAATTCGTCGATGGAGACAGTGTTGCTCGTTAGAACTTGGATAAGTTTTTGTAAATCTTGGGTTGAAGTGGCTTCATTCAATGAGATACTAACTTCATTGGCAGATGGATAATATAAATTGATTGAAGCTTCTTCTGCTCTTTGTTTAAGAACTGCAGCGTCTAAACCTTTGAAATATAAGGTGTCAAAGTATTCCTCATTCATTGAGATCATACCTGCTTTAGCTGCTTCTTCGGCCACTATTTGTGTTTTTCTGTGGATGTTTGAGGCAATTGATTTTAGTCCGTCAGGGCCATGATATACCCCATACATACCAGCCATAACGGCTAATAATACTTGTGCCGTGCAGATATTCGAAGTTGCTTTATCTCGTTTTATGTGCTGCTCTCTAGTTTGCAAAGCCATTCGGAGTGCAGGGTTCCCGTCGGTATCTACTGTTTTACCTATAATTCTGCCAGGAACATTTCTGCGATAGTCGTGCTTGGTTGCAAAATAGGCAGCGTGAGGACCTCCATATCCCAGAGGAATACCAAAGCGCTGCGTCGTTCCAACAACGGCATCAACACCGTAGCTTCCTGGCTCTTTAAGTACGGTTAGACTAAGTAGATCTGCTGCAACTGCAACCTTAACGTCAAGTTCCTTCGATTTAGCGACTAATTCACCTAGATCGCAAATGTTGCCGTATCTGCCTGGGTACTGCGCAATTACCCCGAAATACGAGTCATTTGGATTAAAATCTTCAATCGGTCCTTGAACCAATTCAATTTCAAGAGGAGTTGCTCTAGTTTGTAGTAGTGAATAGGTTTGAGGTAAAATCTCAGAATCAACATAGAATTTAAGAGCTCCACTCTTTTTCTGATCTCTACTTCTAAGATCAAAAAGCATAGTCATAGCTTCAGCTGCTGCCGTACTCTCATCAAGCAAAGAGGCATTAGCAATCTCCATCCCTGTTAATTCGATGACCATTGTTTGGTAGTTGAGAAGTGCCTCAAGTCTTCCTTGTGCAATTTCTGCTTGGTAAGGAGTATATGCAGTGTACCAGCCTGGATTTTCTAGGATATTTCTTTTAATCACTGATGGGGTGATTGAAGGGTGATATCCTAGCCCTATATATTGACTGAAGAGTTGATTTTTTTGAGAGAGCTCTTCAAGGTGAGCAAGCAGTTCATTTTCAGACATTGCCTCAGGAAGGCTCATCTCTTTTTTTAGGCGGATGTCTTCAGGAATGGTTTCATCGATTAAAGTGGCTATCGAAGAAATGCCAATCGTATTTAACATAGTTGTTAATTCACCGCTTTGAACACCGATGTGTCTTTTTGCAAAAGGAGTACTCATCAATCATCAATTTTAGGATTGTAAAATTACCGAATTAACTGCTTTTTGCATTCTTGTGATCCACTATAATTGAGGCATTTATTAAAAAGTGTTGAGAAGTGCTACTTTTGTTTAATGAAGCGGATAAAGATATGGTTAGACATTTATGTAAAGGGCAGTATTCACGTGGCTTTATCTGTTTTTTCAATGAGTGCTTTAAGCCTTTTAAGTTTAAACAAAATCATCCCTGAACCATCGTTGATAATCATCTTTTTTGCGAGCTATATTTATTACAATTTGATCAAATTTGCCCCTTTAGGTTTTAAGGGAACTAATCAGCCGACCCTATTTTGGATTTGGTTAAAGCTATCTACACTTTTATCCCTTTTGATATTACTGTATTTAGTGAAGGATTTATCTAAGGATTCCTGGTTTATTCTCGTATTATCTTCGTTCTTTGGGGTTCTCTATGTTCAAAAAGAACTACTCCCAATTTCTAGAGAAAATGGATGGATTAAGGCTTTTTTGGTTAGCCTTGTTTGGGCCCTCATAACAGCGGTTTTACCATTTACCTTATTAGACGAGGATTGGTTCGATTTAGAGATAGTTTCTTTGTTTTTTTCCCATTTTTTTCTAGTACTTGCTTTACTTATTCCCTTTGAAATAAGAGATATGAGTATCGATAAGCTTACGTTGCCCAACCTAGCTCAGCAGTTGGGGATTCGAAAAATAAAATGGGTCGGTTATCTTTCATTAGTTCTATCGATCATTCTTTGGATGGCGGCAACAGACCTTGGGGTTTATTACCAATCGGCCTATTTCATTTTCTATTTCATTACTGCGGCTTTAATCGCCGGTGCCAGTATAGATCGACCACAGAGTTATACCTCGATATGGGTTGAGGCGATACCTATATTTTTATTAATTAGTGTTTGGGTGTTAGGCTTTCTTTAGCTCTTCAGCACCTTTAATCACCTTGTCTTTTAAAGACTCTTTAAATTCGATGATTTTTTCGAGCAAGTCGGGATCAGAGCTTGCAATGATTTGAGCAGCAAGAATTCCAGCGTTCTGAGCTCCGTCTAAGGCAACTGTGGCTACGGGAACTCCTCCTGGCATTTGGAGAATAGAAAGAACAGAATCCCATCCGTCAATTGAATTTCGGCTTTTTACAGGGACACCGATTACGGGTAATGGACTCAATGAGGCGACCATCCCCGGTAAATGAGCAGCACCACCAGCTCCAGCGATGATTACTTTAATACCTCTTAGGTGAGCATTCTTTGAAAATTCAAATAGCTTTTCAGGAGTTCTGTGAGCAGAAACGATATCTACTTCAGTTTCTACCCCAAGTTTTTCTAAAACAGCTACCGCGTCGTTCATTACAACGAGGTCACTAGTACTTCCCATGACAATGGCTACACTCATCGAGATATGACTTTAATTAAATCTTTCACTTTTCTTGCTCTAAGATACACTTCTTCGAGTTCTTCACCTACAATGGTTACATGTCCCATCTTTCTAAAGGGTCTGGTTTCGGCTTTTCCGTAAATATGTGGAGATACACCTTCTATGGCTAAAGCTTCATCAAGGCCTTTGTAATGTACGGGGCCCGTATACGATTCTTCGCCCACCAGATTGACCATTACTGCGGCTACCTTTGAATCGGTAGCTCCTAATGGTAAGTCTAAGATCGCTCTTATATGTTGCTCAAATTGATCGGTATAACTGCCTTCTAAACTGTAGTGCCCACTATTATGAGGTCTTGGGGCAACCTCATTGACATAGATTGACCCGTCCTTTGCTAAAAAGAGTTCTACAGCTAAAAGACCGGTTACTCCGAGGCTTTTTGCTACTGTAATTGCAAGTTCTCTTGCTTTATTGGCGATAGTATCGTCAATGTTTGCAGGGCAAACCACGAATTCAACTTGATTTGCTTCAGGGTGAAAGTCCATTCCGACTACAGGGTAGCTTTTCTGTTCTCCAGAGGCTGAAGATGCAACAATCACTGCCAGTTCTTTTTCAAAATCGATTAACTCCTCGATAAGACAAGGTACATTAGGCAGATCCTTGAAGTCTTCTATGGATTTTAAAATCTTAACTCCTTTACCGTCATATCCGCCAGTGGCAGACTTCCATACACAAGGGAAGTTAGATGCTGCCTTTTTTGCATCAGCAGTACTCTTAAAATTTTGGAACGGAGCGGTAGCTATTTGGTGATTGGCGTAATGCGATTTTTGTAAACACTTATTGCCAATTATCTCTAGCGCTTCAGGCTCAGGGTAAACCTTTACTCCTTCTGATTTTAATTTTTTAAGGGCCTCTACGTTGACATGCTCGATCTCAATAGTTAACACGTCGACTTTTTTTCCGAATTGATAAACGGTTTCAAAGTCTTTCAGGTCGCCTTGCACGAAATGATTACAGGCAAATCTAGAAGGGGCCTCACAAGAAGGATCTAAAACGAAGGTTTGAACATCCCATCTTCTGGTCGTATAAAGCAGCATCTTTCCGAGTTGCCCACCTCCTAAAATACCTAACTTAAAATCTGAAGAGAAATAATGCATAAAAACTGAATTCGAGACAAAAATAAGGCAATTCTAAAATTGTATCTTTATCCCCTTAATAACAACCTATCATGCGAATCGCAGACCTTGAATTTGAACCCTTCTTAGATCAAAGCGAGATAGAGTCAGCTATTGAGAAAGTGGCGATTGATGTCGCTAAGGATTATGAACATAAAACACCACTATTTGTTGGAGTTTTAAATGGTTCATTTCGTTTCGTTTCTGAATTTATAAAGCACTATCCTTATTCATGTGAAGTGAGTTTCGTGAAGTTGTCGTCTTATCAAGGTCTTTCTTCAACAGGTATTGTAGAGACTTTACTAGATGTTTCAGAATCGGTAGAGGGACGTGATATCGTGGTTTTAGAAGATATTATCGACTCAGGACGTACGCTTCAGGAATTGATTCATTTGTTTTCTGCTCAGAATATCTCAAGCTTTGCGATTGCCACATTGTTTTTTAAACCTTCTAAGTATAAAAAAGAATATCAAATTAACTACAAGGCGATTGATCTACCCGATGAATTTGTCGTAGGATATGGTCTAGATTACAAGGAAAAGGGAAGAGAACTCAACGACTTATATATTTTAAAAAATTCATGAAGAATATTGTGTTATTCGGAAAGCCGGGTGTGGGAAAAGGTACACAGGCCTCTGTGTTAAAAGAAAAATTTGAATTAGTTCATATCTCTACGGGAGATGTGTTTAGATATAACATCTCGAATCAAACTGAATTAGGAACACTTGCTAAGTCTTACATGGACAGGGGAGAATTGGTGCCTGATTCAGTGACGATCAATATGCTCGCAGACGAAGTAGATCGTTCAATCGCTGAGGCCAAGGGATATATCTTTGATGGATTTCCACGAACTACTGCTCAAGCCGAGGTCTTAGACACTCTTCTTTCTGAAAAGGGTATGCAAGTTGATGCTACCATTGCGCTAGAGGCTGATGAGGATGAGCTTACTGCTCGATTATTAGAAAGAGGAAAGACCAGCGGAAGAACCGATGATACTGATGAGACTAAGATCAGAACACGTTTTGCAGAGTATAATGCAAAGACTGCTCCACTCATTGAGTTTTATAAAAAACAGAGCAAATTTCATTCGGTAAATGGTATTGGTGAAATCGATCAAATTACCAAACGAATCGCCTCGATTATCGCTAGTTTATGACCGACGGAAATTTTGTTGATTACGTAAAGGTTCATATTGCTTCTGGAAACGGAGGTAAGGGCTCTACACACTTACATCGTGAGAAATTTGTCGCTAAGGGAGGCCCTGACGGAGGCGATGGAGGTCGCGGAGGTCATGTAATTATTCGTGCAAACCCCAATCTCTGGACTTTGGTTGGGTTTAAACACAAGCAGCACTTTAAAGCTGGGCATGGTGAACACGGGAGTAAAAACCGAAGTACGGGCGCTGACGGAGAGGATGTTTATGTTGATGTACCCTTAGGTACTGTGGTAAAAGATGTAGAGACCGATGAGGTTCTTGCTGAAATTACCGAGGAGTCACAAGAATATATGGCAGCAGAAGGAGGGATGGGAGGCCGAGGAAACTGGCATTTTAAAACTTCAACCAATCAAACTCCCCGTTATGCACAACCAGGAATTCCTGGAGTCGAGCTTAAATTAATATTAGAGCTAAAGGTTTTAGCCGACGTTGGGCTAGTGGGTTTTCCTAACGCAGGTAAATCTACATTGCTTTCTGTGGTAACCTCCGCAAAGCCCAAGATTGCTGATTATGAGTTTACGACGCTTAAGCCGAATCTAGGTATTGTAGAGTATCGTGATTTTAGAAGTTTTGTAATGGCTGATATCCCTGGTATCATCGAAGGGGCTGCTGAAGGCAGAGGTTTAGGCCATTACTTTCTCAGGCATATTGAGCGCAATTCAACACTCTTATTTTTGATTTCTGCAGACTCTGATAGTGTGGCTGAACAATATCATATACTGCTCTCTGAATTAGAGCGCTATAATCCTGAATTGTTAGACAAGAATAGAGTAATTGCTATTTCTAAAGCAGATTTACTCGACCAGGAGTTAAAGACCGAATTAACCGAAGAGTTAAAAGAGACTTTACCTAAAGAAATTCCATTTATACTCATTTCTTCAGTGGCACAACAAGGAATTCAGGAACTTAAAGATTTACTCTGGAATCAGCTACAAAATTAACGGTATTCGTCCCTTGCTGGGGTGAAAACATCCATCAATTGACAATCGGTTAAGGCTTTGCCAAAGTGAGGTACATTAGATGGAATCACAACAATATCTCCGGTTTTGCAGATTATTGATTTGCCGTCAAGCTCAAATTGAAATTCTCCATTAACAACATGCATCATTTGCTCGTGTACATGATGGTGTAGGGGTACTTCGGCCCCCTTCTCAACGCGCCAAAACGCCCAACTTAATTTTTCACCGTGTACAAAACGTCCGAAAACACCCGGAAAAAACTCTTTTTCATTAATCGTTTCGAGATTCATCTTTACTCTATTTAAGTTAGTACCTTACCGAAGGTAGTACTTATTTTTGCTTTATGAAGTATCATTTTATCGCTATTGGAGGTAGTGCTATGCACAACCTAGCCTTAGCGCTCCACGATAACGGAAACGAAGTCACAGGAAGTGACGATGCTATTTTCGAACCCTCAAAAGGCAGATTAGAAGCTGCAGGATTATTACCTGAATCTCTCGGATGGGATATCACCCGAGTTGACGAATCTATTGACTGTATAGTCCTAGGCATGCATGCTAAGGCAGATAACCCAGAACTAAAAAAAGCGCTTGAGATGGGTATAGAGGTGTTTTCGTATCCCGAACTCATTTATCGTCAAAGCAAACAAAAAACACGCGTGGTAATCGCAGGTAGTCATGGGAAGACCACCATCACTTCGATGGTTCTGCACGTAATGAGTTA
>Ga0222715_10002579_pt1 | contig 16441 bp, 10 predicted proteins | sample C33_9DmetaG_FD_165056 | JGI IMG/M metagenome (GOLD analysis project Ga0222715, IMG submission 165056) | Estuarine water microbial communities from San Francisco Bay, California, United States - C33_9D | ecosystem: Environmental > Aquatic > Marine > Unclassified | place: USA: California... | reverse complement strand
GAAGAAGAAGTTAATCGTAGAGTGAAAACTCTATTGGAGGAGAAGGGGGGTGTAGCCGCTTCCTCCACGCAACATATCGTGGGAGATGAGGTAGACCCATTCTTAGTAGCAGAACAAGCTTTACAACAAGAAAGAGAACAACCAAAAAGACAATTCACTAAAAATGAAAAGTTGAATGAGGTTCTAAATATGACAAAACCATTCAGTAAAGAACAAAGAGAAGGTGGTACACATACAAAGTCAGTATTAGATACGTTTAAACCTGTAAATGAAAATATGGATAAAACAGTTTCATTTACTCAACAAGGTTCAGCTTTAGGTTTAGAAGGAATGAGAACATCAATGGCAGCACAAATGGGATATGGTGATATACAACCAAGTGGTGGTGCTAAAAAACAAGGATTAGGTGTAACAACAGGTTTACCTGGTTTAGATAAAATTTTAAACAGAGATAATTCTGCTTTAGTAAAAAAGTTTAAAAGATAATGGTACAAGGATTAATAGTATTAATAATGTTGGGAGCTTCAGTATTCGTTCTCACCAAAACTTTAAAAAAGAAAAGTTCTGGTGATTGTGGATGTGGAAACTGTCAATGTGGAGGATAATAAGTGGCTTACGTTGTAGGTAAAAAGATTGTAAAGGATACCCAAGAGGAATTTGATAATCATGCATATGGTTTTCAATATCCTACTAATAGTGGAACTTTGTTTCAACCTACCTATACATCATATGAAGCTGCTAAAACTAATTTAAGAAATCTTCTTCTTACCGCAAAGGGAGAACGAGTAATGCAAGCTGAGTTTGGAACTGGATTACATTCTTTACTCTTTGAACAAATGGGAGATGATTTTGAAGATAGATTAGTTGATACAATAACCGAAAGTGTAAACTTTTGGTTACCTTATATTAATATAGATGAAATAAATGTAGAACTAACAGATGAGATGAAAGATAAAAACCAAGTTGGTATGAATATCAAATTTTCTGTTGGTGATAATATCGAAACAGATAATGTAACATTTACATTACAGGGATAATAAGATATGGCACTTAATACTGGAAACATAAAAAATAAAGGAAGAGATATAAAGTATCTTAATAAGGATTTTGGTCAATTTAGAGATAACCTAATTGAGTTCGCAAAAACTTATTTCCCAACTACATACTCAGATTTTAACGAATCATCACCAGGTATGATGTTTATCGAAATGGCATCTTACTTAGGAGATGTTCTTGGATATTACATCGATGATACCTTAAAAGAATCGATGATTCACTCTGCAGAAGATAGAGCGAATGTTGTTGCTCTTGCAAACTTCTTAGGATATAAACCAAAAGTTACTTCACCTGCATTAACACGATTATCTGTTTATCAACTTGTTCCAAGTAAAAGAAAAGCAAGTGGTAATTTATATGATGGTGATAATAGATTTGATTTAGATGCTGGTTATTTGATAAGAATTAAAGAGGGAATGAATGTTACATCATCTTCATCTGGTCTTACTTTTAGAACTACCGAACTTGTAGATTTTGCAGACATAACAGATAGAGAAGTAACAGTATATGAAAGAAACGAATTTGGTGAACCTGTTTATTACTTAGTAAAAAAATATGTAAATTGTATTTCTGCAGAATCAGAAACTATAAATATAACATTTGGGTCTCCACAACAATTTTCTCGTATAGATATCGGAGATACAAATGTAGTTGAAATATATGATGTTAGAGATTCAAATGGTAATAAATGGTATGAAGTTCCTTACTTAGCACAAGAATTAGTTTATACTGATTATGCAAATTCAGAGCAAAATGATAAATCTTTATCTCAATTTAAAGATTCAGTACCACAAATTCTAAAAGTAACAAAAACTTCAAGAAGATTTGTAAGACAAGTAAATGAAGATAATACAACTTCATTAATATTTGGAGCAGGTAACTCAACTTCATCCGATGAAACTTTCTTACCAACATTTAAAAACGTAGGTTTGGGATTGAATAATTCAATTGATAAATTAGGTGCATCGTTTGACCCGGCTAATTTCTTAAAATCAAAATCGTATGGACAGGCTCCGGCTAACACAACATTAACTGTAACTTACTTCAAAGGTGGTGGAGTTAGTGCAAATGTACCTGTAAATGATTTAACTAAAATAGATTTAATTGAATTTGATGAAGATTTAAGTTTATTTGATGATGATGAATTATCACTTTATAGATTTTGTAAAAATTCAGTAGCAGTAGATAATGAAATACCTGCAACAGGTGGTAGAGGACCTGAAACAATCAATGAGATTAGAGAAAATGCTCTTGCTTACTTTGGTTCACAAAACAGAGCAGTAACAAGAAAAGATTATCAAGTTAGAACTTTAGCACTTCCTGCAAAATATGGCGGTGTAGCTAAAGCATATTGTGCACCAGATGGTGAATTGGATAATAATTCTCCATCATCATTATTAGCATCACCTGAAAATCTTGATGAATTCGCAGGATTGGTTTTAGATTTACAAGATAAAAAATTAACAGAAACTCAAATTAAAACAGAATTACAGAAATATCTTACAAATAAAAAAGGAACTGTAAATGAAAAAAATAATCCATTTGCGATAAATCTTTATGTATTAGGATATAATTCAAATAAAAACTTATCATCTGTTAATAAAGCAGTAAAGGAAAATTTAAAAACTTATCTATCTGAATATAGAATGTTAACCGATGGTGTGAATTTATTAGATGGGTTTGTTATTAATGTTGGTGTGGATTTTGAAATTAGAGTTTTTAACTCATATAACAAAAGAGAAGTTTTACTTCAATGTATTACAGAAATAGAAAATTACTTTAACATTGATAATTGGACATTTAATCAACCAATTAACATTTCGGAGTTGGAGTTAATTATTGCAGGCGTTGAGGGAGTACAATCTGTACCCAAATGTATGATTGAAAATAAATGTGGTGGAACTTATTCTAAACACAAATATAATATTGAAATGGCTACCAAAGGAAAAATGGTTTATCCATCACTTGACCCATCGGTATTTGAATTAAAATATCCTGGTAAAGATATTAAAGGGAGGGTTGTATAATGTATCACTTTGTAACTGCATCAAAAGATGCAACGATTTACTTACAACAACCATCTCAGAATACTGGGTTGGATGAAATATTAGAAGTTTCCAAAACTTATTATGGAAGTCTAAAAGATATTGCTCATACCTTAATTAAGTTTGATACAACTAATTTATCATCTTCTATTGCTAGTGGTGATATTACAGTAAGTTCAGCAGACCTTATCCTTAGAGAGTGTGATTCATCTGAAATACCAATTGATTATACAATTTATGCGTACGCAGTAACACAATCATGGGAAATGGGTATTGGTACTCGATTCGATGATATTAGTACTGATGGAGTATCTTGGAATTCTGTAAGAACAGGTGTAGATTGGTTAACACAAGAAAACCACTCTGCGGATACAACTGGTTCTTTAAATGGTAAAGGAGGAACTTGGTTTACTGGTTCTTACTCAACACAATCATTCTCATACGAATCATCTGATATCGAAATGGATGTTAAGGTAACTCTTGATGAATGGATTAGTGGTTCGTTACCAAATGAAGGATTCCTTTTAAAATATACATCTTCATTAGAAAATGATACTAATGATTATGGTCAACTAAAATTCTTTTCAAAAGAAACAAACACAATATACCAACCTAAACTGAGAATTGGTTGGGATGATTCTTCGTTCTCTGTTGGTTCTTTAACTGCACTTACCGCTGATGATATTCATGTAACGTTCAAAAGATTAAAGACCAGATACAAGCGTGGAAGTAAACCTGAAATCAGAGTTTTCGGTAGAGAGAAATACCCTCTTAAAACTTACACTAATCAATATTCTTATACAGATGTAAAATATCTACCATCAACCACATATTATCAAATAAAAGATGTGGTTACTGAAGATGTGATTGTACCATTCTCAGATTATACAAAAGTATCTTGTGATTCAAATGGTAACTACTTTAAATTAGATTTAACAAATTGGGAATATAATAGAGATTATTATATTGAAATTAAAGTAGATAGAAGTGGTGTAATAGAATACTTTGAAGATAAGGATTTAACTTTTACGATAGAGAAATAAAATGGCATTGGATAATAAATTAAGAGTATCGGAATTGGTACAGAGTGGTTCAAGGGCAATCATCTCTGAGGACCCTATTTCTAAAACTCATACATTTGTTGATGGCTCCTCTACTATCGTTTCACAATCTGCTAATGAACCATATGAACACTTCGAAGGTGAAAGAGATGGTGAATTAACAGGTTTTATTGAAAAACCTAAGTATGATGAAACTCAATTAAAGAAAGCAGTTGATACTGTTATTGATGAGTTAATTCTTCCCCCACTACCACCATCACCGCCAGTAGTTCCTAAACCTGTATATGATGATTTATTAGAAAGATATAATCAGGCAGTTGCAGATTTAGCTGAAGCTAATAATACTATTAGGGATTTACAAGCACAAGTTGCACAATTACAAGGACAGATACAATCCTTACTTTCACAATTAGATGCAGCTGAAGTAGCTAGAGCAATTGCTGAGAATCAATTACAACAACAAGCGAGTGCGTTTGGTGAATTAACTGCTAAATTCTCACAAGCAATTATTAAGGCAACAAAAGAAGCATCCGCAAGAGTATCACTTGAAGCACAGAAAGAAGGTTTAACTGCACAGAAAAACGTATTAAGAGAACAAATTCTTCAGTTAAGACAGTTGGTAGCATCACTACAAGGACAAGTAGCTGCTCAATTGGATATTTTAGATACCCAACAACAAGCAGCACAACAAAGAGAAGATGCAGCAGAAGAAGTAAAACAAAACTTAGAAGAACAAATAGAAGAACAAGAAGATACTTTAGCAGGTAAAAAGGCAGAAATCGCAGCAGGAGCCAAAGATTCTGGAACTAAATTTACAGCAAGAGTATTGAATAAAGGTGATGTAAATGCTTCGGATATTGCATATAAAGCAACTCGTGATGGTTTTGATAGATGGTTAAATGGACCAGAAATTAAAATTTACAATTATTCAGATTCTTCCATTAGTATTACATTTAGTATAAATGATTCTAAGATGTTAAACATGCCATCTTCAGTAACGATTGGTTCTAAAGAATCTAAAAATGTTAAGGTAAGAGCAAGAGAAACATCAGTAAATGGTGGTAAAGGAAGTTATGACCCTAATAATGCTGTATCGTTTAGTGGTGAAAAAACTTATAAATCATCAATGCAAATTAAGGGTGGTGGAGAAAGTGTAGCGTTCGGAACAGAATTAAGAAAGAGAAAATAAGAAATGGCAATAAAAGGATTCAAACAAGTAATAGAAAAGAAGGGATACCGACTTGATGACAAAGATAGAAAAATCTTTGAAAAAGAAATCAAGCGTGGATATTTCGGATTTGATGTTGGTGATATCATCGAGTTTGTAATCTATGATGCATCTGATAATCAACTACCACAAGAAATAGCTCAAGGTAAAAAAGTAAGATATATTTCTTATACTGATGAGAATATACAAAAATACTTTGATAAAGTTCCTGAAAATAAATTCAATAAAAAATCTAATAATGCACAAGAGTATTTTATTGATACCGAAAAACTTATAAAAGAAGCTGGATACTCAAATGGGGTATTCAAAACTCAAATCACTTTACTAAATAGAAGATTGGGTTCTGAACCAAGATTGTTTGATAAGGTTTGGATTCATGAAATATCACCATCGAGAACTGAGGTAAGAGTTTTACCTGTTGTAGAGGATGGTACATCTATTCCTAATTCAGATTTACAATCAAGATACGATACATTTGTAAATTGTGGAACATTTACCGCAGATGTTCTTATATTTTTAGATGAATTTATAAATCAATTTGATGTTGCTAAAGTAGTCAAAAATGTATTGATGAAAAAAGGAACAATATCTGAGGGTCAGAATTACATAAAACTTATTGAGCAAGAATTTAAATTAGTAAACTTCGAAGTTTATTTAACTCAAACTAAAAAATTATTTCAACAGATTGTAGATAACTATCGTATGAATAGATACTACAATCCATTTGAATCAAACTTTGGTAAACCAACTGGAGAATCTTTTGGTGTTGAATTTGATATAGCAAGAACATTTGATGAAATATGTGAAATGGCATCGAACGCAGCTGAATTTTCACTACCAAGACAAGATATAAGATTAAATACTGCTAAAACATTAGCTCAAACGAAAACCTTAGATAAAGTAAAACAAATTGTTAGAACTGTAACAAGTAACGAAGAGTTTCAATCTACAAGACCTGAAGCAAAGGTTGCACAGATTCGTGGTTGTATGGATAGTAAAGCTAAAAATTACAACCCACAAGCAACCATTCCATCTCAATGTGTGTATGATGTAACTGTAACAAATTTTAGAGATATAAAAGTTTGTAATGATAAAGGTGCTAAAAACTATGGTAAAGATGGTGAGTGTGATTATAGTGGTAGATGTAATGACGCAAGTGCAACCAACTATGGTTCTTACGCGGCTTGTACATATCCAGCACCACCGCCTCCACCACCTATAAAAAAGGTATCAAGTGGTGGGAGTTCTGGAGGAAGCTCAGGTGGAAGTTCCTTGTGTAAATATGGTTCACGATATAGTGTAACAGGTCCTCCAGATAAATCATTTACCAAAAGTGGTGGTAGAGGTACTAAAGGAGTAAAAGTATTAATTGATGGTGGTACTGTATTTGCAGTTTGTAGAAGTAGAGTGGGATTCCAACTATCAGGTGTACCAGGTTGGATTACACCAAATTATATGAGTAATGATGACCATAGTGCTGGTAATTTTAGATATGACGTTGCTGCCAATTCTGGTCCCGCTAGAAGTGCAACAATAACTATAACACCAAATGGTGCAGCTTCAGGTGGTTCATCATATTCATTTACAGTAACACAGGCGGCGGGTTCATCTGTTAAATCATCATCACCAAGACCACAACCAAGTGTAACTATAACACCTTCTGCACCTGCATTATCAACATCCCCTAATATTATTGGATTTAGTGCATCTGGTGTTAGAATAGAAGGAAGTGCTTATATAACAATAGAAACAACAGATAGTTGGACAGCTACATATAGTGGAGATGTACCTATTAATTTAAGTAAACCAGCTGGTAGTGGAAGAGGTAGAGTAGATGTACAATGTACTGGAGCAAATTCAATAGCCAGACCTTTACAAGGACAAGTAATAATAAGAACATCAGGTGGGATAACAAGAAGTACATCAATTTATCAACAAGAAGGTAGTGGAAATTCATATGGAACTTCGGGTACTGGATTATCTCGTAGAAATAATATACAACTATAAAGATACTTATATAGAAGGATAAACAATGGCAAGTACACCAAAACCAAATTTTAAGGGAACACAAGTAAATCAACGCAGTGGTGATTGGTCTTGGACTGGTGTGGATTGGTTTGATACATCATTGATAGACTTATCTGCTTTTAATATCGGTTCTATAAACATAGACCAAGATGCCATACGAAAAGGTGTAGAAGAATCACTGGGATTAACATATGGGAATATAACACCTCTTAAAGATGGACAGGTTGTTGGTATAGGAAATAGTTTTGGTAGAATAACACTACCAGATTTAACACCAAATCCAAATATAGATAATACTATCATACTTACAGATGCTAATGTTAGAAATCCAGCAAAAGCTAGACCTTTTAATTTAACTTTAACATTTACCTCTACACCAAACATAGAATTTAAAGTAAGTGGTGGTAGTACTTTTGGAGAAATAGCATTAAAGCAAAACAAATTTAGTTCAAATGATTTTGTAACGCCTGTAACCTTTCAAGCAAAAGGTGGCGGATATGGAATATCTGCAGATACATATACAGTCTATACTACTATAACTAATGATACAACCTTTGCTGACCAAGGATTAGAACTTCCTAAATTTATTGTTGAAATAAAGAAAAATGGTAGAAGTGTTAAAACGTTAGATGAATCCTCTTCAGCAGCTACTTTAAACTTTTTATTTGAACAAAAAGAAGTACCTGCACCGAAAACTGGAATAAATGTAACATTTGATATAGAAACACCAGGTGGTATAACACATGATGCTTCTGTTGGTAATTACAAAGAATCAAACGCCTCTGGCGATTTTAATATAAACGCAGAAACAGAATCTTCTGCAAATTTATCAATTACCCCCAAGGGTACAGATTCTACTTGTAATTACTTGTATGAATTATTTAACATTACAGGTGGATTAATTACATCAACAAATAGTGCTGGACTTAGTTATAATGGATTATCTGTTGGTTCTTATATAGTTAAAGTTAGAATTAGTAAAACAGCAATACCGGTACTACCATCAAGTACAGCAACTTACAAATACAGAAGAGAAACTTATTACACTACTAAAACAGAATCAAGAGGAAATGTTACAAGAGGACCTGAATCAGTAGTAACAAGAGCATCTTTAGATAGTGATAATATAATTAATTTTGGTAGAGGTGCTAGTGGTACAGATACAATTAATATTAGTTATGATTCTACTAATGCAGATTATGTTATTTTCACCATTGGTAAAAATAAATCAAGATTAAATACATCTGGTACAGTATCTTTAACGGAATCTGATTTATTTAATGGAGAAGGAAAATACACAGTAAATTTCCAAGCAGTTTCTAATACTGATGGTAGTGGTAATGTAGTACCCGTATCATTTACTGCGGTAAGAAAAAATTTATTACCAGGTCCTGATATTATAGAAATCGAGGCACCAAGAGAAATTGTTGGTAAAGATTATCAAGGATATAATATTGACTTTAATGTAAATTGGAGTTCTATAAATGCGAATTATGTAGATATCTACATAAACGAAGCAATAGATTCTAAAAAACTTGCATCTAATAGACCACCTAATGGAAACCAAGCTTTTAATATTGCAAGTATTTTAAGAAAAGCTGGTAATACTTTAGATGAAGATTTAGACTTTGTAATATTTGATTTATTATTCATTCCTTACAACGAAGAAGGTGATGAAAAAACTTCTGGTAAAACAGAAACTATACAAATACGATTTGATAAAGGTAATATTAAATTAAGAAGAGATGAAGTTCTTCGAGATATTAAAGAATCTATTTGTGATTTATTTGATACGAGTGTTCTTGGTGGTGATTCATCTAAGTATTTAACTCACTTAATGCACTTTGGTGAGGCTGATAATAAAGTAATTGCTTCTTGGGATACAGATTATGAAACATTCTCAGAATATGAATTTAGAGAAGATACTGGTGAGAGAGTAAAAGTAAGTGAAGAAAAAACTCTTGTATTCAAATTATACGAACCACTTTCACGAGAAATACAACCCAACCAACAAATTTGGGTTTCTAAAATACAATCGATTCCATACGTTGAACAAGTTACATTAATCAACGAAGAGATAGAAGATTGTATAGAATTAGTTCCAAACTTTGGACAAGATGTTTGTGGTGAAAACATTGGATACCAACTTTATGATGATTTAGTTGCAAGTGGTTCTTCATCTTCTACCAAACTTTTAACTGAATATGTTAGTGGTAGTGGATTTGATTTAAAGAAACTTGATTTACAATTTGTAAGTTCATCGAGAGAAGTTAGTGGTTCAATATTGATTGAAGGAGAATCTACTTGGGCATGGAACAACTTTGTAAAATATTCTTCTGCAGAAGAAAGAATTAATAACTTTATGTATAAAATAAAGTTACTTGATTTCTACCAAGATAAAATAACTAAATTACAATCGGGTTCATTACACACAGGCTCAGTAACTTTACAAAATGAAATAAATAGAAACTCACAATCTATTCAAGAAGTAAAAGATAATTTTGATGCATTTGAAACATTCTTATTTACAAGTTCATCAGCTGATGGATTAACTTATCCAGGAGCAGGTGGTTCATCTATATCATCATCTACATCTGATGATGCTACTACTTGGTATAATACTATTAGTACATCTGCACAGAATTATGATTATTATAATAAAGATTATTTGGTAAACAACTTACCACTTCATCTTCAAAACTCAACTGATTCAGAACAATTTAAAATGTTCTTTAACATGATGGGTCATCACTTTGATGTACTATATTCATATACAAAATCTATTGCACAGAAAAAGAATTTAGAGCACAAATATAATATCGGTATAAAAGATTCTTTAGTTTCTGAAATGTTAAAATCTTTAGGTTGGGATACCAAAGTACCCGCTAAAGCACAATCACTATGGGAATATGCTTTCGGTCAAACTTCTGATGGAACTTCAGTGTCCTCAATGACTGGTAAACAAATGCAGAATCAAATATGGAGAAGATTATTAAATAACTTACCATACTTACTTAAACACAAAGGTTCGAGTAGAGCAGTAAAAGCAGCTCTTGCTTGTTATGGTGTTCCTTCTTCTATGTTAACAATCATGGAATTTGGTGGACCAAGAAGAGCAGATGGTGGTACAACTAAATTCTCATTCGAAGATAGAACAGCTGCTATTAATATTAGTGGTTCTGAAGCTGTACTAGTACCATGGAAAGAATATACTGATACCTCAGATTATCCAAATTGTGTTGAAATTCGAGTTAACTCTGATGTAAGACAAGACCAAACATTTGTATCGAGTTCTCTATGGAGTGTGGGTGTTATACATTATAGTGGTAATCAAGCAAAACTTAAATTAACTGTTGCAGATACCACATCTGCATATTCAGTAACATCATCTGAGTTCCCATTCTATAATGATGAATATACTCAAGTTATCGTAACAAAAAGCGGTAACTCATTTAATGTATATGGTAAAGAGGCATTCCAAGGTAGAATCAGAAGTGAAGTTTCTGCTTCCTTAGAATTAGAAGGACATATTTGGCAAACTGATACCACTTTAAAAATTGGTGGATACAACTTTACTGGTTCTGTTGATGAGTTTAGATATTGGACTACTCCACTATCTGAATCGAGAATGGATAATCATACATTGATGCCAGATGCAATCGATGGTAACCACCATTCATCTTCTACTGAAGATTTAATTTATCGTTTAGATTTTGAATATCCAAAAGATAGAAGTTCAGGTGGTGATGTGTACATTAAAAACGTATCTATAAATGAGGGATATGGAGAATCATTTGCAACTGCAAGTGGATTTACTTCTATATCTGAGTATCCATATCACTATACAACTTATGAAAGAACTGTAACCGCAAATGTTCCTTCAAGTGGATTTAACGTTTCTCAAAAATTTAGATTTGAAGAACAACAAGGTCTAAATGAAGATATAGAAAAAGGATTAACTCTTTCTTATAGAGAACGTTCAACTAAAAAATCATTTGATACTTCACCAATTGATTCAAATAGATTAGGATTATTCTTTTCTCCAATAAAAGAAATTAATATGGATATTCTTAAATCTATTGGACAGTTTGAATTAGATGATTATATTGGTAATCCATCAGATGAATATGAATATGAATATAAAGATTTACGAGTTCTTAGAAATTATTACTTTGAAAGATATAGTTTAAATCTTTATGAATACATTCAGTTGGTAAGATATATTGACCAATCCTTATTTGAAGTATTAGAATCTTTAGTACCTGCAAGAGCTATTGTATCAAGTGGATTATTAATTGAACCACACTTACTTGAAAGAAATAAAGTAAAAAGAACAAAACCACAAGCAGTAGATTATGGTTCTAAATTCCAAGATGGTGTTCTTACTTTAAGAGAATCATTACAACTTAATATGGTGCCAATTAAGGAATGGCCAGCTAATTTAAGATTACAAGAACAGGTTAGATTATCTGGTTTACAGAAAGAATATAATTCTTTCATTAAAATGGAAAAACCAACTTTCCAAGGAAACTTTCAAGATTTCTTAGGTAGATTACAGAATATAACACCAACGTTTGTTTCAACTGTTGATTTACTTGATGGAAGAATTACGGATTCTGCGGTGGTAGATAAACTAATAAAACAATTTGAAGCATTTGGTGGACAAGAACAAGTTGGTATAGACCCTCAAAGTTTAAGAAATGGTATGGCAGGTATAACCGCTAAAAATGGATATGCTTACATTACTAAATTAGATGGTAGAGGAAATCTCATAAAAGAACACAAACAAGTATTTATAGTAGAAGAAACGTACACTATAAAAATACCAACGTTAATAAATCAATTAGACCCATCATTGGGTTACTACGATGAAATTGTTACTAAAACAAGAAAAGTTGTTGTATTTGCTGATATAGGTATAAATCCAGACACTGGCAGACCTTATGGACCTGTTGTTGGTGGAAACATACTTTCTGTTACAAGAGCAAATTCAAATGGTGGTAAATTAGTTGGACAATTAGGATATTCTAATTTGGGTGATAAGTATAGTGGAAGAGGATTTAGATTCCCTTCTAAACAAACATCAAGTACTACGTTAGATGGTAAATCTCCAGTAGAAACTTTCTGTACTAATCCTAATATTCTTAAAGTATCTGATACTCAAAGAGGAGCAGGTGAACCAATTTTAGAGGTAGATGTTAAATAAATAATTAATTTTCACAAATAGTTATATTTATATATTGAAAACACAGAGGAATAAATTATGGCATATTTAGATAATTCAGAAATTACAGTTGATGCTATCCTAACAAGAAAGGGTAGAGAACTTATGGCTACCGGTCAGGGTATCAACATTACAAAATTCGCATTAGGAGATGATGAGATTGATTACTCATTATACGAACCAGCACACCCAAAAGGTAGTGCATACTATGATGCAGCAATTAAAGCAATTCCAATCACAGAAGCTTCACCAGATGAAACTCAAGTATTGAAATATAAATTGGTAACTTTACCAAAAGGAACTAAGAAAATTCCACAAGTGGAATTTGGTATTCCATCTATTTCAGTAACTCAAACTTCAGGTCAAGTTTCTCTTACACCAACAACTTCACCAGCAGGAAATACACAAGGTGGATATACTATAATTTTATCTAACAAGAACGCAGGTTCGGTAGTAGGTAGTGGTGTAGCAGCTGGAAGTGGTACAGTTCCTCTAACTCTTGGAGAGGAAATTACAACAACTGCGGCAATCGAAGTTGGACAAACATTTACATTTATTCCTAACCCAAGTATCACACAAACAATTAAAACAACGATTACTGTATATGGTAACGAAACAGGTGGTTCACAAACAATTCCTGTTACAGTAACCTATGTACAACCAAAATAATAACGGAGAACTTAAAAAATGGCACAGATATCAGGACAAGCGGGAGTAAATTTATCAGCTGATTTAGCATCATATCTATCTCAGAATAATGGTAGCTTAACTTCTGAACAATTAACCGGAATCATCAACAACTATTTGACTGGTGGTGATAAAGTACAACCACAAGGGGGTAACCTTTCTACTGGCGTGTACAAAAGATTTGGTGAGTATGATACTATACAAGGTAAGGTAGATACAGTAACTTCAGGACTGTGGACTGGTGATACTGGTTCTTTAACATCTTTTTACACATCATCTACTCAAACAACCGCAACTAAAAATTATTATCTTAATGTGTATAATGTAAATCCTGCTACTGATGAAACTGCAACTGTACAATACGCTATTGCATTTGGAAACAAATATGGAAGTGGTTCAGTATCATTAGCAAATTCAGATACTGCAACTCTTGCATCAAAAGCAACATATGCACAATATCGTTCTATCTTATTAGAAGAGGAAGATGAATTTTTCTCATTCGCATCAGCATCCGGTGGAACTCATGATTCAGAAGATATTTTTGTTATCAATGTAGCTCGTGCCCGCTACAAAGAAACAATGGATCCTGGTAACATGGAATTAAAACTTGCAGGTCCAAATGGTACATTTAATTTTATTGATGATAGTGGTAAAAAATTCTCAAACACAGTTGGTAAAGCAGGTAGAGTATTTAATATCGTTAGTGGTTCTCTAAACTTAGGAACTGAAAATGACCCAACAACTACTGCAAGATACGCAAGTGGTTCTGCTGAAGGACAAGGATATGGATTATTTTATCCAGACCAAGGTTTAATTGTACTTAACCCAGCTGCTCTTAGAGCAACAGTAGGAACTTCAGTAGATAGTGGTTCTGTTGGTGGAACTTGGTTATACAAAGGATTTGATTATGAAGGACAAAACGCTTTCTTATTACACAATATGATTGAGAGTGGTTCTGACTTCCAAGCAAGAAGAGTAGAAAACATTTCTACATCTCATTACTTTGTAAGAGCACAAAACAGAGAATTTAACTTCTCTAACAACCCAACCTTTATTACAGGTTCTGATGGTACATTTAGAGAAACAACATTTGAAACAAACCCTAAAACTTACATAACTGCAATTGGATTAATGAACGATGCTAATGAAATATTAGCCGTTGCTAAAACTTCACAACCTATTGAAAAATCATTTGATAAAGAAGTACTTATAAAAGTTAAACTTGATTTCTAAAATTTACTAAACCTCTAAACAACCCTCACCACTTAGGTGGGGGTTTTTTATTTCCATATATTTATATAGAGGAATTATCTTATGTTAAAAAATATAGCTAAATCAAACGTCCAACACAGAAGCTTTCCGGTGTATAAAAAGTTTTATGCATCTCAGAATGATTATCCTGTATTAAAGATTTATGATAAAACAAACGCACTTCATACTGGTAGCGGTGCATTTGATTCTGGCTCGTTTGAAAAAACTATTAGTGGGTCTATAATTAACTCATATCATAAGCACCCAATGTACAAATCAATAAGACAGAAATATTTTCTTGAAAATGATTTGGTAAAAATGTTTGGACCTATTTCCAATCTATATGATTTTTCAAATGAAAGAAGATTAGAAGAAACAATTTATGTAATTGATATTGACCAAATACGATATGGGGAAGGAATAAAACCATCTTCTGTTAAATTAACTTCACCAACAGTAGCTTCAGGTTCTTTGGTTACCGATGATGGTAAAGGTAGATTGTTAGCAAAAACTACTGAGTACCAATGGACACGAATGGATTTCAATCAGTTTGAAAATGATTTTACAAAAGGTGCTGATATAGTATTTGTGGATAGTGATACAAACCCTATTACAATAAGGGTACAGCCAGAAGGTATAGATTTTAATGCACCAACCGTACAATTAACATGGGAAGGCGATACTGATGTACGAACTATTCAAAGAATGGATGCTTATACAGATACCCTTCAAACAGGTAGTCAAGGTCAAATAACGATAGCAGAAGGATTAAACTTCTTAGGTAGTGGGTTAGACCAAGTACAAGTTGGAAATGTATTTTATTCAGATGGTTTAATTATATTTACTACTTTATCAGAACAAGAGGATGATGTTACTGAATATGATTTAGAATATCGTTCTACCAAAACAGTACACGAATTAGAAGTACTTTGTCAAGCAGGAGATTGTGAATTTAATTATTCACAAAATCCATCAGCAATAGACCTTACTTTAAGTGGTTCTTATAATTTTGAAACAACTGAAATAAATTCAGGTCCTAATATCATAAAACCAGGTGGAACTACAAAAATAAAACAAGTTAATTCTATTTTTAGAAAAGAAGAATATTATGGAACAACTGGTTCTGTAACTGGTTCTTGGGATGATTACTATAATTATTCATTAACAGACCCAACCGGTTCTTACTTAACTACTTTCGTATCAACAATTGGGTTGTACGATGATAACAATAATTTGGTAGCGGTAGCAAAATTACCACAACCAATTAAGAAATATCCTGATATGGCTGTGAATTTCATAGTTAGAATGGATTTATAACATATTTATACTTATATAAAAGAGGAACAATATTATGGCACATAAGAGTATTTTAGATTTATATGAAGCATCAGATGTTTCAAAATATCCAGTAAACAACCAATCAGATGATAGAACTCCAATCTCTCAAGGAGTTGGAAACACGAGTGATGGAGATCCAGATAATAATATAAATTCTCAATTCAAACATATAGCACCAGATGGTACTGTTGTTAAAACATCAAGTGTATTTTTAGGTAGAGGTGGTGATTTGGGAAATCATGGTGATTTAGCTGGAAAAGTATCTAGTTGGACTCCTGAAAAGAGATATAATCGTTCCAATGCCGATATCATGCGAAATATCAAAAAATAAACTTTTTGAGTTTATTAATCAATCGTTCCAAAAAATGGGGATTTATTCATATACCCAAAACTGGCGGTACATCTATGACCGCTACTCTTAAAAAACAAGAGGGTACTGAATATGTTTCTACATCTCACAATCACATAGGTAAGTTTGAGAACATAAAGGACTACTATATTTTTTGTATGGTAAGGAATCCTT
>Ga0222715_10002576_pt1 | contig 16455 bp, 12 predicted proteins | sample C33_9DmetaG_FD_165056 | JGI IMG/M metagenome (GOLD analysis project Ga0222715, IMG submission 165056) | Estuarine water microbial communities from San Francisco Bay, California, United States - C33_9D | ecosystem: Environmental > Aquatic > Marine > Unclassified | place: USA: California... | reverse complement strand
ATTAATAGTACCAACTGCAGATTTATCGCAATATAGTTTTACACTTCAAGTTAAAGATGGAAATGGTAACTGGACAGAGATAGATAAGGTTTATCGACATCCAACAGAAGATAAGCTTTATAATAGCGTTGAAGAACTAAAAGAGGATTTAGCAAATGGCGAAAGTCAAGCAAAGTCTAACGACTAAAGTTCATCAATCCGTTCATAAAAGAACATCACAAGGTGGTCGCCGAGTTAAAATGCAGACCATGAATAAAAATAAAAAAGCCTCATATAAAAAGTATCGAGGGCAAGGAAGATAATGGCAGATTTTACATGGTCTTACTCAAGCTTAAAAGAGTATCAACAGTGTCCAAGAAAGTATCACGAGATTCGTGTATTAAAAAACTATAAATCAAAAGATACACAAGCCACTATATATGGTAAAGAAGTACACAAAGCTTTAGAAGATTATGTAAAAGAAGGTGTTGAGTTAGCAAAGAACTATCAAAGATTTAAACCTTTAGTAGATAAACTTATATCTATACCCGGTGAGAAGCTATGTGAATACGAGATGGCTTTGACATTCAATAAAGAACCTTGTGACTTTGATAGTCCTGATAGATGGGTTAGAGGTATAGCTGACTTAGTTATAATTGATGGTAGTCATGCTTTTATTATTGATTATAAAACAGGAAGTAATAAATATCCTGACCCGAAACAGTTAAGACTTATGTCTTTGATGGCCTTTACTCATTTCCCTGATGTTCAAAAAATTAAAGCTGGTTTATTATTTGTAATGCACAATAGTTTTATCAGTGAACAATATTTTAGAAAAGACATAGATAAATCATGGGCTATGTTTGAACAACCCTTAAAAAGATTAGAAGCATCTTATGATAATAATACATGGATGCCTGTATCAACCCCATTATGTGGGTGGTGCCCAGTTGATAGCTGTGAGTTTCATAAAGGAAGATAATGTATACTCGAAACTGTATAGTATGTAGTACAGAGTTTGAGACAAACCACCCTAATTATTTATGTTGTTCAGAAGAATGTACAAAAGTAAATAAAATAAACAGAAGATACGAAAGAGAGAACAATGATTGGGAAGCATATTTCAAACATTTACTTTCTAAGAAAAAAGATTCAGATTTAACAGTTGCACAATTAATAGGCAAAGTAGCTGAACAAGATTATAAATGTGCATTGACTGGTGATGAACTTACATGTATACATGAGAGAGGTAAAACTATCTTAACCAATGCAAGTTTAGATAGAATTAATCCGGGAAAAGAGTATAATTATGATAATGTTCAGATCGTCTGTAGAGCAGTAAATAACTTTAGAGCCGATATGAGTGTTCCACAATTTATAACTTGGTGTATTAAGGTAGCAGAGCATGCCATACGTAAACAAAAAAAGACCTTACAAAAAAGAGTATCAACAACAAAAAGCTAGAGGCGAACATGATGGTCGCATGGAACGTCAACGTGCTCGTCGTAAAGTTGATGCAAAAGGTAAAGATTTAAATGGTAATGGTAAAGCTGACATGAGAGAAGGTAAAGATATTGCTCATCGTAAAGCTATATCAAAAGGTGGTACAAACAAAAATGGTGTGACTATTCAGTCCCCATCTAAAAATCGTTCATTCAAAAGAAACTCAAGTGGTAAATTAGTTTCTGAAACAAGTAAAAGAGAAAAAAAGAAAGTAAAATAAAACTTGACTTTCTGTAAAGGTACTACTATACTGAAACCTCAACGGAAGAAAGTATAGAATATGGAATTGCTTGATAATAAAGCTATAAAACTAACACTAAAAAATGATTCAGCTAATATAATACTGGATAATATTGAGAGATCAGAAGTATTAGATAGAGATGAACAAATAACAAGTCTTATTGTTTATTGGGGTCTAGATGAGATGACTAGACTAAATCAAATAATGAGATTCAAAAAGAACTTACCCTCACCTATCACTAAAGAATATAATTGGCCCGGTCTTTATCAACCATTTGACCATCAAAAAGTAACGGCAGAGTTTCTTTCTATAAATAAAAAAGCTTTTTGTTTCAATGAAGCTGGGACAGGCAAAACCTCATCTGCTTTATGGGCGGCTGACTATTTAATGAACAAGGGTAAAATTAAAAGGGCATTGATTATATGTCCTTTATCTATTATGTATTCTGCTTGGCAGAATGATATATTCAATACTTGTATGCACAGAACATCTGCAGTATGTCACGGCACAGCTGAGAAAAGAAAAAAGATTATTAATTCTGAATATGAGTTTATTATCATTAATTATGATGGTGTAAACATAGTCCAAGAAGATATTAAAAATGGTGGGTTTGATTTAATTATTGTAGACGAGGCTAATGCATATAAATCAACCTCAACCACACGGTGGAAAACACTAAATAAAATAGTCACTATAGACTCTAGACTTTGGATGATGACAGGTACTCCTGCTTCACAATCACCAATAGATGCATATGGTTTAGCTAGGTTAGTCTGTCCTAACCGTGTACCTAAATTTAAAAATGCATGGCGAGATAGAGTCATGTATCAAGTATCAAGATTTAAATGGTTACCTCGTCCAACATCTAAGAATGATGTATTCAAAGCTTTGAATCCAGCTATAAGGTTTGCAAAGAATCAATGTCTAGACTTACCTGATGTAATGTATCAAACAAGAGAAATACCACTTACATCTCAGGCACAAAAATATTACAAAGAATTAAAAGATCAGATGTTAATCGAAGCGGCTGGAGAACAAATCACTTCTGTAAACGCCGCCGCAAACTTAAACAAACTACTTCAAATATCTGGTGGTGCTGTATACACAGATACACATGAAGTGGTAGAATTTGATATTAAACCTAGACTGAATGCATTGTTAGAAGTTATGGAAGAGACTGAACATAAGGTGCTAGTATTTGTACCTTACAGACATACAATAGAATTAGTATCTAACTTTCTATCATCTAATAATATAACAAATGAATTAATACACGGTGATATTAGTGCTACTAAAAGGGCAGATATTATCAATAGATTTCAAACAGCAGATGAACCTAAAGTATTAGTAATACAACCACAGTCTGCTTCACATGGTGTAACTTTGACTAGAGCCAACGTAGTATTGTTTTGGTCTCCTGTTATGTCTGTAGAAGTATACTTACAATGTATTGCTAGGATGGATAGAGTCGGGCAGGTAAACAAGATGACTGTTGTTCACTTGCAAGGATCTGATGTTGAAAAAAGGATGTATGCTATGCTACGGGGTAAAGTAGATAGACATACTGCGTTAGTTGATCTTTACAGAGAGGAACTTGAACTATGAGTGATATAAACACTGAGAAGTTGGTCAAGGCCTATTTAACTATAAGAGATGAACGTGATAAGTTAACTCGACAGTATGAAGATAAATACAAAGAGTTACAAAACGACCTCTTACAGATTGAACAAGTCTTACTAAATTCTTGTAATGAAATAGGTGCGGAAACTATCCGTACCGGACACGGAACTATTATGAAAACTACACAAGAGAAATATGTGTGTGGTGATTGGGATAACTTTAAAAAGTTTGTATTAGAAAATCAAGCAATTGAACTACTACACCAACGAATTCATAATGGTAATATGAAAGAATTTTTGAGTAATCGTGAGGATGAGGGTCTTCCTCCAGGTATTAATTCTATGCGAGAATTCAAAATAATTGTTAGAAAGCCTAGTGCTAAATCTTAAGGAGAACTATATGAGTACAGATTTACAAACCATATTGCAAAACAATCCAGCTCTTGTACAAACAGGACTAGATGAAGATACGCTTGCCGTTGCCGGTGGTGCGACGTCGGGTGCTAAACGAATTTCGATTCGTGGTAAGAACTTCCACAAAGTAGTCAATGGTAAAGAAGTATCTACTATTGAAGATAATTTTATGAATGTTGTTATTATTAAAATGGCACACAATGCATCAAGAACTTACTATGCATCATCATACAAAGAAGGTGAAAGAGTAAGCCCAGCGTGTTGGTCTAATGATTCTCAAGTGCCTGACCCTGAAGCAACCGAACCACAAGCTAAGTCTTGTGACCAATGTCCACAAAGTGTACGTGGCTCAGGTATGGGTGGTACAGGTTCAGCATGTAGATTATCATGGAGAATCGCAGTTGTGTTACCTAATGATCCATCAGGTGATGTAATGCAAATGGTATTACCAGCAACATCATGCTTTGGTAAAGAAGAAAGTGGTAAATGGCCGTTTAGACCTTATGTACAAATGTTAGCAAACAATAACGTTAGTGCAGGTCGTGTTGTAACTAGAATGCAGTTTGATCCTAAGTCATCTGTACCTAAATTATTATTCTCTCCTGCTGCGGCAGTAAATCCTGAGGATATTCCTATTCTACAAAAACAAGCTAAGACAGGTGCGGCAGAGCAAGCTGTTAAGCTAACTGTGTATCAAGGTGAAGGCAAAGAACAAGAAGTTAAAGCCGTTGAACCTGCACCAGTAAAAGAAGATGTAGAAGAAGTTATAGCTGAACCAGTAGTAAGGAAGTCAGCAACATCAGAAGAAGCAGTAGAGAAAGTTAACGATGTAGTAGACATCATGGATAAATGGGGTATAAAAGACTAGGGGGAGTAAATGGCTAGACCATATAGTAGTAAATTTTTACTTGAACTAGATCGTGCTAATCCAAAAAGACTTGGGGTACAGTTAGGTAAGTTGTGTGTTGAGGCTAACTTACCAATATCCTACGTGGCTCAAGTCTTTGAGGTATCACGCATGTCAGTTCATAGTTGGTTTCGAGGTAGTTATATCAGAGACAAAAACTGTTCTAAGATTGAAATGTTTATGGATGCAGTTAATGCAGACTTAAAACACGGGGGTTTACCTGCGCCGACGCACAAGTATGCCAAGTTATATCTAGACACAGTAGTTAAAGATAAATTAAATAGAAGCCAACAAAATGACAACAATAACTAAATTTTATGAAGCAGTAGCACCACATAGTGGTAACAAATACTGTATTGCCTGGACTTCAGGTAAGGGTATGGTACACGACTATGTAACTAAAATTGAGGATATAGAACCTAGAGTTCGATTACTTGAAAAGAAAGGTAATATTAATGTATTCCTTGCTATGTCATCTTTTGACAAGCTTCGATCAAATGACGATGCACAATTTAGACGAGCATTCTTTGTAGACTTAGATTGTGGAGAGGGTAAGTTTGAAGATGGTAAAGGATATGATACTAAGCAAGATGCATTAAATGCTTTAAAACAATTTATTAAAGACACAGGATTACCAATCCCGACTTTAGTAGATTCAGGTAATGGTATACATGCATATTGGCCTGTAGGTGAAGATATGCCTATGGACGAATGGGAGCCATACAACACTAGGTTATATACCCTATGTAAAGAAAATAGCTTTTTAGCAGACCAAGCTGTTACTGATAGAGCTCGGATTATGAGAATGCCTTACACGCATAATTGTAAGAAAGATGATCCTAAGCCTACTTATGTTATCAATGATGATATTATTGAGTGTACGCTTGATGATATGAAAAAAGTTTTAGACAAGGTAGAAATACAGCAATCACTGAGTTCTATCTTAAAACAAGCATCAAGGGAACCATTAAGTGAAGATGAAAAGAAATTACTTAAGCTAAATAACTATGATACATCATTTAAGAATATCATAAAGAAAGGTGAAGCAGGTTGTCCTCAAATAATTAGGATAATTCGTAAGGACGCTAATGATGTTTCTGAGCATGAGTGGTGGAGTATGTTATCTATCATGCAACATTGTTCTGATAGAACTGAAGTTATACATAAATTTTCAGAAGACCATAGTGACTATAAGTATGAAGATACAGAAGAGAAAGCAAATAGAACACAAGATAAACCACATACCTGTGAGACATTTAATAAATTAGAAGAAGGTGTTTGTTCAGGTTGTAAGCATTACAAAAAAATATCAAGTCCTTTACAACTAGGTAAAGAGTTTATTCCTGCGCCTGCAGTAGTAGAATCTCCAGTGACACTTAATCAGACTGGTACAGAGTTGACTAAAGAATTTGTAGGATTACCTAAAGATATGTACCCATTTGTATATGGGTCTAAAGATGGTGGTATATATTATGAACACCCAGTGACTTACGATGAGGATGGTCAGCCTGTAAAACAGCCACCTACATTAGTATCACAATATGATTTATACCCTATAAAACGAATCTTTAGTGAAGTTGATGGTGAGATACTTGAGATGAAAATCATTTTACCTAGACAAAGTGGTGAACCTGAACACAGAATATTTAGAATACCTGTAGTAGACATATACCAAACTGAAAAGTTTAAACAGGTTGCTAAGTGGGGTGTTACATGGAGTATGGCAATTAAAGGACAACAAGGTTATCTTATGGAATATTTTCACAGATGGGTAGACCATTTAATTAAGAATAACGATGCAGAAGTAGTTAGAGGACAGATGGGTTGGACTCTAGATAAAAAAGCATTTGTTATTGGTAACAAAGAATATAGACTTGTAGAAGGCAGGGCTAAAGAGTTTGATAGTGCTACATCTGACTTAGTCAGGGGTATTGCTAAGCATCTAAGTCCAACAGGAAGTTACGAGAAATGGAAAGAGTGTATTCAATTATTAAATAGACCTAACTATGAACTACATGCATTTGCGTTCTTGACTTCGTTTGGTTCTCCAATATTAGATAGGACATCTACATCTGGTATGACTATATCTCTTTATAGTAGTGATTCTAGTACAGGTAAGACAGGTGCTTTATATTCTAATATAAGTGTATGGGGACACCCTAAAGAAACATCAGTATTAGGTACAGAAGAGGGATCTACTAGGCGTGCCATAATGGGTCGATATTTAGCACTACGTAATATTCCTTTTGGGTTTGATGAGATGGGTGGACAAGATCCTAAAGTTGTTGCTGATGTTATTCACAGTATTTCTCAAGGTAAAGCGAAACTTAGAATGCAATCTAGTGTCAACGCCGAACGAGACTACGAGATGTACTCATCCATGATAGCTATATTTACATCGAATCACTCCGTATACAAGAAACTTATACAGGTAAAACGAAACCCTAATGGTGAGATGGCTAGGTTGTTAGAGTTTGAAGTAGATCCGCCACAAGAGTTAGTTAAAGATGCATATGAAGGTAAGCGTATGTTTGCACCATTACATCATAACTATGGTTGGGCAGGGCCAGAGTTTATCAAAGGTTTGTTAGAGATGAGTGATGAAAAGATAGACCAAAGATTATCATACTGGACAGACCGTATTATCAAAGACTTCAATAGTGATGGTGTATATAGATACTATCATAATAGTGTTGCAGCAACATTTACTGGGGCAGAGATAGCAATTGAACTAGGTATAATTGATTTTGATATAGAAAGAATATATACATACATTGTTAGTCAGATGATTAAGATTACTAATAATGTTATTAATCTAAACAAAGTAGATTATGCTGAATTGTTTGGTGAGTATTTCGGTGCTAATCATAGAAATATACTTCAAGTAGAAAATCATAGAAATATTGCTGAGCCTCTAGGTAGTTTATTAATTAGAGATGATGCTGATCTTGATAAAGTATTCTTGCAGACTACAGCGTTTGATAAGTTCTTAATAGAACGTGGTACTAACGTAGATGACTTTATAGCACAGATGAATCTAAAAGGTTATAAAACATCAAAGATGAAGAAACGTATTGGAGCTGGATGGAAGCCTGGTGCATCTGCATCTGCTGTATCATGTGTTGTTATAGAACGTAATAAACTTGTAAAAGAAATGCTTCAAGAACAAGAGCAAGAGCAGAAAGAGAAGGATCAACAAACTGAAGATTTATAATGAACCAGAATGGTTATTTCCATTTGATTGGATGGCGATAGGGGACAGTTTCTTTATACCTACCTTAAAACCATCCAACATGGTTTATATAATTGAAACAGCTGCGAAGAGAGCTCAGATTAAAGTTAAGTGTTTTGTTACCGAGAAGGGCGGGCACTTAGGAGTACGAGCTTGGCGTATACGCTAGTCGTTCATCTCCATCATTGTTTGTGCTTGTGCTGCGGCTACACGTTTATATACTAATTGTAGCTCTTTAAGTGGTTCTAGTAATTCTTTACGTTCTTTTGGTGATAAGTCAGGCATTCTACGAATAGTATTTAATTCTGAATTTAATGGATTAATATATTGATTAATAAACTTATTATGAGTGTCTACTATAGATACATCAAATGGGTTTTTTTCTATATATTTAACATATAAATCTGGTTTAAGTATTAAAGTTTTTAGTCGTTTTTCTTTTTCTTTAACTATATTATCTATCCTTGCAAATGCTCTTTGGTCTACTTTTGAATAATTACTTATAAAACTTTCAAGGAAAACAGTGTCACGTTTAACCTCAAAATCTTTTTGCCCTGCGAGAGTAAGACCTATACCATAACCGTTTTGAGCCATTCTACCAAACCCATCTATATAGTTATTTGCAAAGAAATACATAGTATTAGGACTCCAGTCTATTGCTCCACCTGTAGCATCATATAATTTAGCTGAAGCATCTTTCCATAAGTCAGGTATGTTATCACCACCAGTATAAGCATCACCATATCTAGCTTGTCTATTATTATATATTTGCTGACCAAATGCATTCATATTCATAGCAAACTCAACTGGAGGTCTAGCTATGGAAGGCAGTATTGAATCTACAATAAATGCCATAGGATTATCAGCAGGGTTCATACGTGATACAGGCAATGGGATAAAAGAGTCAATCGCAATGTTAGTCATATTACCAAGAATTTGTAATGGCGAATTTTCTTTCGCTGTAAACATAGCAGACATTTGAGCTCCCATAGCAGCGAGACCACCTAAGCCAAAACCCCATGGAATCTGTAATACTTTATCTTCTCCAATCCAGAACCTAGCAAATCTTGACCAACGACCCATGTCATCATTAAGTGTTTTATTTCTATCCTCGTCATCATCTCCAGCCATAGCAACAGACATAGCATATACAACTGCGCCCATACCTAAAATACTTAACCCTACTGCAGTAGTTGCTCGCTTACTTCTTTCAAACTCTGCTTTTGATCTTGCTAATGCTTCAGGATTATTTTTGATTGTATCAGGTAGATTTGCTTGAACAGATTCCCAAGACCTTAATGCTGGTGCTATGGACTCCAATGCTCTAACTGCACCTGTGGAAGAGGGTCTAAAAAACATAAACCATGCACCAATTTCTTTACCCATCTTACCTACTTCTTCAAAGTTAGCTAGGCGTTTAGCATAAACTGTAGCTTTTTCTTTTGCTGCTTTTTCAACTTCAGCTCTTTGTTCTTTGGTAGGATTAGCAGGCATATAGTTAGATAAATAATCTGCTTTGAATGTTTGATAAGCTGCTACACGAGAAGATAATTCAAAGGTAGCCATCCAACTATCAAAGAAGTTTGTTATACCTTCATTAGTTTTAACTATTTTGTTTTTACCTAATGTTTTATGTAATTGTTGAATCTGATTAGCTACAGTTAAACCTTGTACAACAGAGATCATACCGCCATTTTCTAGATAGTCTAACATATCTTGTGCATACTTATCAGTCTTGGCCATCTCTCTAATTTTATCAATATTACCTTTTACATATGCAGTTGCTATCTTACCTGTTTTAAACATACCTCCAGCTACTACTTGCTGTGCAATTCTATTCATATATGAGAAAGTATCTCTGATGCCCATATCTGCAGTAATAACATATGCGTTAGTTAAAGCGTCTCGAACAAAGTTTAACACTGGGAAAGCAGGGTTGAACCTAGTATGAGTCTGACCTAGTGCGCTTGTAGCTACGTTTAATATATCTAATAATGGATGAGCATCTTGATATGTTCGTCTGATAGCTTCTAATTCATTAGGGTTTTCTATCTCCATAACAAAGATGTCACCATTTTCTGCATAATGTAAGATACGATTCTTTTTGTTTAATAGTTTTTCTATTTCTTGATTACCAATATACTTATCATTAAATGAGAATGGATTAGCTTTATTAAGAATTTTACCTTTTAATAATCCTTGATCTATTCCATTAAATATAGCTTGTGTAAGTTCTTTACGTCCAGCCCTTGCTGCTGAAACTGCGGCATCAACCATAACTTGCATTACTGGGTTATCTGCCTCTGTTTTACGTCCTTCAAAGCTATCTTCAACTTGTCGTAATTCACCAGACATTCTTTCACCAGTAAATTCTAGTTCAGCTGCAACGTCATCTTTAGTTTGTAATCTACCTTTGTATGGTACATAGTCTTGCCAGTCATATAGTTTAATAATGTTCTGTGCACCTTTAGGGGTATAGTGTCCTTCTTGATTTAACTTCATAGTCCTAGCTTGAACTTCTTTCATAGTCTCTCTAATTTTATCTATTAGCTTTCTATCTTTGTCGTTGTTATATGAATTAATAATATTATTAACTTCAGTCGGAGACAGAGTAGATACACTATATTCTTCATTAGCTGGGTCTATTGATTTATAACCTGCAGGACTAAATCCTTTAGGGTCAACAGTTTTTTTACCATTGAATGTAAATGTGTCATCTGTAAGTTTATCTAGTATTGCTCTATATTGAGCTATAGTAGCATCGTCCAAGTTTTGATTGCTAGCAGTATCTTCAAAGATACGTCTACGGAATTCAGCAGGGCTAATATTCTTGCCGGGATTAGCTGGATCAGGTATAAACTGTTCTTCACTTAGTGGTACGTTTTTAATATACTTAATCTTGCGACGCTCTGGTTCATGAAGTGCCATTAGATATGTATGTAACTTAGCTAGAGCCTTTTTACTATCTATTCCTGATTGTTTTATATATTCAGCAATAGAGGTTCTATAATTATCAAGAGGTTCTTTTAGATATTCTTTAAATCTGAAATCTGCTTCACCAAATGCAGTGGTAATCTTATCAAATATATTATTAAATTGAGGTCCTATTGTTTTAAGTAGCCCAGCTTTTTCTAAATCATCTTGCCATTTCTTAATTGCATATCTTGAGTTCTGGAAGTTTGTTACTAAAAAATCTATAGACTTCTGACCACTACCAAATATTCTTTTTAATGTATTAAAGCTTCGTCCAAAAAAGCCTCTTTGTACATAGTCATCTCGTTCTACACGGCTAATCAGTTCATCAACAGATTTATCAGCTTTGTCTTCTGCTTTCTTAGGCGCATAGGAAATGTCCATCGCACGCATATCCATACTAGGAGGGGCATACCGGTTGTCTTGTAATATGTTTTCAACTGTTTGAATAGCATCTTTTAATACTGTACCTTCATATGGTGTAAAGCCTAGCGTTTGAGCTATTGATCTAGCTATATCACGTATAACTTGTATAAACTTAGCACCTGGTCTTGGTTTAATTTCAGCCAAAGCTTTTTGAAATTCACGGTTAGAAAATGCTTCTGCAACAAACTCTTTTAGGTTACCTATCTCAAACTGATTACCTGGTGGTAACTCTTTTATCACATGTTTATAGATACGCTCTAATCTATCAAGACCTAATTGTTGTGAAGATGCTAGTCTAGCTCTATTATCTATGACATGGTCCATCGTTGCGTGCATTGTTTCATGCACCATGATTTCACCAAGATGTCTACCTTTAATATTATCTAAGTCTACTATGATAGTACCAGACGCAGGATCAAATGCTGCCGGTCTACCTTCTGCTACTGTGCCAAATACTACCTTAGTTTCATTCTTAGTAACTCGTTTTGTTTTAGGGTCAGTAAATAGTCTACCTACAAATTTACTTAATTGTTCAGCTACAGTTTCATATTTAAATGTTCTGTTAAACTCATTAGCACTAGCAATATCTTTTAATATCTGTGATAAAGTTTTACCTTCTTTTATAGCATTAATAACATTATTATTAATTCTTACTCTAACTCTATTAAACTGACGCATTCTCTCAGCCATAGACATTATAGCGCCTTTGCCTTTACTTATCTTTTTGATAAATTCTTCATCAGCTTTTGCTTCTAAAAAGTTTTCTACTTCTTGAATATCTTGGTTTTCTTGTCTTAATTTTTGTTCTGATACAACTTTACCACTAGCTCTATCTAATCTAGCTACAAGTCCACGTCCAATATAGTTTTGATATTTAGTATCAACCATTGATTGTTCTTCTGGAGTTAACTTGTCAAAGAATTTTTGTCTTCTATCTCTACGTTTTATTAGTTCATTAGTAGGCTTTTTAGTATTGATGTGTTTAACTTGTATTGCACTAACTTCTTCTGGAGTCATAAACTGTAAAGGATTGTAGATAGAGTATTCGCCTTCTTGTAATCCTTTCTCTTGAGCAATAGCTTGTATTTCATTATCAATAGCTTCTGTGTTTGAGTTTGCAATTTCATCCTGTGCTTGTTCAAATGCTAAGTCATCAATAGCTAATTGTTTTAATTTTGCAGGGTCTTGTGTTCTTTCTATAGGCGCTTTCTCTGAATAGATAGTACCTGCTTTCACAAAGTCATCATCTAATTCAGCTGGTAGTTCTTGTAGTGCAGGGTTTTCTTTTACTTTTGTATTAAATGTATTTCGTCTTTGTTCTAAGTCTGCCTCTTCTAGTTTACCTGTATATCTATCTGAACCTGTATCAGTCACTGACTTACGATATTGTGCTGCTAATTTAGAGTATACTTTAGGGTCTTGTTTTATTTCATCTAACTGTGTCTTATCTATTTTAGCTTCTAAGAATTGCTTGATCTCACTTGGTTTAGTAAAGTCAAACTTCTTACCTTTCTTAGGTGCATCATAGAGCGTTAATTCTGTAAGAACATTTTGTAGTGTTGTACCTTTAAGCTGTTTCTTAGGTACTAATGCATAGTAGGTAGGGCCATCTTCAGCCTCTTGGAATTGTTCTACTGTATGAGTCTCTGCAAGACTCTTATTTTTATTCTGGAATTGTTTAACTTTATTTTGATTGGTGTCTGTAAATATAGAGTTTTGTAGAGAGGCCCTATCAAGAACCTCTTTCTCTACTTTTTCTTCACCTAATGTAGCGTTACGTTTTGCTTCTCGTTCAGTAAGTTGTCCAGTAGCATCTCCAGTGCTAACCACTGGAACTCCGTCAACTTTGCTAGATTCTTCGGTAACGGCAGGTTCTGTCCCGACGCCAGATAATTTAGCGCTTCTTCTACTTCTTTGTCTGTTAGATCTAGCATTATTTTCTCCTTGTAATAGTATAGCACCTATTCCTATTAGAGGGTTAGAACTGGTATCAGCTGGCTGTTGTATTATTGTTTCTGCAGTTTTTTCAGTTTTTTCCTCAGGAGTAGGCGTTGTTGGAGGTAATATTTGCGACTCGGCCGGTGTTTGTGGTTCAGGGTCAGTATTTGTAGGGCTTGTTGCTGGGTCTTCTGCTGTAAGATTAGTCATAGATTGGGATACTAAGTTAGTAGTACCACCCATAACACCACCAGATAACAATCCAGTTGCAGCTGCTTCAGCAACACCTTCCATAGGGTCTTTACCTAAAGCAACGTTTTGTAACATTTGTTCTTGGAATGATTGAGGTAATTCTTCAAGTGCACCTTCAGCTAAGGCACCTTTTGCAGCTTGAACTAATATACTTCTTTTAACAGCTTCACTAGTACCACCAGCAGTCAATGTTTCAATATCAGCAATACCTAGTTTCTGAGCCATTCGACCACCAAATAAACCTAGTGCCGAAGTTAATCCACCTGATACTGTAGCTAGACCTGCCTGTTTAGGTGATAGATAACCATCTTCAGTTTGCTTTCTAATATCTTCTGCTTGTGCACCTGCAGCTACTACACCTTCACCTACCGCACCAGCTACTAATGGAGATAGAGTTTTACCTGCTTTTGCAGCTAGAGCAATACCACCTCGTGCTATACCTGCACCACCTAACATAGAAGGTATAGATTCAACGACAGTATTTAATAATGCAGCTGGGTTATCTATTAAAGCTTTTGCTGTGCCAGTAAATCCTTTAGCTTCTTGTACAGCTTGTTCTTGTGCTAATTGTTCAGGGGTTTTAAGTTCTTGTAGTTTTTCACTTAGATCTTGAGTAGTACCCCCAAAGACATTTTTCTCAATAGCTTCATTAACTTTACCTACAACACCAAAGGTAGGAATATCTAAAATACCAACCGCTGCTTCTTTAGCGCCAATAATACCTTGTCCAAGACCAATTAATGGGTCTGCTAAATATCTTCTTATTGCGCTTGATTTATCTTGTTGAGGTTGTTGAGTGGTTAGACCTAATTCTTCAGGAGTATATTCTCTTTGTTCTAATTTTGGTTGTTCAGTAGGCAGGCCTAACTCTTCGGGGGTATATTCCCTATTTTCTAAATTAAACTGTTGAGTAGGTAACCCTAACTCTTCGGGGGTATATTCCCTATTTTCTGCCATGATTTACCTTTTATTAAACAGGTATGTAATTACCGTTAGGTAGCTTTCTAAATTTACCTTTACCAGGAATGTCTACTATATTAGCATCGGTTTTAGGTGTTTGTTCTGTTTTAGGTTTAGTATTTTGCTGAGCTGTATATGGGTCTAACTGTTGTGTATATTTATCTATTAGTGATTGTTTCTCAGCTCTTAATGCATTTAATTTTAGTTGTTTATCAGGTGAAATAGTGCCATTTCTTTCCATCATTTCATATGCATTTAACAATGTTTGGCCAGTAAACTCTTTTTCAACTCGTGCCATTACTTCTTTATCTACAGCCAAATTTAATCTATTAGCAGACAGTTGTGCTGTGATTGCTCTTGTATTTGTTGCAGCGATTCTTTCTCTACTTGACATTTCTTCACGAGCAAGTCTGTCTTGTTCTTCTTGAAGATCAACTTTAAGATTTTGTGCTCTAGCTGCATCGGCACTATCTGCGCCTCTATTAGCAACTGCAATATCTTCTGCTCTTTCAACTTTGGCTCTTTCTGCTTCAAGTTGAAATTGTTTCTGTCTGAGGTCATCAATGTTAGACATTTCTTCAGCATACATACTAACGCCAGCTTGTGCACCTTTACCAATATTTTGTAATGCATAGGGTGAATCACCTGCGGCAATACCTAAACCAGCTTGAATCATAGCTAAACCTGGGGCTCTTTCTTCACGACGTCCAGCACGTTTTTCTAATTCAGCTAGTCTTTCATCAAATACAGCACGGTTAGGATCTTCACCTAAGAATCCTCTAAATTGCTCCATACGTTGTTGAGCATAAGCAGGTTCATCTAATCTTAAGTTAGCATAGGGGTCTCTAACCATATCACCTTGAGCAAAAGCTACAATACCTCCCCCTGCAAACTCTTGCATATTAGGAGCAGGCATACTTTCTAGACCTTCACTTTGTGGCTCTGCCATACTAGGATCTACAGCTTCAGCTGGTAATGCACCTGGCACTCCCATAGCTGCTAAACCTTGTGGCATAGTCTCTTCTACTAATTGTTCAGATACAGTTTTATTAGGCTCTCTTTGAGCTTCATAACGATCTCTCATTGATTTACGACGTTGTAATTCACCTAATGCAAGATAAGTAGGAACATCACTATTAGGATTTTCTACATAACCAACTAGCGCATCATCAGGTATGCCTTTTAATCTGTCTTGTATCTGAATAATATTCATGCTTATTTCCCTAATACGTTATATAAACCTAGTCCAGCTAAGCCTAAACCACCAATCTGAGATGCTAAACTTGGTGCTGGTGCGTAAGCCACTTGAGTAGAACCCAATGCACCTTGAGTACCACGTAAAATGTTTGATTGATATTCGAGCAATCTTCTTTGGTAATCTTGCTCTTCCATAAATTGTTGGTATTGTAAGTTCTTTTGTTCTTGTTCAAGAGCTTGAACTTCTGATGTACTTGCTGCTTGTGCTTTGAGTCTTTCTAAGTTTGCCATCTGCTCTGTAGCACTTAATGCACCTGTAGCTTTACCTGTTTCAAGACCTGTTTGTAGTCCAGCTAGTCCAATATCTCTACTTAGTCCGGCACCAAATTGCTGACCTTGTTGACCTAGTTCTGCTGCTTGTAGCCCAGCTTGTATATTTGTTCTTTGTGATTCTAGTCCCCTTGCTTGATCTGCTTGAAATGCTTGTTGTGCCTGTTGAAACGCTTGTGAGCCTCCCTCAGCCTGTATCTTATTAAGTAAGTCTTGTGTAGCACGATCTTGTTCTGTCTGCATCAATGCTTGTCGAGCACCACCGAATGTACCTCGATTAATAGCACCCATAGCTCCACCTGTTTTTTGAATGTTTGCTTGGCGTAAAGCTTCTTGTTTCTGAACATCAACAACAGATTGTGTATAAGGGTCCATATACTGTTGTGCAGCTGCAGTATCAAATGTGCCTGTAGTTGCTGTTTGTGGAGTGTAAGTTCCTGGTGTGTACCCCATTGCAGCTGTTAGACCTTGTTGAGCAGCAGTG
>Ga0222715_10002572_pt1 | contig 16478 bp, 13 predicted proteins | sample C33_9DmetaG_FD_165056 | JGI IMG/M metagenome (GOLD analysis project Ga0222715, IMG submission 165056) | Estuarine water microbial communities from San Francisco Bay, California, United States - C33_9D | ecosystem: Environmental > Aquatic > Marine > Unclassified | place: USA: California... | reverse complement strand
AACCCACTATTAATAAAAGAAAGAAGTGAAAATACTGTAATTAAGTAATAGCATATATTTTTAGATTTTTTTATGCCAAAAATTTGAGGAATTGTTTGTAATTCTATTGAATCTTTGTGAAGATCTCTGATCTCAAATGGGATAGTATAGATAATTACTAAAAAAAATATTTGAAAAGAAAATATCAAAGTGAAATAATAATTATTTAATCCGTTTTCTATTAAAGGCAAAAAAACAGTTGACGCACTCCAGCAAAATGCAACTAAAAATAATTTCACCTTACTTAAATTTCTAAAATTTAATTTTGAATTTCCCATAGGAAAAACATATAAAATGCAGATAAAAAAAAGAAAAGTTCCAAATAATAGTGTGTAAAATTTTAAAAAAAATAATGTATAAATTAAGGCAAATCCACAAAAAAAACTTAAAAACTGAATCATTTTTAAGACAGAATTTTTTGCCGTTGAATAGTTTTGAAGATTATATCCATATTTTATAAAATTATATACTATGATGGTTGAACTAAAAAGAAAAGTTATTATCAAATAATCAACTTCAATATCATGTTTCAAGACATTTACCAAATACAAACAAATCACACAAATTCCCAGATGAAAACTAGATTTAATATAAAAATCAAAACTCTTTTTTATTATTAACATTTAATTTTGAATGGATATTTAAAATTTGGTTAATATTAAGTTAAAAACTTTTAACTCAAAGCATTAAAATTATGCTAATTTATTAATGTTATTAGTTATTTTTAATCAAAATATTTTTTAAAAAATGAATAGTTTTTCCAAACGTCATATAGGCATAAACAAAAGTGATAAAGCTAAAATGCTTGATTATTTAAATGTTAAAAATATAGAAGAATTGATTTCTGAGACTATTCCAGAAAATATAAGACTTCAAAAAGAAATGAAACTTAAAAAACCATTAAGTGAAAACGAGTATCTGGGTCATATTGAAAGACTAGGAAAAAAAAATAAAGTTTTTAAATCCTATATTGGAATGGGATATAATCAGTCTATTGTTCCATCGGTTATTAAAAGAAATATTTTAGAAAACCCAAGTTGGTATACCGCCTACACTCCTTATCAAGCAGAAATTGCCCAAGGAAGAATGGAAGCTCTATTAAATTATCAAACAATAATTTCCGACTTAACCGGAATGGAACTAGCTAACGCCTCACTTTTGGATGAGAGTACCGCAGCTGCTGAAGCAATGACAATGTTATTTAGTTTAAGAACTAGAGAGCAGAAAAAAAATAACGTAAATAAGTTTTTAGTTTCTTTAAACACTCTACCACAAACTATAAGTCTTCTGGAAACTCGAGCAGAACCCTTAGGGATAGAAATTGTTTTTGGTGATTTAAATAAATTTGAATTTGATGATAAATTCTATGGATGCCTAATTCAATATCCTGGTGTATATGGTGAAATTATTGATATTGAAAAACATTGCCTTAAAGCATCAAACAATAATGTAAAAATTGTTGTTGCGGCTGATTTACTTTCTCTGTGCCTACTAAAAAAACCGTCCTGTTTTGGTGCTGACGTTGTTGTTGGAACCTCTCAAAGGTTTGGCATTCCTCTTGGATATGGAGGTCCCCATGCTGCATACTTTGCAACTAAAGAAGAATATAAAAGATCTGTTCCTGGAAGAATAATTGGTTTAACCAAAGATGTGGATGAAGATCCTGCTCTTAGAATGGCTTTACAAACTAGAGAACAACACATAAAAAGAGATAGGGCTACATCAAACATATGTACCTCTCAAGTTCTTTTAGCGGTTATGGCAGGTATGTATGGAGTATATCATGGGCCTAAAGGTTTAAAAGAAATTGCTGGCTCTATTCACTTAAAAGCAGTATTACTTGAAAAAAATTTAGAAAAAATAGGTGTTCAACAATTGAACAAGTATTTTTTTGATACCATTAGATTAAAAGTTCCATCAAAAAAAATAAAGAAAATTGCAATCATTAATAAATTAAATTTCAATTATATAAATGAAAATGAAATATCTATTTCTATAAATGAAGCTACTTCACTGAAAGATATTCAAATCATTGTTGATACAATTGCAAAATCTTTAAATTCTGATTTATTTGAAATTGAAACCAAATTCAATCTTTCAAGAATTCCTAAAAATTTAAACAGATCATCTGATTTTATGTCTTCAGAAACTTTTAATAAGTATCATTCAGAGACTGCATTAATGAGATATATTAAAAACTTGGAAAGAAAAGATCTTTCATTAACCCATTCAATGATTTCCTTGGGTTCATGTACAATGAAGTTGAACGCTGCATCAGAAATGATTCCAATTAGTTGGAGCAAGTGGAATAATATCCACCCTTTTGCACCATTAGATCAAGCAAGAGGATATCAAAAACTACTAAAAAAACTAGAGAAGCAACTAAACGAAATAACAGGATTTAGCGGAACTTCATTACAACCAAATTCAGGAGCTCAAGGTGAGTACGCTGGGCTCATGGTTATAAGAGAATATTTAAAAAGTACATCAAACGAACATAGAAATATTTGTTTAATACCATCTTCTGCCCACGGAACTAATCCTGCATCAGCTGTAATGGCTGGAATGAAGGTAGTTGTTGTTGGAACCGATAAACATGGAAATATTAACGTTGATGAATTAAAAGAAAAAGCTGAACATTATAAAGATAATTTAGCTGCTTTAATGATAACTTATCCTTCAACTCATGGTGTTTTTGAATCCTCAATACAAGAGATTACAAAAACCATTCATGATAATGGTGGTCAAGTTTATATGGACGGAGCCAACATGAACGCACAAGTTGGTTTAACAAATCCATTTATAATTGGGGCTGACGTATGCCATCTCAATTTGCATAAAACTTTTGCAATCCCTCATGGTGGTGGAGGTCCTGGTGTAGGACCAATATGTGTAGCAAAACATCTTGTTCCATTTTTACCAAATAATCCAATAATTAACGTTAGTACAAAAAATAGTGTAAAAGCAATTTCAGCAGCACCCTGGGGATCAGCTCTTGCCTGCGTAATTTCATATGGATATATAAAAATGTTAGGTTCGGAAGGATTGAAAGCATCAACTCAATACGCTATTCTTAATGCAAATTATATAAAAAATCGTATTGAAAATCATTATGATATTTTATATAAAGGGGAGGGTGGACGATCAGCTCACGAATTAATAATTGATTGTAGGCCTTTTAAATCTCAAGGAATTGAAGTAATGGATATAGCTAAAAGGTTAATTGATTATGGTTTTCATGCACCCACTGTATCATTCCCTGTTCCTGGGACTATGATGATTGAACCAACTGAAAGTGAAAATTTAGATGAGATAAATAGATTTTGTGATGCAATGATTCTTATAAGAAAAGAAATTGATGACTGTCCTGATCTTTTAAAAAATGCTCCTCATACCATGAAAATGATAGGAATTGAAAACTGGAATTTTTCTTACACTAGACAGCAAGCAGCATTTCCAACCTCATATGTATTAAATAATAAGTTTTGGCCAACAGTTAGACGAGTTGATGATGCATACGGAGATAGAAATTTAGTATGTACTTGTGAACCCATCGAGTCTTATCAATGACTTTTTCATAACTTAGTGAGTAAATAAGTTTAAATGTCAATTAAAATTACAGGAACTGGATCCTATATTCCTCTTTTAACAAAAAAAAATAAAGATTTTTTAGATGCAAATTTTTTAAATGCAGATGGATCTGTTTTTAATGTCAGTAATGATGTTATTATCAAAAAATTTAAATCAATAACTGGAATCGAAGAAAGAAGATATGCAAAAGATCATTTAAACGCATCCGACCTGGCTTTTTTTGCCGCAGAAAAAGCAATCTTAGACGCAAAAATTGATCAAGAAAATATAGACTACATTATCGTTGCTCATAATTTTGGTGACATTAAAAAAGATACTGAACAATCTGATATGCTCCCTAGCTTGGCGAGTAGAGTTAAATTTAATTTGGGTATAAAAAATCCTTCTTGTGTTTGTTATGACATAATTTTTGGATGTCCTGGATGGCTTGAAGGTGTTATTCAAGCTCAATCTTTTATAAAATCTGGAATGGCCAAAACCTGTTTAGTAATCGGAGCTGAAACACTTTCAAGAACTTATGATGTAAAGGATAGAGACTCAATGATTTATGCTGATGGGGCTGGTGCCTCAATAATAGAATTGAAAAAAGAAGAAAATATAAGTGGTATTCTATCTCATAAAAGTTGTACATATACAGATAAAGAAACATTTTATTTATTTTTTGGAGAATCTTATGATACAACTGATTTATCTAAAACAAAATTTATAAAAATGCATGGACGAAAAGTTTACGAATTTGCAATAGTGCATGTTCCAAGAGCTATGAAAGATTGTTTAGATGAAACTGAATATTCTATCAACGATGTAAAGAAAGTTTTTCTTCATCAAGCAAATGAAAAAATGGACGAAGCAATTGTTAATAGATTTTTTAAATTGTATGACATGGAAACTCCAAAAAATATCCTTCCAATGTCAATAAACAAATTAGGTAATAGCTCTGTAGCTACAATACCAACTTTATTTGATCTTGTGAAAAATTTAAAACTTGATGATCATTCATTAAAAAAAGGAGATATTGTAATGTTCGGAAGTGTTGGTGCTGGGATGAATATAAATGCTATTACTTATAAAGTTTAATTATGTTTTATTTGAGTGACATAGGTAGATATTTTATTATGATTAAAATGTCTTTTTTTAAGCCAAGTAAATGGAAAATTCAAAGAAAACTAATTTTTAAAGAAATTAATGATTTAATTATCGAATCAATCCCAATTGTTGCGATATTATCTTTTTTTATTGGTGGTGTTGTTGCTATCCAAACTGCTCTAAATCTCAGTAGTCCTTTTTTATCTAAATCATTAATAGGCTTTGCAACTAGACAATCTGTTATTCTTGAGTTTGCTCCAACTTTCATGTCAATTATAATGGCTGGAAAAGTAGGGTCTTATATTACGTCTAGTATTGGAACAATGAGAGTTACTGAACAAATAGATGCTCTTGAAGTCATGGGAATAAATCCTTTAAACTACTTAGTTTTTCCAAAAATCATTGCTCTTCTGTTTTATCCATTTGTAATAACAGTTGCTATGTTTGTAGCAATTTTCGGAGGATTTGTGGCAATGTCTTTTGCAGGGGTTCCTAGTGAAGCATTTATCTCTGGAATTCAAATGGATTTTGATCCATATCATGTCAGCTATGCTTATATAAAAACAGTACTATTTGCATTTATACTTGCTACTGTTCCGTCATATCACGGTTATTACATGAAAGGAGGAGCACTTGAGGTTGGTAAGGCTAGTACTCTATCTTTTGTATGGACCTCCATAATTATAATTATTGTAAATTTTGTAATAACTCAATTATTATTAAGCTAATGATCGAAATTAAAAATATAGAAAAATCATTTGATGGAATTAACATTATAAAAGACATCTCAACTTCTTTTGAAAAAGGAAAAACAAATCTGATTATTGGTCAAAGTGGTTCTGGAAAAACCGTATTATTAAAATGTTTGTTAGGACTTCATGAACCAGATTCTGGTCAAATAATTTATGATGGTCTGTCAAATCAAAACATGAATGAAAGTGAGAGAACATTGCTTAGACGACAAATGGGAATGGTTTTTCAAGGAAGTGCTCTCTTTGATTCTATGTCTGTAATTGAGAATGTGATGTTTCCACTTGATATGTTGTCTGAACTTAATGAAGATGAAATTAGAGAAAAAGCAATTAAAGCTATTGATCGAGTTGAACTAACTAAAGCAATAGATAAATTACCCTCTGAAATTTCTGGTGGTATGCAAAAGAGGGTAGCTATTGCAAGAGCAATAGTAATGAATCCTAAGTATCTTTTTTGTGATGAACCTAATTCTGGTCTAGATCCTAAAACAGCAATTGTAATAGATAAATTAATTCAAGAGATAACTAAAGAATTTAATATAACAACAATAATTAATTCTCATGATATGAATTCAGTAATAGAAATTGGTGAGAAAATAGTTTTTTTAGTCTCTGGTGAAAAAAACTGGGAAGGAACTAATAAAGAAATTTTAAAAACCAATAATCAATCAGTTACAGATTTTGTATATTCTTCAGAGCTATTAAAGAAAGTAAAAAAACACATTTAATTATTTAAATCTTTTTATAAAAAAAGACTGTGATTCTAACTTGATCGTTAACCATTCCTTTATTTTTTGTTGTTGCCTAATAATTTCGTTTTCGCCCAAAGTATCATTCCATTTAATTAAAAATAAAGGATCTCTTTCATCAATTGTACCTATTAAATTTTGAATACTGATTTCTTCTACTTGATCATAATTGAATTTAATATCATCCATTAAAGTTTTGTATAACTCATTAATAGATTGAATTCTTTCTAGGCTGGATAGTTTTTCTTCTAACAATTGAATTTGCTTTGTTTTATCTGATAATTCTAGAGAATCTCTTGTCCTAAGTTCAGCTAAGAACTTTTTTTGTTCTTTAAAATCATTTTCAACTTCTTGTTGATTAAATTGTATTGTGGTTAATGATAAATGAGGGTAAGATTTAATTTTTGTTTTTAACAATGAGATAATATCATTTGAAATTGGTTCTAAACCATAACTATTGAAAATAACAGAAGAAGTTTTATCTCTCCAAGGGGAAAGAAGGCCGTCATTATCAATATTATAATTTACTTTTGAATTTAATTTCAAATAATCTTTATTTTTTAAACCCACGAGTTCACGTTCAAAAAACTCGTCAATTGAATTATTAAACTTACTTTCATACAAGACACCAGTGAAAGTGAAAAATGCTGGAATTAACATTACAATTGAAAGTAACGTTACTATTCTCGAAATCAATCTTCTTCTTGTTGAGTTAACATAATTAATAAGTGGAAATCTAAGAAACTTTACAGTAATAAAAGTTGCCAACACAATGTACAACGAATTAATCATAAATAAATACATTGCTCCCATTGAAAATGAAGCATTACCAACAGCCAAACCATAACCTACTGTACATAAAGGAGGCATTAAAGCTGTAGCTATAGCTACACCAAATATAACTGGAGATATAGTACCTTTTTTAGTTTTAGCAATAATTAAAGACAAGCCTCCAAAAAAAGCAATTAATACATCTCTGATATCTGGTTCTGTTCTTGATAATAACTCAGAAGATTCTTCTCTAAGAGGAAAAAAAGAAAAAAACAAGTATGCAGTAAAAACACTTAAAAATACCATAACTGAAAAGTTGATAATAGATTTTTTAAGAGTTTCTAAATCATTAATAGCTATTGACAAACCAAAACCTAAAATTGGCCCCATAAGAGGAGAAATAAGCATTGCTCCAATAACTACTGGAATAGAGTTAGCATTTAAACCTACAGATGCAACTAATATAGAACAGATAAGAATCCAAGCATTTGGACCTTTGATAGATATATCGGCTTTTATTGAATTTATTGTATGATCTCTATCTGCTTCTTTTCTAAAATCAAGAACTTCTTTGAAAAAAGAAATTAAAGAATTAAATAAACCTTTTGCATTATTGGAGATTGAGGGATCTAATTTTTCTTTTGATATATTATCATCCGAGAAGTTAAATTTATTTTCCAAAATTTAAATTTGAGTTAAACCTGTAAGTTCAGATGAACTCCTTATTTTATCTCCTAAACCATCAGTCATCATAATGTTATATTTTTTACAAATTTTTGCTTCTGGAACTTCTCCTGTGGAACGATCCCCTCCGTTGGCAAAAATATCTGGCTTAATGGCTTCTAAGGAAGCACAAACAGACTTGTCTTTGTCAATGGATAAGAAAACTTCGTCAACCATCTCTAATGATTTTACAATTTCTAGTCTGTCTTTTTCATCCATAAATGGTTTCCCTTTTTTTAATACACATTGATGATTATTATTAACAATCACAACCAATTTATTCCCTAGTTTTTTGGATAAACGTAAATATTCTAAATGGCCAACGTGTATAGGATCAAAATAACCACTTACAGCAACTACTTTCATAATTTATTTAATTTAATTCTTGCAACTGGAGAAAATAAATATTTTTTTCCAGAACTTAATTCTTTACAAATATATCTTTTTCTTCTTTTATAAAGTTTAACAAACAATTTACTTGAGTTGTGAATGAATATACTTTTTTCAGGAATTTCAAAAAGAAACATTTTTTTATCATCTACTAAATCGTGTTTTTGAAGGGCAATAACTAAATTTAAATCCGAATCTGTTGTGGCAGGTGGATTTATCATATGTAATGCTAAATGCCTAAGAACATCTTCAGGAAAAATCAAATTATTTAAAAAAGGTAACATTAAAAATTTGTATGTTTTTTTCCACTCAGTTCCGTGTGGATTAACACTATTGCCAAACGACTGAAAAACCTTAAAGTGAGCTAACTCATGCACAAGCGTAATTAAGAATCTATACTTATTATCAATTTGATTTAAAGTAATTTGAAATTTTCTATTTTTTAACGATCTAAAATCGCCATGTTTAGTTTTTCTAGTCTTAACAACCTTAATGGTTAGGTTTTCACTATCGATTAATTTTTTTATTAGTTCGTGTGAAGCTTTTGGGATTAAATCAAGCACTTTTTAAGGATTTGAAATAGAGACAGGAATAATTTTTCCGTTAAAAAATTTGAATCCATTTAAAGAGAATTCTAAAATAAACTCCGCCATCTCTATGGCGGATAATGGTGCTTTGTATTCAGGAAAAGCGTTGTTCAACATTTCTGTTTGTACAGCACCTAGAGCTAATGTGTTTATTGTGATATCTGATTCTTTGAATTCTTCATAAAGCATTTCAGTTAAAATATTAAGAGCACCTTTACTGCTTGAATAAGCAGAAAGTCCTGAAAATTTACTTGAGCCTGCAATTCCACCAATACTACTAATGTTAATAATATGTGCAGGTGAATTAAAGGATTTTAATAATACTCTAATTAGTTCTGCAACCCCAAAAACATTTACCTTATATACAGATTCAAAATCTGTAAAGGATGTTTTATTAAAAGGTTTGTTTATTAGTTGACCTGCATTATTAATTAAAATGTCTACTGAACTAAATTTATCATTAATAAAATCAACTGCATTTTTAATTGATTCTGGTGATGACAGATCAGTACTGACCACTGAAATGTTTTTTGAATTAGAAATTGTAGATAAATCTCTTGTTAAACATATTACGTTATAATTTTTAGCACTATAAAGTTGAACTAACTCATAGCCAATCCCTCTACTAGTTCCAGTAATAACAACGTTTTTCATATGTAAAATACTTACACTAACATGGTAACTGGGTTTTCAACAAACCCTTTGAGAGTTTCTAAAAACAATGAACCTGTTACTCCATCAACAGTCCTATGATCACAAGCTAGAGTAAGTTTCATTGTATGACCAATCACAATTTTATCGTCTCTCACTATTGGTTTCTTTATAATACTTCCAACTGAAAGAATTGCAGAATTTGGCTGATTAATAATTGAAGTAAATTCTTGAATTCCAAACATTCCTAAGTTAGAAATAGTAAATGTGCTTCCCTGCATTTCTTCAGGGGTCAATTTTTTATCCCTTGCTTTTCCAGCATAATTTTTAACTAAAATTCCAATCTCAGGAATAGTTTTATTATCTGCAAACTTAATTACAGGAACAACTAAACCATCGGGAACACCAACAGCAACTCCAATATGTACATGATTATTAAGTCTCATTTTGTCCTCAAACCACTGAGAATTTACTCTTGGATGTTGTTTTAAGGCAATAGCACAAGCTTTTACTATTATATCATTAAATGAAATTTTAGTATCTGGCATTGAATTGTATTGTTTTCTAAAAGCTATAGCATTATCCATTTCAAATTCAACACTTAAGTAATAATGAGGTGCAGAAAATTTAGATTCTTTTAATCTACGAGCAATTGCCTTTCTCATTTGAGAATTTTCTATTTCCTCAAAACTTTCATTTTCTATGCTTGGCTCTGACTTAGTAATGTTTGGTTTAACAGTTACAATTTTTGGAGCTGTATAATTTTCAACATCTTCTTTAATTATTCTTCCATTATCACCACTTCCATTAATGTTTTTTAAGTCAATACTTTTTTCTTTAGCAATTTTTTTCGCTAGAGGAGAAGCTAAGATTCTAGAATTTGAATTAATAGATAAAGTTTTGACTGTTTCTACTATTTCTGATGTTTCTGGTGATTCTGGAGTGAGATCATTAATATTTTCAATACTTTCAGTATTCTCATTTTTAACTTGTGGTATTTCACTTCCAAAATTTTCAACTGCAGATTTAAAATCTGAGTCAGCATCTCCAATAACTGCAAGTAAACTATCAACTTTAGCAGTTTCTCCAACTTTAATCCCTATATACAATAAAGTTCCCTCATGAAATGATTCAAATTCCATCGTAGCTTTATCTGTTTCAATCTCTGCTAAGATATCTCCTTCCTGAACAGTATCTCCAACATTAACAAGCCAACTTGAAACAGTACCTTCCTCCATTGTATCACTGAGTCTTGGCATTGTAATTATTTGAAAAGAATTATTTATTTTAATCTCAGAATTAAGTTCAGGTTTATCTTCTTCAATAGAACTTTCAGTTTCATTTATTTGATCCACTAAATCTAATTGAACCGAATTATTAACTGGAACTAATAGTTGTGAAATATCTTCTCCTTCTTCTCCAATAATTGCTAAAAGCGTATCAACTTCTGCAGTTTCTCCCTCTTGAATACCAATATGTAGAAGAGTGCCTTCATGAAAAGATTCAAATTCCATAGTAGCCTTATCGGTTTCGATTTCAGCAAGGATATCTCCTTCATTAACTTTATCTCCAATATTTACAAGCCATTTTGCAACAACACCTTCTTCCATTGTGTCACTTAATCTCGGCATATTAATTATTTCTGCCATTTATTTTAATTTATGGGATATAAATTTATAATTATCCTGTTCGTAAACTGCATCATACATTACAGATTTTTCAGGATAAGGAGAATCTTCAGCAAACTTTTCACATTCTAAAACTCTTGTTTTAACACTCGCATCAATAGAACTTATTTCTTGTTCGGAGGCAAAGTCATTTTCTAAAATTACTTTTTTGACTTGAGTGATAGGATCAATTTTCCTGTATTCATTGACCTCTTCCTTTGTTCTATATTTTTGGGCATCTGACATTGAATGTCCACGATACCTGTATGTTTTCATTTCCAAGAAACTAGGCCCCTCTCCACTTCTCGCTCTGGAAATTGCTTCGTGTAATGCTTCAGCAACCTTGACTGGGTTCATACCATCAACTGGGCCACAAGGCATTTCATATCCAAGCCCCAATTTCCAAATATCAGTATGGTTAGCTGTTCTTTCAACAGATGTTCCCATCGCATAACCATTATTTTCAACTATAAAAACAACTGGAAGCTTCCATAGCATTGCTAAATTTAAAGTTTCATGTAATGAACCTTGTCTAACAGCACCATCACCCATATAACACAATGTTACAGCTCCTCTGTTGAAATATTTGTCTCCAAAAGCCATTCCAGCACCCAAAGGAATTTGACCACCAACAATCCCATGACCTCCATGAAACCGATGTTCTTTTGAAAAAATATGCATTGAACCTCCAAGACCCATTGATGTTCCGGTAGATTTTCCATAAAGTTCAGCCATAACGCGCTTTGGATCAACACCCATTCCAATAGGCATTACATGATTTCTGTAAGCCGTAATCATTCTGTCTTTGTTGTTATCTATTACATGTAAAGCACCTGCCAAAACTGCTTCTTGGCCATTATAGAGATGTAAAAATCCTCTAACTTTTTGTTGAATATATACAGCTGCTAATTTATCCTCAAACTTTCTCCAAAAGAGCATGTCTTCATACCATTTCAAATAAGTTTCTTTTGTAATTTCTTTCATTTAATGAGTCGTAATAAAATTTACTCCGTTAATGGATATCTTGCAAAGTTAATATATCTAAACAATACATTAAAAAATAAATCAATAATTATGTATTAATTAAAATTGTATGTAAAAGAAAATCTTAAAGTATTCTCAAGTGGACTAATTACACTTGAAGAAGATAATAAATAGGATAAATCTAAATCTATTTCCTCTAAACTAAAACCAGTTCCAAATGTCACATATTTCCTTGCTCCCTTATCTTCACTTTCTCCAAAATAGCCAATTCTTAATGCAAAAGAATCATTATAGGTATATTCTAAGCCCAAAGATAGAGTGATTTCTTTTAGTTCTTCACTTAAACCGTCTGGAGCATCTCCAAAAGATTTAAATAACCCTGAGAGAAAGGTTACATCAGCTTGATTATATCCAATAATTTGATCATTTGAATTATATATTGGAACACTAGGCGATGGAACCAATAACTTATTTAGTTCCAAGTTAATTGATAATTTATTTGATGAATCAAAGATAAAATCAAATGCAGATCCTAATTTTAAATTTGTTGGTATGAAATTATTCTTGCCTAGTTCCTCATATTTCATTTTTGGACCCATATTTGAAATATTAAAGCCAAATCTCCATAATCCGTTAAAATTCTCATATGCTCTTTCATCAGATTGATAAAATCCAGAAATATCTACAGCATAAGAACTAGCTGAACTTGAATCAGAATCAACAATTTGTAACTTAACATCTGACATTAAGTATCTTCCAGTTACTCCCATAGAAAAATTATCATTCAATTTTAAAATATATGAAGCATCTAATGTAAATTCGTTTGGATTTTCTAAATACGGAATATCTTGGGGATTTTGTAAAATATCTATGTCTCCAAGACTAAAATACTTAAAACTTGTAGACCATGAGCTTCTTTCGTCTATAACATTGTAGTAATTTATATTTGCTAAAAATACATCACTCACTAGCTTACTCAAATAAGGTGTATAACTTACGCCTAAACCAGATTTGTTATCCAAAAAAACATATTTAGCAGGATTCCAATGTTGAGAGAAAGCATCAGGTGATGTAGCAACACCTTGTTCGCCTAATCCAGAAGCTCTAGCATCTGCTGAAATCATTAAAAATGGAACAGCAGTTGTAATAACTCTTCTGTCTTGAGAATAAAGATATAATAAATTAAAAATTAAAAATATACTAACAACTATTTTCTTCATACATGGCATATTTTTTGTTTAATTTTATACTCTTAAAATTTTTTTTAAACAATTTACTATCTTGCATGTTCAAGATATGAAATATATTTTATGAAAATTAGCAATTTATTTATTCCATTTATACTTATATTATTAGTCACATTAATTGGCTGTAGTAACAATAATCCATTCAAAAGTAGTAAAAATATTTCCCAGGCCACTGGATGGAAAATTAGTTCTAAAGATGGTGGTTTTAAAAATAAAAAATCATATAAGGGACAAAAAACTGGACCAGGTTTAGTTTTTGTTGAAGGTGGAACCTATACAAAAGGTAATGTTAAAGACAACGTCATGCACGATTGGAATAATACTCCAACTCAACAATATGTTAGATCTTTTTTTATTGATGAGACTGAAGTAACCAATTTAATGTATGTAGAATATTTAAATTGGATGAATAAGGTTTTTAGCGAAGATTTCCCAGATATTTATAAAGCTGCTCTACCTGACACACTAGTTTGGAGAAATCCACTAGGTTTTAATGAAGATATGGTTAATAATTACCTAAGACATCCAGCATTTGAAAATCATCCAGTGGTAGGAGTCAGCTGGAAGCAAGCTACAAACTATGCAAAATGGAGAACCGATAGAGTTAATGAAAGAATTCTAGTCGAGAATGGGTATATAAGACTTGAATCTACATATCCAGATTCTATAAAAAATTCATTAGATAGTTATACGTTTGACACTAAAGGTTACCTAATAAATCCAAACAAAGCATACGGAGGAAATATTTTAAAAATTTCAGATAATAATGGAATTGAAGAAAATGAAGAAGGTGAAGGACCAAGATTAAATTTTGTAAAAAGAGAAGATGGACTTTTACTTCCTGAATATAGACTACCTACTGAAACTGAATGGGAATATGCAGCATTAGCATTGAGTGAGATTTCGGAATATAATTTATACAGAGGAAAGAAGAAATTTCCATGGAACGGTGAATATACTAGGTCTGGCAAAAGAAAAAACCAAGGAGACCAACTTGCAAACTTCAAACTTAGTAGAGGAGATTATGGTGGTATTGCAGGCTGGTCTGAGTCTGGAGCTGGAATTACTTCATCAGTAAGAGCATATCCACCTAATGATTTTAATTTATATGGAATGGCTGGAAATGTTGCAGAATGGGTGGCAGATGTATATAGACCAATAATTGATCAAGAAATGAATGATATTAATTATTATAGAGGAAATCAATATTTTAAAACTAGTATCGATAGTCTTGGAAAAACAATTAATAAAACATATGAAACACGTCCTGGATCATTAAAAAATGAAATTGAAAATGAAGAATCAATAGATAGAATAAATTATATTAAGGGTGATAATAGAGACTTTAATGATGGTGATAGATATTCAGTAAGGGACTTTAATCTTGAAGGAAAATCCTCTAATATGTATAATTCTCCGAGTAAAGACAATCCTCTAGAGGAATCAACTACTCTTGTCAATAATGAAGCTAGGGTATACAAAGGCGGTTCATGGCTAGACAGAGCGTATTATTTAGATCCAGCTCAAAGAAGATATTACCCAGAAACAATGACTTCTAACTTTATCGGATTTAGATGTGCAATGTCCTATTTAGGTGAATCTAGAAATAGTAAAAAACCACGAAAAAGAAGATAAAGATTATTCAGATAAATAATCAAGTTTTTCTGATTATCTTTATTTAATGAGCCCCCAGGAATTATATAATTATTATAAAATCTCCAAATCAATTTCTACTGATTCCAGAACTTTAAAAAAAGGAGATATCTATTTTGCATTAAAAGGTGAAAATTTTAATGGGAATAATTTTGCTGAAAATGCGATTCAAAAAGGTGCTAGTTATGCAGTTGTAGATGATCATAAAATCAGTAATCCAAAATTTTTAAAAGTTAAAAACTCATTAGAATCCTTACAGGAACTGGCTAAGCTTCACAGATCTAAACTTCTAAAAACGAAAGTGATTGCTTTAACTGGAAGCAATGGAAAAACTACTACTAAGGAGCTGATAAGCGAAGTCTTAAAAACAAAATTCAAAGTCTGTTCTACCTATGGAAATTTAAATAATCATATAGGTGTACCACTAACTTTACTCAGTATTGACCCATCTACAGAAATTGCTGTTATAGAGATGGGAGCAAATCATTTAAATGAAATTAAATTTTTAACGGAAATGATAAATCCAGACTATGGATTAATAACAAATTTTGGTAAAGCACACTTGGAAGGGTTTGGAAGTATTGAAGGTGTTATTAAAGGAAAAAGTGAACTTTTTGATTATCTATTAAATTATAATAAAACAGCATTTATTGATGGAGATGATAAAATTCAAAATCTGTTTAGAGGAAATAAAATTAGCTTTAGTAAAAACAAAGATTCAAATTATAATTTTAAAGAAATCAAAGATTCTATTTTTTCTGGGATTAATTTTAAAAATGAATTGATTCGTTCTAATCTAACTGGAAATTATAATTATTCGAATATTGCATTTGCTACACTAATAGGTCTTCATTTTGGTATAGATATCAAGAAAATTAAAAAGGCTATTTTAAGCTATATTCCCTCAAATAATCGATCTCAGATTATTGAAAAAAAAGGGAAATCAATAGTTTTAGATGCTTACAATGCCAATCCAACCAGCATGATATCAGCCTTAAATTCTTTTTCAGAAAAAAAAGGGACAAAATCTATCATTTTAGGAGATATGTTTGAACTAGGTGTAGAATCTGAAAAAGAGCATAAAGAATTAATAAATTTTTGCTTAAAAAATAACTTTGATGATATATTTCTAATTGGTAATGAATTTTATAAACACAAAAACTCGTTCAATCAACCCAATTTTTATAAAACTAAAGATGAATTAAGTAATCATTTAAAAAAAATGCCCTTAAAATCAGAACTTATTTTAATTAAAGGATCTAGAGGCATGAAAATGGAAAACGTAATTAAATATATATTCTAGCTATGAAAAGATCTATTTTATTATTAATTATCACTGTATTTATTAGTTGTAAAAATTCTATTGAATGGAAAAATTATGACGAATCAAATGAAATTATAGAAAATAGCAATCATCCTAACAAAAGAATGCAATTCAAATTGATTCAATCCAAGTATGAACTCAAAAACAGTTGGTTTGAAAATATTCATAATGATTTAAATGAATTTGGAGAAAATCAATATCAAATGCTAAAGCCATTAATTATTGAAAAAAGTATTCCTGAAATACAAACGAGCATATTAAATA
>Ga0222715_10002570_pt1 | contig 16481 bp, 23 predicted proteins | sample C33_9DmetaG_FD_165056 | JGI IMG/M metagenome (GOLD analysis project Ga0222715, IMG submission 165056) | Estuarine water microbial communities from San Francisco Bay, California, United States - C33_9D | ecosystem: Environmental > Aquatic > Marine > Unclassified | place: USA: California... | reverse complement strand
CACCACTTGATACTGATAATTTAATATTTGGAGTTCCTATCTTTTTAAGATATTCTTTTGCAGAATCAGTTATTGTTATGAGCATATTACTCATTATTACTCCTATTCTGAATATATTTTATATAGTATATCTTCAAACTGTTCTACCTTTTCTACTCTATTTGGCCAGAGTATGTATTCTTTCTCTGGATTTCTTTTTAGATTGTTGAGTAGAGGTGTAACTGCATTATATAATTTGTCTAGTTTTGCCTGTACTGCATCTGCAGTTGAGGCAACTTCTGAAACTTGTGATGTTGCTTTTTGTACTGCTTCTAATTCAGATTCATCTACTGCCGTGAATCCAAAATCAAAAAAATCATCTGCCATTATTAATCTCCTTTTATATTATTCATTGGGTCGAAATTCATATATCCTTTAAGATAACAAAGTAACTCATTATTGACTGTATGTTTTAAATAGTTTTGATGTTTAATAACTGCCTTTTTTAATTCAAAGTCGTATGTTAAATATCCTTCAAAAGTTAAAGGATTCATAAGTTCTGAATAATGTCTATTTATCTTTATCCATTCTTTATATGTATTAGGGTGTTTTGATAGAACAGGTATTACTTTATTATCAACATACAAACCTATTGTAGGACAATTAATTAAACCTGCAGAGTAGTATGTACCTCCTGGATATGCAATGTGAAATTTAGTATGTTTGAGCAAAGAAAACATCTCTTTCTCGTTCATTTTATAACTAATTCTCTTTACAGGATATATTGAAACATCATCAATTTTTTTTATTAATTCGTAATTTTCGTGTTTAGTTAGTCTGCTCATTCTTCTTTCTGACAGACCATCTTCTAAATCGTGAAGTGTTATGTAGTTCCCATCTCCTACCCAATGCATATCTTCTTTAAATGGCCAAACGTGTTTATAGTCGTGTTCTGAACCTATATAATTATTCATATTATCATTTGTGTATATTGATACAATCATACCATTAAGTGGACAATGCATATTTTCTAAGAAAAAAAGAATAGTATCTTCATTTGTACTTTCATTTACATCAGTCGTCTTTGAATAATAAAATTCTTTATCAACACAAATTGTTAACTTGTAAGGATTGTTTGTGATATTATCTTCTGCTAAAACTTGTGCATTGAAAAAATGCCTAGACAGAATATCCATCATAGGTCTATGTGCAACACCGTGTGCCCTATTAATTCTAATTACATTATTATCAAATGTAGAATTATCACCGTTGTTATCACAACCAAAATAGTAAGTCTTAATATGTTGTGTATGTAATTTTTGGTACATATTCACTATAACCTTTTAGGTAACATATTAATTCTTTATTTGTTACATGGTTGAGATAAGGCAAATGTTTGTAAACTGCTTTATTTGTTTCGAAGTCAAAAGTATATTGACCTGTCATTGTTAATCTGTTTACATATTTTTCTTGAGTCATTTCAACTTTGATATGTCTACCTGTTTCCCAATCATATGATGATTCTATTTTTTTCTTCAAAAATAATCCTATTGTAGGACAATTCATCATACTCGCAGTATAATAAGTTCCACCAGGATATGAAACATGAAACTTTGTATGTTTCATCAAAGAAAACATTTTTTCTTCACCCATGGAATAGTCTATTTTTTTAACTGGATAAATTGATATATCGTCAATGTTTTTTATAGTTTCTAAATGTTTTTTAGATTCTTCGCCATTTATATACTCAAAATGTAGACTTGGGTCTGACCTAGATTCGACACTATGCAATGTTATATAATCACCACCGCCAACCCATTGCATTTCTTTTTTAAAAGGCCAAGTATATCTTGTAGTGTATGTGCCTTTAACACTATGTCTTATTTCTTCTTGTGAATATAAAGATACGATTATACCGCCAAGTGGTGGGTGCATATTTTCTATAAAAAAACTTAGAGTGTCGATATATGTCCAAGCATTATCTTCTTTTACTTTTTTATTTTTTATATACCAATCATCTCTGATGTAAATTGCAAGTTTGAAAGGTTCAGTTGTTATTTTATCTTGATGATATAGTTGTGCTTTAAAAAAATACATACCAAGATTGCCTTTAAGAGGTGCATGAGCAAGATGTTCTCTTCTATTTAATCTTAATATGTGATTGTTGTGGTCCGCTCTTTCACCGTTATTTTCACAACCAATATAAAATGTGTCTATGTGATTATGTTTATTCAATTTATTAAAATGCCCATCTTCTTAATTTAGAGCCTTCTATTCGATTATTATTAACTGACCCAGTAATACAACCTAATTGATGAAAGAAATATTTTCCATCTGGTGTTACACTCCAAGAAGCATTGTTAGAAGAACCTTGAACAAAAGAATCACTTCCTGACAGAGTACTAAATCCAGTATAACTTGGATGGCTAGTATTAAACTCTAAATGACTTACATATCTTAAACTATTGATATTGTGAGGAGCCATTTTATAAGACCATAAAGTTAAAGTACCATATTGTGTATCACCTGTTGATAATACTATGTTTCTACCTCCATTAAGAATATATGCTTTTCTAATTCCGTTAAAATTTCCATTATTAGGTATTGTATACAAATCATTTATATCAACAGAACTTACTAATGTTTTAGTAGAAGTAAGGTCATAAGGTGTTGATAATGTCCATATTGCCACAGTATCTCCAGAAGTGGTTGATGCTGAATACATATTACCATGGACAGTTGATACAGCAACAACTTTATTTCCATCATCAAAAAAATCCCAAGCCAGCACATCATAATAAATACTTCCACCAGAGGACATATTATTAAATAAGTTATATCCCAAACCAAAATCCGATGAACCTAAAAATATATTAGCGGCTGTAGTTTGGTCAAAGTTCTGTGTTGCATCTAAGTCCCAAGCAGTACCTGATATATTCTTTATTTGTATTGAGTTAACTTGTAAATAACCACGCCTCCATGTTTTTGTTCCGTCCCACCACCACTGAAGTGTTGTTTTTCCTGTAACATTTTGAAATGCTTGAAATTTTGTAAATGTTGCTGTTGAAGGTTCATATGGAGTTGAACACTCATATTGATAGTTTCGAAATACAGTTGTAGAACCACTACCACTATATGTTTGTGTTACGAAATATAATTTTTTACCATCATCTCCCCAAGCATGTCTTCCAATATCAGAGGCAGTATCTCTACCTTGTAAAACATATGTTTCAAATGGAGAATATACATCTTCTACGTAAGTTAAGTTTTCAAATTTAAAATCAATACCCGAACTAGTAGCACCTATACCACCCCAACTTCTAGTTGAACCACCACCTAAACTACTCGTGAAAGGCATTATATAATCCTATGCGAATTGTGATTGTGCACCAAATACAGTAAAGTCAGCACTATCTTTTTTAACTATTGAGAATGTGTATATATCTACACTTGAAGTGTTACCACCAGATGGAGCACTACCGCCTGACCATTTAGGAGTTATTGCTGAGCCATCAACCTGATATGTATTTAAATAGTATGCAGTTGTTCCATTAGTCATTAATATAGTAACAGAGGTTGATTCTCCATTTGCCATTATTGAATTGAGTGTGTTCAAACTATCTGCTCTAAAGTTAATAGTTCTATTTGCCGTTGCAGAATCTGTAAGATATATTACTCCTTGTGTGTTAACATCAAAATTAATAGTTCCTGATGTAGATGTATTTAATGTAACATTTTCCATAACCTCACTTATACCTAGAGCAGTATTCATACGAATAATATTAGTAGTTTCGTCATACCAACCTACTGCCGATGAGTCTACTGATGCTGGTCTTGTATAAGTTGCCATAGATTAATCCTTTTTAATCTATTTATATGTAGTGAATAGCAAGTAGAATAACAAATACTAATATAAAAAAATGCCAAACTTGCATTGTTAGAATATGATAAAGAAGTATTATACCTAATACGATAAAGAGGAGAAGAAATGCTAGGTATAATACTTCGTTCATTTTACTACGCGGCCTCACTTGGTTCATACCAATAAGGTACATTTCCCATTTTCCATTTTGCAAAATAAGATTTGTATTTGTTGTAGTAATCTCGGTATGCTTGTACAGGGTTCTCGTGCTTTACATCATCTGGCATTGCCTGTACAAACTGTGTTTGTGAAACTTTTGCAAACTCAAGGTGTTTGTATTGACCTTTGTAGACCATAATTGTACCTGAAAGTTTGTGATGTTTGTTGTATCGTTTAGTGTACTCAATACATAATGCTTCAAGATGTTTGAGTAACCATAGATAGTTTTCTTTAGACTCATATGCCCACATTGTGCATGGGTGTTTCATATGTGCTTTAGGGTATTGTGGTAGACCAAACTGTTGTGACGGTGTTAACTCACCACTTCTGTATTTGTCTGTATAGTTTCTGTCAAGAACTGCAGACAACATCTGACAACTTTCGATAATCATTTTAACAACGTGTTTGTCGCACATCATTTGAGCGGCCTCTTTAGGGTTGCTCGATAAACAAAATATATTCATAATCAATTTCTCTTTTATCGTTATTATGTTTTTTATTTTACACTATAAAAATATAAATGTAAATACTTTTTTATCATTTTGTGAACCTAGGGTCTTGAAAGTTTCTATCAAGTATCATACCATATTCGTTGATACCTTGATTAACTTTTACATTTGCTTTTAGTTTTAGTTTATTCTTTTTAAATGGATTGTAATTAACATAATGGTGCCATCTACCATATCGCCATTCAACTCTAGCAACATCTGGGTGCATATCTACGAGCATCTGTGATTTGTTTATCGTACCATCAGCATTGTAACCCTCTTTGATTGACTCTGTATTCTCTGCATGATAGAATTCTGCAGTATTACCACCAGCGACTGTTTGTGTTGCCATCTTGCCTTGTAGAAAAGCATTGAACTGAACACACACATCACCATCTTTCATAACTCTCAAACAGATATCTGTATCTTCATTATATCTGCCACGCCATCTATGTTTACAATCATTTCTGATTAATAGACAAGAATAGATTCTTGTGTTTGCAACATAAGGTGGATATTTTTGATTAGGTGCAATAAAGAATCTGTACTGTGGACCAGCAATATAAATGTTTTCATATCTATCGCAGAAATCTTCCATCACACGAAAACCAGTTGAACTCTCAAAACGAATTCTCTCATTATTGTTTAGTCGATAGAAGTCTGCAATATTATCATCTAGTACCCAATGCCAATCTGCACCTATACTGATTGAATGGTCCCATGCCCAGTTTCTTGCACGACCAGGGCCATCACCGTGATTAGAGAATGGTGCTTCAAGTAATGTAACATACTCACGAATATTGAAGTTGTCTAGTGCTTTATCATAGGCATCCATATCTTGTGGTTCAACAACAATATAATGTGGTATCTTCATTCTTGATAATGACCTTGATGTAATCATAGAGTCTGCACGACCCTTTGACACAATATACATAGGGTGTTTTAGTGGATAATTCTTTTCACTATCAACCCATCTTAAAAATCTGTTCTTTGTAATCTTCAGTTCAGGATGCCATATCGCAATACTCTGTTCTGTAATCTCTTGACCAATTCTTTTTGAAAAATCTTTATAATGTTCTTCTTTACGAAAGTATATGTGTACAGTTCTAAATGCAGGATTTTCTTCTTGGTGATATTCAGGCATATCAATCCAATGTTCTTTCCATTTAGCATTAACATCTAGAACACCTTCTTTAACTTCTACATCTAGTTCTGCTTGAGATTTTTCAAGTTTGGTAGGTATTAACTTTTCTTTATCGATTGACTCAATTGGTAGATTAGGTTCTTCTTCACCAAAAGGATTATGGTCTGGGTCAATTTTAGGATAATATGTTTTATTTGTTTTGTCGTAGATACGTTGACCAATTTTTGAACAAAAGTCTGCCATATCATCAACATTACGAAAGTGTACATAAAGTATTTTATATACACCTGCTTTTTCTTCTTTAGTTTTTATCTTCTCAGGAAGTCTGTTTGTTATTTCTTCACCAAGTGCTTTTTCTAAAGTTGCCTTGTAATCATCATTTACTCTTTTATCTTTATCAAGATAGTTATCGTATTGTGTAGTTTCTTTTATATTCATAGTTTTTATTATATAATATATTAGTTAAAAAGTAAATACTTTTCATATTAAATTTTTACCAGTTTCAAAGTATTCTTGTAAGTCAGAGAACCCACCAATGTGTTCACCTAGTTCATTATAAATTTGTGGTACTGTTCTAAAACCTTGCGATTTAAGAAATGCCTTTTCATCATCATTGTTATCAATTTTTACTTCCTCATATTGTATTTGTTTTTTATCTAATAAATCCATAGCGGCATCACAATAGATACAACCAGACCGTGAATAAATTCTATAAAGTCCTGTCATCTATTATCTCTGCAATTCTTTTATATGCTTTTTGTAATTGTTCTTGCAACAATCTTACATTTTCTTTAAGTAGTTCTATTTCTACTTCTAAGACTTCCCTACTTCTCTCTTCACTTGTAACCATTCTTTATATAATTCCTCTTCCATTCTATATGCTTCTTGTTCAGAAGGTTGATTAAAGTATTCTGCAAGAGTTTCATAATCCATTACTTCTTCAACAAACTCTTCACGAATATATTGTTTGATATGTACCATCTCATGACAGATAGATTTAATAAATTCATCTTCTGGTTGATTGGCACAGATTTCTATTTTGAATTCTCTTGACGCCATAGCATAACAATAACCTTTAACACCATCATCAAATTCATCTAAAGGCATTAGGTCAACCATTATGTCTAGTGTTCGTAATCGTGGTAACATCTGCGAAATGCAGAAATGACAGACCGCTTCAGCAAGTTCTCGTCTGTATCGTGTACTACCGAAGGCGTCTATAAGAATACTCATTTTCATGTCAATCTCTTTATCAATCATAGATACTATTATATATATTTTTACGAGATTGTAAAGAGTTTTTTAAACTTTTTTTCCTGAAGTTCTTCGTACAATATCGTCATGATTAAATTCTGCCCAATACAATTCAAATGCAACACCACTTTCTAGTCCTTCAAACTGATGTACTTTCTGTGGTTTGACTTGAGTGAAGTCGCCAGGCCCTAGTATAGTTTCATCAACTAAATCTTGGTCATCTTGCCATACACGAACTAACATCTTACCGGATTCAACAAAGAATCCATTCCACTTGAATTGATGTTCGTGTTCAGAACACTTGAATCCTTTTTTGAATTCTATTCTATGAAACTCTAATACACCGTTTGCATGTATGAGTTCAGTTTGACCCCATATCTTTCCTGCCTTCATTGATTTACCTTTACTTTCTTAGGGTCTTTGACAATAATCTCTACATTATCACCAAGAGGTTCAATTTTAATATCATTATGTCTATGATATAATTTGTAATTAATATGTTTGAAATCGTTAAACATATGCCACCATATTGGTCGCCAGTTGTTGTTTAATCTGTGAGTATTTGGATTATCTCTTTGAGAACTTAAGTAAAAGTCTGTGCAACTTCGTAAATCGAATTCAAATAAAGAATCAAATCCATATAAGTGTACTTCATCTGCTTGTAGTTTTTGAGAAGCATAATATACTGCAAAGTGTCCACAATTAAAGTCTGTATAATTGTTTGCATACTTTGGCAGTTCTGTATAGAACTCTCTAATCTTACTTGATACTTGCATATGAAATTGTGGAAATTGTTGCATATGCATTTTAGGTCTGTAACCTAATATCCATTTGCCTGGTATCTGTATAGAACCTTCAGTCAATGCTCTCATCATCTTAAAGTCAACGATACAAGATGCATATACATTTTCTATAGGAAATGGTGCAAGATTACAACACAATCGTAAACCTTTTGCATTATGGTCAAACAATTGTGCCATCATACCATTACCAATTACATGAACTACTTTCTTACTCATTCTCAATCCTCATTATTAAACTGCTACCATTGACTCCCATTGATAGGTTGATGATATATCGTGTTTTGCACAATACTTATTTAGATGATTAATTTTATCAATCCCTCCTGCTTGAAACTCTCCAAAATAAAAATTATCTTTATAATCTTTCATTAATTTATCATATAATTTTGTATCAGTTTCTGCTTTTCTTACTAAAGGCCACATATCTTCTGGATAATATGCATACAAAGAAAATGTTTTTACAAGTGCATCAATCTCATCTATTTGTAAATAAGGTTTTGGCATTTTAATACCGTTCATACCTTTTGTTGTTATAAATCCATGACCAAAAACACCTTCGTCTGGTTTAACAAAACCTCCTTCTTCAGCAATTGTTCTTAATTTTGTTCCTCTATAAGGTTGCCATGCCGCAAGAGTTAAACCATCATATCCTTCTGCATTGTGAATAAGTCTTGCAGTATCCATTACCATTTCTCTAGTTTCATAAGGCATACCTATAATAACATTTAAACTATATGCAATATTACTTTCGTTTATATATTTAAAGTGTTTTATATATTCTTCGTTTGTTACATTTCTATGTAAATAATCTCTTCTATAATCTTCATTACCAGACTCTATACCAAAAGTCATACGATATGCACCTGCTTCTTTTAGTGCTTTTAGATATTCAACTTTACAATTTTCTATTCTTGTATTAAACCAAAATGGTATTTTATATTTACTCCACATCTCACAAAACTCAAATATTTCTTTCTTTGGTCTCGCAAGAAAACTATCATCAATAAAAATAATTAAATCAGGATTCAATCCTCTATCAATAAATGATAATAGTTCTTGTTCTATAACGTGTGCTGGTTTCCTTCTCATGAAGTTACCCAAGTCAAGAGTCTTTGCGATATCTCTAGTAGTTGGTGAATTACAATATGTGCATTGATATGGGCATCCTCTGTATGTTTCCATACTTACTGCACGATAGAAGTGTCGACCACCCATAGGTCGTTCCCATCTGTGATTTGAAAAGCATGAAAAGTCTGGAGTTACTTCTGTTATATCAACTAACTTTGCAGGTTTATTTCTATGAACTTTTCCATTCTCATCTTTCCACCAAATACCATCAATAGATGTAAATGATTTTTTTTCTTTAAATGCACGAATTGCCTGACGAACGACTGACTCGCCTTCATATCGACAAATCATATTAACTAAAGGTTCTCTGATTAATTGTTCTGGAACAGACATAGCATAAACACCACCTGCAATATGAGGTATGTTTCTATCTTTGATACTATCTAACATCTTTAATCCTATTTCAACTACATCTTCTTGCATGTGAATGAGAATTAAATCTGGTTGATATTCATCTATTGTTTGAATAAAATCTGGAATAATTTGTGTAGGTGATTTAACATCAAAGTAATCTGCATCAGTATCGCCTCTTTGATTACCTCTATTTGCACCATACTTTGCCATAAGAATATGTCTGTTTTCATATTCTTCAGAATATTGAGTTGTTTCAAATAAACGAAACTCTGCACCTTCTTCTTTACAAATACTATGAAATAGTGCGACACTTATTGCAGGTGTCATCATTAATGGTAGATTAGGATATGCCATTAACACTTTCATTAAATTACTTCTCCATCAATTCTCTTATTGTGTCTTTTCCTTTAAATCCTGTATGATGTTTTACTAGTACTTCTTTTGGTACTGTACCATCTAAATATTGTATTCTTATCACATTATATTTATTATGCAATTCATTTATATATGTTATTTTTCCTATCTCATCTAACATAAAGTATAATACTTCTTGGTCACCTCTTTGTACTGGATTGTTTGTACACGCCACTTCCCATCTTTTTAATATGAGAGGTCTATCTATTATACCTACAATACCAGAGTTATACCAAGGACCTTTACTATAATGTCTTTTAGTCCAAGGTCTATCACAAACCATATTTAATTTATGTTCAACTAAATCATTAAAAATGCCTGACAAATTACCTAACACTTCGCAGTCAGTATCAATCCAAACAACTTGTTGTGCAGGTGCGTGTATTAATGCAGTAGGTTTTAGAAACCAACTTGTAAGTTTGTGTTTAGGTTTAGCAAAATGCATAATTGCAGTAAACTTTTTATCTTTATTAAGTTGTTCTACTTTTTCTTCACTAATACCAAAATCTGCAAATACAATAGGCATGTCGTTATGTTTTAAATAATTATCTAAAAACCAGTCCAGCATCCACTCATTAGATGCATCACAACCAGTTACAAATACTTTATCTAACTTGTACAAGTTTATACCTCTCTGGATTATAATTGTGTTTTGCTAAACAACCTTTTTGATTCTGAATAGTGCTAAAACTATCTTTTGCAATGACAGGCCAAGGATACCATTCTTGAAGATTATTAAATCTTCTATAATGTATGAATACGTCTGTAGGTCCTGCTTCTGTTTTTGCAACATCTATTAATTGTTGAGCACCTTTTGGAGTAAGATAATATGCGTGTGCACCAGGAAAATATTGTTTAGAAGTTAAAGGATTTATTCCCATAACAGGAGGAATATTAAATTTTCCATAAGAAGGATATCCAACATTTACAATATCACCTAAAAGAGAATGTGGCGCTAATTTTAATCTGCCGTCACTCATACGAGTAGGAATAACTGGTAAATTATCAACCAAAACAGCATCATGCTCAAAGATAAACCCTGGTTTATTGAGTTTTACTATGTCTTTCCAAATAGAAAAGTGTGATGTAAATGCAGAAATAACATTATCCCATCGTGAATAAGGTTCTATAAAGTTTTTTAATTTTCTAACTCCGTAGTTAAACAGTATTCTTTCAGGATTATCTTTAGGTGTAATTGCATCAAAAAAATGAAAATGTTCGTCAAATTTATAAGTATTGCCATAAAATTTTTCCAAAGAATCTAAGCACCTTTGAGCAACTTTACAGGATTGTTCATTGTCTTTAATTCTTATGATATAAAACTTCATCAATTCACCGTAGTTGATTGTGTACCTTGTACTTTAGTGTAGTATTTAGTTGTTACGCCAAGTCTTGGTACTAATTGTTTACACATCAATGCATCATTAGGCCATAAACCATATTGATGTGCTAGGTCTAACATAACTCTTGCACCATCAGGACTTATAATATATGCAGAGTTACCTGCAAGTCCTTGTGGTATACTTATCTCATCTATTGTTGGTATTGTAATAATAGACCTTTCATTATCTGCTTGTATAGACTCGTGAAACACTTGTGCCTTTCTTGTTGCACCAAGAGGATTGTTTATACCAACTGCATTAAATCTACTAGCAACAATATATTGTGGGTCAAGTCTATTAGTAAAGATTGCATCATGCTCTAGTATTAGAAAGTGTTCGTTTAATTCAGAACAGTCTTTCCATAAACGATAATGACTTAATGCACAAGCAATTATTTTCTTAGGTTGTGTATGTTTATATGCGGACTTCTTAAGTCCTGTAGCAAAATCAAATTGTTCTCCTACCCATGGATAATTCCATTGTAGATGATAACGACTCATTAGACCATCAACTTGTCTAGGTATTATCGCATCAAACTTTTCTATTGTAAATGCATTACCAACTTTGACTGAAGACTCTATACACTTATCTGCGGCCTTCTCTGATAGTTCGTTATCTTTAATTGTAATTATAAATGACTTCATTGATATACTCTAAATCTTCTTCTGTTATAAAATCTCTACCTTGACCTATTTTACCTTGTCTTACTTTTAATTGTTTTTCATCTGTTTTATCTATATAATCTTTTTCACTTATATCCACACGACCTGTTATCTCTGCAATTCTCATCTTATCAAATGATGATTCTTCAACTGCCCAATCAACATAATCTTCAATAGGTTTCTCACCTATTAATTCTAGTACTCTTGTTAAAAAATGTTTTGGATTAGAACACAAATCTTCATAGTCTATTATCATCTCGTGTTTGTATTTTTTTACTTTAGATTCAAACTTTACTAACTTTTCTATACCATATTTCTTTGAACGTAGAAAGTCATAGAAGGCAGGTTTGTATTGTTTCTTTCTAAACTTAACGTGATGATAGAACGATACAATAGTATCGATACGATTTCTTCTTAACCATATCATACCTTCATCATAAAGTTCTTTCTTTGTTACTTTGAAATCTTCTTCATAGGCACCATAGTGTGTGAATATTAAACCATTATCTTCTGCATAGTTTAATATATCCTTTTCTTTAAGATTGTTTTTCAGTTGAAAGTATTTGCCAACCATAAATCTTAAATATGTTCTTCCTGATTTAGGAAAAGATAAAACATACATCACGTCAAAATCTCTGGTTCTTTATTATCATATCGTGTTCTATTTAAAAATCTTTCTATTTGTGCCCCACCATAAACTGATATATGATTCTCACCACCAGTTGGTTGACTCAACACTTGCCACCAACCTACTTCTGCAGGTAATAGTTTCTTTTGTTCATGTAACTCAAATACAAGTTTAGTATCTAATAGTTTTCTAGGGTGCATGATAATTGGATCCATAAGATAGTTTCCCCAATCTTGACTTATTCTATCATTCTTTCCATCTGGATATAATTTAGGAACTTCATAAAATCTATCTAAATCAATCCATCTAGATGTTCTCGTACCAAATCCAATCGCAATGTTTTCATTGTATGATTTCTCTATCCAAGGTTTCCAATCAAGTTTTAAAGAAACAAATGTGTCCCATCTCGCACGAATAATCATATCGTAATCAGGCCAAAGTTGGTCCATCATATTAGCATGACTTAGTATTTGTTTGGTGTGATGTGAAATTTTTTGTTTTTCTTTTTCCATCTCACCCTTTAACATTTTCTCTTTTATTATTTTGAGTTTATTTGTATAGACTTCCTCTACATCAAGTATTGGGTGATAGTGCATTTTTGGTTCATCAAACAGATAATAATCACTATTACCCATACCGAGAAACCAGTGCAAATCTTCTTCTCTTGCGGTATAAGTTCCGTAAAAGAAATCGTAAGGAAATGCTTGTTTTAATCTTTGTAGATTAAATGCAATCTGACCTCTAACAATACCTGATAAACATACTGCAACTTTCATTCTTTTCTCTCAAATTTTAAATTATATTCATAAGTAAATTCTTTAGGCAATTCATAATTAAAATTGTTTTGTTCTAAAAATTCTATTGCCGACTCTAAAGTATTATCAACATCTTTATATAGTTCAGTTTGTAAAGCAACTTCTATTTGACCTTTTCTTACATTATTAATGTATTTTCCTAAACTTTTTAAAACATTTATATCATTCCCTTGAGCATCACAATGTAGATAATGTATTTCATCTTTAAAATTCTTGTATTCTAAAAAAGTATCTAATCTAATTGTTTTTACCTTTATTGTTTCTTCTATCTGAAAATCTTTTCTGTCTTTTGTCCATTCAATAGGTAAGTTATCTGAAAATTTATGAAGACTACTACAACCGTATGCTCTTATATTTTTATCTATTTTGCTTATGTTAAATTCTTTTTCACCATCTTCTATATCAACTGCGGCATTAGTGATGTATATATCATCATATTTTTTACATATCTTTTCATATAGACTATGAAAATAAGGTACAGGTTCAAATCCATAAATAGGTAAATTGTATTTTTCTTTTAGTTTTTTAGTATCTTTTGCATCATTAACACCAACTTCTATGACTATTGGAGAACTCATTAAAATCCTCCTGGCACATGATGTAAATTCTTTTCTCTATATCTTTGTAACATAACTCCACCACCATAGTTGATTGGTGTTTCTTCATATGGGTCACCTAGTGTTTGTTGCCAACCTAGATTGGCAGGCATAAGTTTCTTTTCTTTATGAAGTCTTATACCGTCTTTCATTTTGTAACCTGGGTGTATGTTCATAAAGTCAAGTATCTGACCATTCATCTTTGACCCACCATTCTCATCATTTGGTATAATAATCTCATCACATATTGTTTTGTTTTTATCCATCTCACCATTCCAACCACCGAATGATATCACAACTTTCTGTTCTGCAACTTGGTCAATAAACTTTTTCCAATCGTGGTCACCTAAATATACATCATATCGCATACGAATAATTACATCATAATCATCTGCACCTATATGGTCGCAGGCATACTGATGAGCAACAATCTGTTTTGATAACCACATTTGTGCAGGATTATTTAAGTGATGTTTCATACGAGGCCATCTTTCAACTGCCTCTGGAACTTGCATAGGTCTATATTTTATTTCTGGTTCTGGAAATGTAACACAAACTTTATCTTTAGGTGTAGGTCTACCCTCCCAAGTTGTGTAATGTATCTCATCACAATGTTGAGTTATTCGTTTATGGTTTTCTTCCCAATCTTTAAATGTACGAACTAACCCAGAATATACAGCGGCGACTTTCATTAATAATTCATACTCCTTGATATCGCATAAGGTTGATGTATTCTATTACCTATATATTTAAATTGTTTAGATACAATTGATGGCGTGATGTGAGTATATTCTTCTTTTACGTTTGTATCATATTTCTTACAGTAATCTAGTATCTCACCTGTATTACCATACACCAATTCACCTGTTAATAATTTAACTAAACGTTGTTCTTCTTGCATTATATTTTACCTTCAAACCAATCATAGTCTATTGTATATACGTCCATTATAACATTCTTTTGTTCATTTGTAAACTCAAAATCTACTTTTTTTTGTTGATTTAATATTGCCTTTATTTTAAATGTTTCATTGATTTTACTCATAGGTATAATTTCTATATCATCTGTATTAAAGAAATCTATTTGAGGCCACCAGTGATGAACTTCAAATCGAGTATTAAGTTCCGTTAAATTTTCTAATAAGATTTCTGCACGTTCGTGTAATGATAATTCTTCAATTTTGTAATCTAGATTATTAAAGAACTCTGTACCATTACCAAAATCTTTTCCTTGTTTACTTACATATCTTAAACCATCTTCGTGAAAGTAATGTAAAAATGTACTTCTGAATCTATCAACAGGGTCTCGGTACACAACGATTGATGGTTTACCTGTATTGTTCATAGCATGAATATCAAAACGATTTAGTTTACAACCCCACTTGATACTGACTGTACCATTCTTTGGTGTTTCAAACCAGTTTCTGTTTATCGTTCTTACATAGATATGATGAGGAAATCCACCATTTCTTTTACAGTATGCACAATTACAGTTTTGAAAATAACCATAAGCCATAATTTATTTTTTCACTATCCAAAATCTTCTAAATTGTGAACCTGTTTTTTTAGAATTTTTAACTTCCCAATCATACCTATGTGAAACGGAATTTAAATTAACATCATCATATCTTGTGTATGTACAACCTAAAGACTCTAAGTATTTCTCTATTACAATTGCAGGAACTCTAACACCAATACCGTTTACTGCTTGGTCATTTACAGGATTTTCTTGTTTTTCCAATTTATCTTTTAATACATCACTATCCAATGTTTCGGTTTCTAGTGATATTAAATTAGAATGTTTTAAACAACATCTTAAATCTTTTTTCCAATTTTTTAAGTGATATAGTACTCCCCAATGAATTACAAGGTCAAATTTCTTTTTTAGATTATATGACTTATCTTGGTCTAAAATAATAAGTTCTTTGTCTGGATTTACTTTCTTAAATCCTTTTTCATTCCTAGAAGAACCTTCGCAAAAAGTTACATCTGAATTATATGTGTCTATAAAATGTCTTCCTATATGACCATATCCACAACCGAGTTCTAATATAGTTGCTTCTTTAAAAAAGTCGTGTCCTAATATTGAAATAAGTTTCTTTATTCTGGTTTTTCTCCAGTCATGATAATGTCCTACAAATTCTGTCATTTGCTATCCTTTGTAGTTATTTATGTAGTATTCTAAATCCTCTGGTGTTCCAAGTCCCCACATAGCATTTGCATTATACACTCGGACCTGTTTGTTATCTTCAATCGCCTGATTAAATACAGGACATACATAGAACTCATTATTAACTCTTATGTCTTTTTCTATCATATCTTCTGCATACTTGACAAAGTCTGAACCGTGTTTCCAATAGTAGTAACCTACAGTTGCATTATCACTAATAGGATTCTTTTCTGCAACTTCTGTAACTAATCCATCATCATTGACTTTTGCAAAAGACCATTTAGGGTGTGTTGCCTTGAATGTTACGATACCACCATCTGCATTTGTTTCTTGCATATTGTACATAAACTCAACTGGATTCCACTCAACAAACTGGTCAGAGTTTGCAAAGAATAATGGATTGTCATTATCAATAAACTCTTTGGCGAGTAGTGCTGTACAGGCTGCACCCTCTGTGATACCATCAACTTCTATAACTTTACACTCACCTGGCGATATAAGATTAAGGAAAGTATCTAAATTATATTTTTCTCTATGTTCTTTCTGTACAACAAAGTGATAGTTTGCTTCTAGTCCTAGATTGT
>Ga0222715_10002569_pt1 | contig 16483 bp, 14 predicted proteins | sample C33_9DmetaG_FD_165056 | JGI IMG/M metagenome (GOLD analysis project Ga0222715, IMG submission 165056) | Estuarine water microbial communities from San Francisco Bay, California, United States - C33_9D | ecosystem: Environmental > Aquatic > Marine > Unclassified | place: USA: California... | reverse complement strand
TAGAGAGACTATACCAGGCTCGAATAGAGCTAATGTCCTCGATGTAGAGCAAGCGGCACATGCGGTATTAGATGATCCTTTGCTATTAGGTAACAAAGTGCTCATATTAGATGAAACTGGTGTCCCGCTGCCTTTCGCTGTGGCCGAAATTCTGGCAGAGGCTGGCGTATCAGTCGAGATAATGAGCCCGCGAATGTACGCCGGTGAGAAACTGTATCGAAATCTGGATATTCTTTATATCTTTCCAAAACTTAAAAAACTAGGAGTCAAAATCACTCATCAATATTTTATCGAGGAGATAAAGACAAATGAAGTTGACGTCTACGATATTTGGGCTGGCGTCGATGCTTTAGAAACGAGGACAGGTATTGATACGGTGATTTTATCGATATTGAGAATGGCCGATGACGAGTTGTATTCAGCATGTGCTCAAAAGTTCAAGGAGGTACATCGCATTGGAGATATGAGTGCTCCCAGGGACGTTACTGCCGCGATACATGAGGGTGAAAAAATAGGTCGGATAATTTAAAAATTTAGGCGATTTTGGCATAAATGCACAACCAATGTATCTTTTTATGGGTTGTCCTTTGACGCTTACGCGCCTATATTAAACTGCATTAAATCAATATTAAAGGAGTGGGGATAATGGAAATTGGTGTAATTATGTTTCCGACCGATAAGGCTATTCAGCCAATGGAGTTGGCGGTTGCTTGCGAAGATAGGGGATTTGATTCGCTATGGTTCCCTGAGCATAGTCATATCCCGACGAGTAGAGAAACTCCGTGGGGCGGTACCGAGGGAGCTCCTCCACTGCCTGAGGAATACTGGCGTACTCACGATCAATTTGTCGCGCTTTCTGCTGCAGCTGCGGTGACCAAAAAGCTTATTGTTGGAACCGGTATCACGTTAGTAGCGCAAAGAGATCCGATCTGGTTGGCGAAGGAGATCGCGAGTTTAGATATGATCTCCGGCGGTCGTTTGGAGGTTGGTATTGGGTATGGTTGGTGTGTTGAAGAAATGCGGAATCACGGATTAGATTATAAAAAGCGTAGAGGTATCTTACGCGAGAATATTCTTTTTGCGAAAGAAGTTTGGGGTAATGACGAGGCAAGTTTTTCCGGCGAGCATATCCAGTTTGAAGAAAGTTGGGCTTGGCCGAAACCTACTCGAAAACCTCATCCACCAATTTTAATGGGTGGAGCCGCGGGTCCCAAAACTGCAGCCCATATCGCTGAGTTTTGTGATGGATGGATGCCATTAGGTGGTATGTACGACTTCGACGGTGGGATGAAAGAGATCACTAAAGCGTGTGATGAGATCGGAAGAGATCCCAAGTCCTTGGAAATTTCTATTTTCTATGGCATGGGCGCTCCTGGCGAAGAAGAGTTACAAAAGCACAAAGAAAATGGCGCTAAGCGAGTAATTTTTGCGTTGCCTCCAAAACCGTCGGACGTTGCACTTCCGATTTTGGATGAGTACGCGAAGTTCGTATAGGTCGAGAATATATGTGGGGCGGACGCATCCGCCCCGCGATGTCTCATTATTTTAGGATAGATTTTTGAAAGTCGCGATTTCGATTGGCGGTTCTGCTCCCGTGGACATTATGTCGCAAATTGAATTCGCGATCTGTGCCGACGAAATGGGTGTCGATACGGTTTGGTCTGCGGAAGGCTGGGGAGAAGATGCCGTTACATCCCTTACGTTTCTGGCAGCAAGAACCAAGCGGATTCAATTAGGTGCTGGGATTATGCAAATTAGTGCTAGGGCGCCCACTATGACTGCGATGACGGCTCGTGCAATTTCAAATCTTTCGTGAGGTCGTTTTCTCTTGGGGTTAGGAGTCAGTGGACCGCAAGTTGTAGAAGGGCTCCATAGCGTGCGTTACAATCAGCCTCTGACACGACTGAGAGAGAATGTGGAGATAATTCGATAGACGTTCTCTGGTGCAAAGGTCGCGTATCAAGGTAAGCACTATCAGATTCCACTCGATGATAGCGAAGGCAAGTCAATTCGGGTCCAAAAGCCTATGTATCCTATACCCATATATCTCGCTACGATCAGTCCGAGAGCTTTGGAGTACACTGGACGAGTTGCTGACGGTTGGTTAGGTGCTTCTTTTTCGCCAGATTATTCTGATGCTCACTTTGAGTATATCCGTCGTGGAGCTGAAGTCGCGGGTCGAAAATTCGAAGACATAGAAATTCATGTGCCTTGTTCGATAGCAATTGATGACGACTGTGCGGCCAGTATCGAAAAGCGTAGATCTGAAGTTGCCTTTAGCCTAGGGGCGATGGGATCTAAAAAGACTAACTTTTATAATGATGCTTATGCGCGCGCTGGGTTTGGTGAAGAAGCTTCGCATGTCCAGTCTCATTGGATACAGGGCAGATATGAGGAAGCGGTTTCTAATGTGACGGACGCTATGGTGACAAAGTTTAGCGCGATCGGAGACAAACGAGAGGTTCAAGCGCGACTTCAGAGTTATAAAAATGCTGGTGTAGACGTATTAGTTTTGCGCTTTTTGACTGATGATAATTCTTCGCGCGTTACAATATTAGAACAGGTACTTGAGATGACATCAGATTTAGTATGATTTCTTTTAGGCTGAGCTTTTTTTAAATGAAAAAAGGGTGATATCAAATGGTTGATACAGGAACCGATGAATTACTCTGCGAAGTTAAAAATGGCGTCGCAGTTTTAACTCTTAATAGACCAGAAAAGAGAAATTCTTTATCAGATGTTTTGACCCCCGCTTTGAGGAAAATGGTTCAAAAACTCGACGAGCAATCGGATGTTAGGTGCTTAGTAATCACGGGAGAGGGGGGGAGTTTTTGTGCTGGTGGAGATCTAGGAGGAATGAGTGGTGGACAGCTTGCGACTGGAGTTGAAAGTTTTGATGAGAAGGTGGATGACTTAAAGAAGAAACAACGAACTTTGACCATGCGTATTCGAGACTTTAGTAAACCCACTATCGCCGCTGTATCTGGCCCGGCTGCTGGCGCGGGTTTCTCGATAGCGTTAGCTTGCGATATACGTTTAGCTAGTCGCTCGGCGTTTGTTACAACCGCATTTTCGAAAATAGGATTGTCTGGCGATTACGGGGGAAGCTGGCTTTTGACTCAACTAGTTGGTACTTCGGTCGCTAAGTCACTTTACTTTTCGTCGCGTCGAGTAGGAGCGGAAGAGGGGTATCGTTTAGGGATATTCAATGAGGTATTTGAGGATGAGAATTTTAGATCGAGGTTTATTGAATTTGCTGAAGAGATAGCACAAGGCGCCCCGATAGCGCTAGAACTTATGAAGCAAAATCTTAATAGGGCTTGCGAGGAACCGTTCGAGGTTTGCCTTGACTATGAGGCGGAAAATTTAATGAAGTGCGCAGGAACAGACGATCACAAGGAAGCTGTTGCGGCATTTCTTGAAAAGCGAAAGCCTAACTTTTTAGGAAAATGATTTTTAAGTAAATAAAGGAATCAATATGGCGGATAACTTGAGATTTGAAGTTGTAGACGATGTTGCTCTTATCACTTTGGATGATGGGAAAGCCAACGCTTTAGGATTTGAGATGTTTTCTCTGTTAGATGACGCATTAGATCAGGCGGTAAGCCAAGCGCAGGCGACTGTCTTACTCGGGCGTCCTGGGGTACTGAGCGGCGGTTTTGATCTCAATGTAATTAGGAGCGGGAATCCGGTCGAAATAGAAAAGCTGGTCAGGTGCGGGGTAAGGATGCTGATGAAGCTGTTTGGCCATGAGCAGCCTTTGGTAGTTGGGACTGCGGGCCATGCCGTTGCACTGGGAGCATTTCTACTTTTATCAGCCGACTATCGGATCGGGGTAGAGGGAAACTTTAAAATCGGACTAAATGAGACGGCAATCGGACTGACCTTGCCGGCATTTGGGGTCGAGCTAGCGCGAGCAAGATTATCTCCCTTATACCTCTCTCGCTCAGCAATAGTCGCCGAGCTTTTTGAGCCTCAAAAAGCTATAGAAGTGGGCTTTTTAGATCAAGTTGTTGATGACTCTAATCTGCTTGCGTCAAACCTAAAAACTATTGCGATTGAGAAAGCTCAAAGCTTAGCACCCTTAGATTCAAAAGCGTATGCATGTAATAAAAAAGCATTCAGAGGGGAGATAATAGAGAGAGTTCTAGCTTCAATAGCATAGGAATAGTCTTATGAAATCGATTGATGGTCCGCTATCCGGATATAAAATTCTTGATTTGAGTAGAGTGCTGTCCGGGCCAGCCGCAACGATGATGTTGGCAGATCAGGGTGCGGACGTGATAAAAATCGAACCACCGGCAGGAGATATTACTAGACAAATGGGTGTTGGGTCCCAAGGAATGACGTCAGGGTTCTTGAATATTAATCGAGGGAAAAGAGGCATGTGTCTGGACCTCGGAACTGAGCAAGGTCGTCACGTTGTCCGAGAAATTGCCGCGACTTGTGACGTGGTTGTTCAAAATTTTAGACCTGGAACAGTTGAAGCATTGGGACTGGGGTACGAGGATTTAGTTAAGGTGAATAAGACCATCATATTTGCCTCAATTAGTGGTTTTGGCGAAAGCGGCCCTTATGCTAAAAAACGAGTATACGATCCGATTATTCAAGCTTTGTCTGGATTAACGGATATACAGGCTGATAGCGAAAGTGGGCGACCGAAGATGATGAGAACGGTCATTCCGGATAAAGTCACTGCATTAACAGCAGCTCAAGGTATCACCGCTGCTCTATTGCAAAGAGAACGGACAGGAGAGGGTCAACACTTGAGACTTGCCATGCTCGACGCGATGATTGCATTTTTGTGGCCTGAGGGGATGATTAATCTCACCGTCGTCGATAAGGTGCGGGACCTTCGTATTGGACAATTGGCGTTGGACCTTATTTTTCAGACAAGCGATGGATATATTACTGCAGGCGCGATGTCTGATGATGAGTGGGCTGGCATGTGTAAAACATTGGAACGTCCCGACTGGGTGAGCGATCCTCGCTTTAGTTCGACATCTGCTCGTTTTGAAAATGCAGAGGTCAGAATTAGAGAAACAGGTAAAATTTTACGAAAGAGGACTAGTGCTGAGTGGCTACAAACGCTTGATGCCAATGGTGTCCCTTGTGCTCCTGTTCTGACACGAACAGAAATGCTTAATAATCTCCAAGTAGTTAACAACAATATTATTGAGGAATATGGTCATCCAGTAATTGGCACTGTCAGACAGGCTCGCGGAGCTACTCGATTTGGCTCCACTAAAACTCATTCTTCGCCAGTGGCTCCTGCTCTAGGCCAGCACAACGCAGAAATATTAAAAGAGATCGGCTATGCAGACGAAGAGATTAGCAAGTTGCGAAGCGATAAAATTATTTATTCTTCAGACTAACTCGTGAGTTTGATTCTACTCTCTACCAGCTGAAGCTTTTCTCGCATCAGTGCTTCGTCGCCCTTAGATTCAACATTGAGTCTCAAAAGTGGCTCGGTATTTGATGCTCGAAGATTAAAACGCCATTTCTCAAAGGACATACTAAGCCCGTCTGTTTCATCAACAATAGCTTTCTCTTTAATAAAAAAGCTTTTTATTTCCCTAATTGTTATTACAGCATCTGCAACTTTATAGTTTATTTCACCACTACAAGGATAGGCCGCTATACGTTCTCCTACTAGTTTAGACAAAGGCATATTTGAGGTACTCAGCAATTCTACTGCCAGCAACCAAGGAATCATTCCACTGTCGCAGTAGGAAAAGTCTCTAAAGTAGTGATGAGCGCTCATCTCGCCGCCGTATACAGCTTTTTCAGCGCGCATACGTTCTTTCATAAATGTGTGCCCGCTTTTACATTGCACAGGAATTCCGCCAGCTAAGGTAACTATATCTATAGTGTTCCAAATCATTCGAGGGTCGTATACGACCTTTTCGCCTGGCATTTTGCTTAAAAAAGCCGCAGCAAGCAGTCCGACAATATAGTAGCCTTCAATGAATTGACCTTTCTCATCAAACAAGAAACACCGATCGAAGTCTCCATCCCAAGCTATCCCTATGTCTGCCTCATTTCTTAAAACCGCATCGGAAGTTACCTTCCTATATTCTGGAAGGAGTGGATTAGGCACTCCATTAGGGAAGGTTCCATCAGCTTGAAAATTTATTTTTACGAATTCTATGGGTATTGATAAACCTCTGAAGCGCTTTTCAATTTCGTCGATCACATGTCCAGCAGCTCCATTTCCTGGGTTGCAGACAATTTTTAGGCGATTAACTTTTTTATGTGAAAAAAAGGTGAGCAATTTGTCGGTATATTTTTCTAAGATTGAAGCTGTGGAAATTGTCCCTTTATTAATACTGGCGAATCTCTTCACATTCTCTGCCAAGGCTTGTATTTCGCGCAATCCTGAATCTTGCCCTATTGGTAATGCATCTCGCCCAACGAATTTCATGCCATTATAATTTTTTGGATTATGACTGCCTGTGACCTCTATGCCCCCGTCGACGTCTAGATAGGAAGACGCGAAATACAGTTCCTCGCTACCGGTCAGTCCAATATCAATAACATCAGCTCCGGTATCTGTGATCCCATCAGCAAGTGCCGCTTTGAGCGACTCGGTGCTAAGTCGTATATCGCCACCTAACACTATTTTTTTTGCTTTCAAATATTCAGAAAATGCTACTCCAATTCTGTACGCGACCTCTTCATCAAGCTCGGGCCCTAGCTCCCCCCTTACGTCGTAAGACTTAAAACAAGTAATCTTATTCATTGATTCATCTCAGGTATTTTATAAAGTAATCAGTTCACACTGTGCTACCCTTGTTAGAATGGTACGTCCTCATTCTCGGACCAAGGCGTTTCCGACTCGTAAGGCGGTTGCTCAGCGGCAGATCCTGAATTAGTTGTGACTGTCCAAGCATCTAAACTATTAAAATACTTTATTTCGCCACTTGGACTTTCCCATTCGCGACCTCGAACGTTAAATTCTACTGTGACATTGTCACCTAATTTATACGGATCTATATTCTGACATCTGTCACCCGTAAGCTGAAACAGAACCATTTGTGGATAGCTGGGATTGTCAGCGGTCTCAACAACGAATTCACGTTTTTGAAATCTCTCAGTTATTTGTTTTGTCTCGAAAATAGCGTGCAGCTTACCTGTAATTTGCATGGATGTTCCGTAAGTAAAAGTTAATATTTAGAAACCTTAATGGTGGTTTAAGTAGGCGGGAAATTCAAGCAGGAATAGACGATTATTTTCTAATCAATTGAGTTAGCGCGTCCTTGGTTGCGGATTGGCGATTAGTATCTACCGGGCTCACGGCCAGAATGATCTCTTTGGCACCAGATTGGAAGAATTTTGTCATTTGGGAACGACAGTCATCCGCACTTCCGAAAAGACATACCTGTTCAACCAGTTCTGTTGGGACAGCTTCAGCTGCCTTATGCCGGTCCTTACTGGTTGTCCAAATACCTTTTAGTTGGTTGACCGCAGATTTATAACCAGCACGACGCCATTGTCTTCGGTAGTTAGGAAGCTGCGCGAAGAAAGCTAGATTATATTTTGCCGCTGATAGTGCCGCCGTTTTATTATCACTAACAAACGTTGGAATACTTAGTACGCAGTTAAAGTTTTCATCTGCTCCGGTAAAAGCACTAAGCGCGTAATCAAATAGAATAGGCAAGTGTTCTCGAGGTGTGAGGTATGGCATCAGACCGTTCCCTAGTTTCCCTGCCAGGATAGCACTTTCTCGCGTATTTCCAGCGAGATACAAGGGGATATTGAACGAACTCCGCTTTGGTTTAATAAACCCTTCTCCTACATCGCCTTGAAGTGCTAGTTTTACAAAAGCAGCATGTTCTTCCAGTTTTTTTCGACCATTTTCGGCACTAATGTTGATCTTTCCTAGCAAGCCTTTATGACTAATACCTAGACCGAGAGAGAAGCGGCCACGACTGATTTCAGCGATTATTTTGGACGTCGCTGCAGTGAGAAAAGGATGCCTGTAATGAATGTTTGCTATATTTGTACCTAGATCGATTGCATTCGTTTTTTCAGCTATAGCCTGGACACATGCAAGAGCGTCCATACGCCCCTCATTCACATATACCGAGTCATAGCCTAACTTCTCCGCAAGAATAGCCATTTCTACTATTTCGTATATGGAGTTGTCGGTTACCGTAGATAATACAATCCCAAGGGAATAACTTTGCTTATTCATACATGCCGGAGGATCAGCGGTTAGAGACGAATATTTTTTCTGGATTAAGAATATTATTAGGGTCAAGAGAATTTTTTAATAGCCGCATGATTTGCACCTCTTCTTTGGTCCGACTTAGGTTCAAATAATCGAGTTTTTCAGTTCCGATACCATGTTCAGCTGAAATTGCCCCTTTGATGGGTTGAAGTGGTTCATAAACGCATTCATTCACTGCTTTATGTGACTCAGAGCTATCGTCTCCCACCGCAATAGCGAAATGGATATTTCCATCGGCAATGTGCCCGAGTGTTTGACAATGTGAGTCTGGCCATTTATCTAGTAATCGACGCTTGACTTCACTCACATAGTCATCCATGTAACGTATAGCTAGACTAACATCGTAAAGAAATGCGTGCCCATGACGGAAGAAATGTTCAACAGAATCTCTTATTTTCCACATGGCCATGCGATCCGATTCGGACTGAGCTACCGCAGCATCTGCAACTAATCCTTTTTCGAGCGCCTCTCCTAAAATGTCATTAAACTTATTTTCGCTATGATTCACTCCGGCCCCCATTGACTCTATAAGGACGTAGAGTGGGTAGTCGGCCGGAACCGGCCTTATGTTATCGGCTGGGGCTGTCGTGACTACCTCATAGTAGTCATGCCACATAACTTCAAAAGCGGAAAGTTCGCCCCCTAATCTTTGGTCTACAAATCGGAGGAATTTGGTGACTTGCTGGAAATTATCGAACGCTGCAAATGCGGTAGGCTGTATTTGAGGGATCTCTCGTAGACGCAAAACTATCCGTGTGATGACTCCAAGAGTACCTTCGGTACCAATGAATAATTGCTTTAAGTCATATCCTGAGTTGTTTTTAATCATCACATTAAGTGAAGACATTACGGTGCCGTCTGCAAGTACGGCTTCTATTCCAAGAACATTTTCTCTCGCCATCCCAAAACGAATTACGCGGTTACCTCCTGCATTTGTGGAAACATTGCCCCCAATTTGGCAAGACCCTCTGGCACCTAAGTCTAGTGGAAACATCAGATCAGATAATTCTGCAGTTTCTTGTATTAACTGGAGAGGAACACCCGCTTGAACAGTCATAGTTCTTCCCACCGGATCAACTTCTTCAATCCGATTCATTCGCTCAAGCGAGAGAACGACATCAGTAGGTTCTGAATTACACCCTTGGACTAGACCCGTTAATCCCCCGTGAGGCACTACTGTTTGATTATTGTCATTGCATAGTTTGAGAATTTGAGAGACTTGCTCGCAAGTTGTGGGACGCACTATGCACAGCGCTGTTATGGGTTTTGGATACCACATATGGATCATTCGCTCAGACACATCGTGACCAGTTAGCAGACCATTTTCGTCAACAATTTCCCGTATCTGCGAGACGATATCATTCATATTCTTTCCCCTTGAACAACAAATCGATGCCAAAAGTTATTATAAGGGAGTTATTTAATATTAATAGGCAAACATGTTCGTTTCGTGTCTATCAAATACGTATGAGCAATTTAGTAATTATTTAAAGTTTGATGGCCGGATCAAATCCAACAAGAGCATCATCTTTATTATCTAGACATTCCCAGATAGACATTGTGAGAAAATGCGCGTCTGGCGCTGAAAGAATTATTCTGATGTTCTGGGGGCGACTTTTGGATAGCATAGCATAAACATCCACCGTCGCAATCCTCACGGACGTCAGAGTCGTTTCGTTTAAAAGACTCGGATTGAACGTTACCAGACCAGCAATTTTGCCCCAAATGTCAAGCCCTCCAACCAAGATCTCCGCGCATTCATACGGGAGAATCAATACCTCAAGATCTTCGCTTGGAATTTCATGGAAGACTTCTCTAAAATCCTGAGCAGATGGATCGCTAACGATAAGGTACTGATCGGTCATTATTTGACAGATGTAACCTCCATTTTTGGCAAAGCTACAAGCAAACAGCGCATCAGGCGTCGCATTAAATTTTTCTAGCCAATGTTTAGCATCTTTCCCGATCACTAGAATTTTGGGGATAGCACTTAAATCCATCACAAAAGATGCGTTAGTACTCCTAGTGGATTTTGCATCGCGAGCGATGATCATTCCCAAGGTATCCTTTTTTGTGAAGTTAGAGTCGCTGTAAAGCGCTAGTATCGGACTTTCTTTCATGTGTAAGAGTCTAAAGTTGTTTCGTCTTGACGCAAATTTTTCGGATCGTAGAACGGGAGAGTTGCAATCTGAGCAGGAACCATTTTTCCATTTGTAGTTTTAATGATTATTTTATCATCAGCAGGCAACGAGTTAGCGTCTAGCATTGCTAGCCCGATTGTTGTTTTGCAGTGCGGGCTATAACTCACGCTGGTTATACGACCAGCGATATCATTTTTGTGAATAATTAAATTACATTCCTCTATATCAAGACGAGCATGGGCTTGACACTGGAATGCGATCATTTTTCGCGCCACAGAGACTTTAAGTTCTTTAAGGCTATGCCGCCCCAAAAATCTTTCCTTAGATAACTTCACACCCCAACTCAAATTCACTTCATAGGGCGTAGTCATCCCGTCAGTATCTTGGCCGAAGATTAAATGACCTTTTTCTAGGCGAAGCAGCCGCTGTGCTTCGACTCCGAAAGGGCGAATGTTGAACTCTTTGCCTGCGCTACAAAGTGCTTCCCACAGGTTTTTCAGAGAGTTAGCAGGCGCGTGTATTTCGTAACCCAGTTCACCAACAAACCCTACCCGCATAATACGTGATCGAATTCCGTTGACCGTTATGTCGCGAACTCCCAAGTAGGGGAAGGTCTTGGAATTTAAAGGTTGGTCTATCAATTTTTCTAGAACTTTATTCGACAATGGTCCTGCTAGATTGATGGCACCTACTTGGCGGGTCCGGTCAACGATCGTTACATTTAGATCCAGTTGCGCAGCAAAAAGTCTAAGTTGTTTTACTACAGCATGAGCGTGTGAACTGGTGGCTGTAATATAGAAATGACCTTCTGAAAGATATGCGGCGACACCATCATCAACCAATACACCGCTGGAATCGGTCATAAATATGTATCGCGTCATGCCTTTGGTGAGCTTTTCGAAAGAGCAAGTATAGGCATACTCAAGCAGCTTGACGCAGTCGGATCCAAATAACTCTATCTTACCTAATGTGGAAACATCAATAATACCGACTGCATGTCTTACGGTAGCGTACTCTCTTTCCACTCGCTGGTTAAAATCTCCAGCACCATAGGTCATTGACCGGAACCAGAGACCGGCTTCTTCAAAATGACCGTTCGCTTCTATATGACAGTCGTGCAGAGGACTGCGCCAATAGCGGCGAAGACGTCTTCCTGCGAGTGCCCCAATTGCTACAGGATAAGTGAAAGGCCTAGGTGTGGTTGTCCCTATCACCCCAACAGGTTTTTTGTTCAACTCGGCAAGAATTCGAACCCCGTTCATGTTAGAAACTTTGCCTTGACTCGGCCCCATACCAATAGTTGTGTAACGCTTCATTAGCTCGACTGATTTAAATCCTTCTCTCCAAGCCACATTGAGGTCGGTTATTTGTATATCTTCATCGAAATCGACGAATTCATTTCCTTTATTATGCGTTTGAATAGGGTATGGGTGAGAGTAGGCTCGATTTTCTCTTTCAGGCCGACTTATTTCTTCACTCGGCTTGTTCAAAAACTTGAGGGCTTCAGCTGCTGCGCTTCTACCATCTTGAATTTTTTGATTCAGTTCATGAATACCATTTAGCTGCCCAGCAGCGAATAGTCCGGCAGGCATTTTTGTGGGAATTATCTGCATTAATTCATCTGAGTAATTTAGTGTCGCACCCGCTTGTACAAGCAAGTTAGAAGCAGGAGCCCACCCGGCAGCCATTAGAAGACCGTCGCACTTCATTGTTCTCGCGCCACCATCTTTAGCCAATATTTTTAACTGAGATAACTCATTTTTTTCCCCGACTGCTTCGATAATTTTTTTAGCATAGATAACTTCTATGCCATGCTTTTCGGCAGCTTCTTTCTCGCCGGATAACGTCTCGATACCTAGATCAACAATCGCAACTATGTTGGCTCCCGCTAGTTTAAGATTGATAGCGCGATCATACGATCCGGAATTAGCACCCAGTACTATTCCCACATCAAATCCGATAACAGAATATCTATGTAATAATCGCTCCGCGGCGCTTAAAAGCATCACTCCCGGGAGATCGTTATTTCGGAAAACAATTGGTTGCTCATACGCCCCAGAAGCAAATATGATGCTTTTCGCATGCACCTCCGTGATGCCATCGGGACCGACAAGAGGCACTGTTCTTTTATAATAAAAGCCCGCGGCAAAATGTTCAGTGAGACATTTTATTGACTTCGAATTCTGGATGGTAGCTAAGGCATTCTTGTGAAACGCACTACCTGATTGGGAATAAGGGTGCTGGTAGCCTAATGTTCCTCCAAGAATTATATTTTCATCCGCGAGTAACACCTGCAGTTCAGAGCGGGATAAAGTTTCTGCAGCTGCTAGTCCAGATGGTCCCCCACCTACTATGAGTACGTCACAAAAATGCTGCTTTCGATCTTGCCTCCACATTTTGTTTTTAGTGTTTACTCGGCCTAGTCCAGTCATTCGACGTATTAACTTTTCCCAAATAGGAAATAGGAATCGAGGCCGATAGAAAGCCTTGTAATAGAAGCCTACTGGCAGCAGTGCCGAAAGAAACTTAAGAAATCGACCGGCATCATATTTAAGTCCACCGATAGTATTTACCGCGTAATATTCATGTCCGTCTAAGGGAGCCTCAACATCGCCACGAATATTGACTTTTTCTGATGTCTGTAGCAATACGTTAGCATCATGATTAGCGGCCGATAGAATGCCACGCGGTCGATGATATTTGAAACTTCTACCCAGTAATTTTTGATTACTCGCCATTAGGGCACTCGAAATAGTGTCGCCAGCATAACCGGAAAACTTTGTTCCTTCAAAAGAGAATTCGATCGACTGCTTTCGATCAATCCATTCGTTTGGGTTGGTGGGTAATCGCCTAGCCATTAAGCGTCTCCGCGCTGAATAGTTCATCTGTTTCAGTGTTTCTTTCTACTATAAACCATAGTTGGCTGCTAGAATGAAACCAGTACTCAGTGGCTTTCCTTGGAGTACTCTCCCTATCGAAAACCCAGTTGCCCGTTGATTGTACATTTCCCAAAACGCTGGGCTCGGGTAGTGTGTCGTCACCTATCGTAAACTCATCAATTGAGCGTCTTCCAATAACTGGGAAGTCAAAATAGTTCATGTGAGCTTCCTCTTTATTCTAGTGACCAACAGCCGCAGCACCCTTTTCTCCAACTAAGTCGAAATCTCCAAATCTTGATAAATTGAAAGACTCGATTAGGGGATCATTAACGCCGTTGGCGATGGTGCTAGCCATTGTCTTGCCGCTGATGGGAGTTGCCTTAAAGCCCCAGGTTCCCCAGCCGGCATCGATATAAAATCCTTTCACTGGGCTGGTGCCCATTATAGGGGCAAAGTCGGGCGTCATATCAGCCATACCTCCCCACTGCCGATTAATTTTAACCCCACTAAGGAACGGGAATAAATCTAGGATCTGATCACAAAGACTAGTTACAAATCCTAAGGTAGAACGACGCGAATGCAGTTCCATGGGATCCAGTGTCGCACCCATAACTAGTTCGCCTCTAGAGCTTTGACTGATGTAGAGATGGAGACTTCCCGACACAATAATTGTATCTAGCCAAGGCTTAATCGGTTCAGTAACGCACGCTTGCAGGGGGAAAATTTCAATCGGGCTCTTGATATTGAGCATTCCTGTCACAGTTGGAGTGTGTCCGGCAACCGCAGAAAGCACGTTACGCGTTTTGATAGTACCTTTACTTGTAATTACTGCGGACACACCTTCTGAATCTTTTTCTAAACCAATTACCGGCGTGTGTTGATGAATTTCTATGCCGCGAGCAGAGGCACTTTTCGCATATCCCCAAGCCACTGCGTCATGTCGCGCTACCGCACCTGGTGCGTGGAAAAGCGCACCTTCTACGGCATGCGATCCTCCACAATCTATCTGCAGCTCCGGACATCCACGAGATATTTCGTCAGTTCCGACTACCTCGCTTTTAACACCGAGATGCTTATTTACTTCGGCGCGCCATCGAGCAGTCCGCAGAGTCGCAGAACTATGCGCCAGCGTATAATGTCCGCGTTCCGAGTAAAAAATATTTGTTTCCAAATCTGATGAGAGTTCTTTAAAAAGTTGAATGCTGGCGTCATAGAACCTAACACCCTCGGGAGTGAGATAATTAGATCGAATGATAGTTGTATTACGCCCTGTGTTACCACCGCCCAGGTAACTAGCATCGAGAACAGCTACGTTGGTTATTCCATGATCCTGAGCAAGATAATGCGCACACGCTAATCCGTGCCCACCCGCGCCAACGATTACAACGTCGTATGTATCCTTCAGAGTAGATGGAGTATTGAACCAACACGGTTCCGCATAATTTTCAATAAATGCATGCTTTAAGAGCCTTATTGACATAATATTTTACTAACGTCCTTTAGACTGAGCGGCTAATCTCTCAGCCTTAAAAATGAAATCGAAAAAGACCTTGCATGATCTTGTTTATACTGATCATTTTTATGATTTTTTCAACTAGATTCTCACTGTCATACAGATTACATTTAGGGTAGGCAATCGAGATACATGTCTTGGTCCCAGTCTGTGACTGTCGCCATGAATTTTTCCCACTCATCATTTTTATACCAATGATAAATTTTATACATATCCTCTGGCATCGCAGACTTTACCACCTCGTCCTCCGCTAGTCGATTCAAAGCCTCGCCTAATGACATCGGAAGTTTTTTAACCTGCTTTCCAGCTTCCATGGCTTCGTAGATATTACGGTTTTCAGGCTCCCCGGGATCAATATTGTTTGAGATACCGTCATCAAATACCTTAAGTAATGCTGAACCCATGAGGTATGGATTGACCATACTGTCTACAGCTCTGTACTCAAATCTTCCTGGCGCCGATATACGTAAACCGGTGGTCCTATTTTGAAAGCCCCAGTCTGCGAAAACTGGCGCCCAGAATCCCGTATCCCATAAACGTCGGTAGGAGTTTACCGTCGAGCAACCTATCGCCGTCAGTGCGCCCAAATGATTGACTATACCTCCTACACATTGCAATCCAATTTTCCCCGGTAATTGTACGTCGTCCGTATCGGGCATAAAGGTATTTTCACCACCTGAACGATAGGTATACACGTCGGCCATTCCCGGCAACGGGTCATTGTGGAGATGATTAAGACGGTCTTCACCGCCTTTCCACAGCGAGATATTAGTATGACATCCTGATGCAGACACACCCATAAATGGTTTAGACATAAAGCAAGCGATTAGGTTGTTTTCTCGCGCCACTTGGGCGCAGATCTGACGATAAGTTGACAGTCTATCTGCGTTTCTTACAACATCATCAAACATCCAGTTTAGTTCGAGCTGACCTGGGGCGTCTTCGTGATCGCCCTGTATCATATCGAGCCCCATCGCTTGAGCGTATTCGATAACTTTCATAAAAACCGGACGAAGACTCTCAAATTGATCGATATGGTAGCAATAAGGTTCGCTAAAACCTCCGTCGGGTTTTCCATCTGCTCCTTTTTTCAACCACATCATTTCAGGCTCTGTGCCTACGCGAAATTCGAGCCCATGCTCCTTCTGAAACTCACTATGCATGCGCTTGAGATTTCCGCGGCAATCGGATGACAAGAACGCACCAGGGTTTTCTCTTTCTTCTCGATTCCTGAAACAGACACAAAACACCCTAGCAACTCTTTTATCCCAGGGTAATTGACAGAATGTTTCAGGATCTGGAATACCTACAAGCTCCATCGCTTCTGGCCCGTAGCCGATATATTCTCCATGTCGGTCAGTGAATAGGTTGGCAGTAGAACCGTAAACAAGCTGAAATCCACTCGCCGCCGTTTTTTCCCAGTGGTCAGATGGAATGCCTTTACCTACTATGCGCCCTGTTACGGAGATAAATTGATAGTAAATATACTGTATACCGAGTTCCTTTATTTTTGAACGGACCTGTTTTACGAGTTCCTCCCTTCCAGGCGTTTTTACATATAATTCAAGGTCAGTTGATTCTGTCATTTGAACATCCTAAGGTGTTTGACGATACTGTAAATCTTGTTCAAACCTTACGGTGTTTTTTTGCGTATTGCAATGCGTTGTGCTGGTGCTAATATCCCTATTTAATATCATGTTAATTTAAGTTGAGAGGT
>Ga0222715_10002567_pt1 | contig 16495 bp, 12 predicted proteins | sample C33_9DmetaG_FD_165056 | JGI IMG/M metagenome (GOLD analysis project Ga0222715, IMG submission 165056) | Estuarine water microbial communities from San Francisco Bay, California, United States - C33_9D | ecosystem: Environmental > Aquatic > Marine > Unclassified | place: USA: California... | reverse complement strand
TTCCACCGTAACAGCCACAGATGTCTTCTTCCCCGCACTCACAAACTTGACAGTCTCGCCCATGAACTCCTCCATTGTCAAAATCACAGGGTCTCCTGAGGCCACTGATGTTCCATCGCCCAACTGTCCCCTATCGTTTCCCCCAAAACAGACCACACTCCCGTCCTCCTTCAGAGCCATAACGTGCGACTCTCCCGCCGATATGCTCTTCACGCCCGACCCTACCACCTCGCGTGGTCCCCTCTCGTCGTCTCCCTCCATCCTGAACTGCGCTTCAATATACTCATCTCTCCCCCTGCTCAGGAATACACTCCCCGTCTCCGCCAGAACAACAAGATACTTATCCGTCTTTGTCGCCGCTATCACCCTCTCGTTGTCCGTAACCACCTCCGAATTCTCCAACGGTATTGGTCGCGCTCCGTTCGCCTCTCCTTTCCCCCACACGTAAACGGTTCCATCGAACACAATCACTGAAGCCTCGACAGAAATCGACCCGCCCGCAAACGATGTTTCGTCAACATGCCTCGTTCCCCTTGCTATCCCTCTTCTAACAAACACCATTCCCTCCTCATCTATCATCCTTATCTCCCCTCTCTCGTTCATCGAGAAATCAATTATGCTCGAAGGCACCATCGTCTGCTCAACCGGCAATAGGTCACTTGAGTTCCCCCACACCCACAATGCTCCCGTCGCAGACAACGCCGCCGTCTGCCCTCCCTTCGTCTCAATCGATATGATGTCCTTATCGTCAAAGAACACCAATCTCGTTGGACTCGTGATATCGAGAGTATCGCCTGAGCCCAATTGCCCGCTCGAGTTATCTCCCCATACATATACCACCCTTTCCTCTGTCAAATATACGTGCGAGTTCCCACACACGGAGGCTCTAGTTCTCTTCGGTCTTAATCTAAGTACTTCAGATGTGGCGATGTACCTCCACCCACTCGATTCCGACTCGTCATACGTGAAGATGTTCCCTCCAAACGTCATAATCGTCGATCCTCCCGACACCGACGCGACATCTCCTCTCAATAGATAAGGGGCTGTACCAGATCCGTTCTCGTATATTCTCCACATCCACAGTTCACCGTTCTCCTTCTTTGCGAATACTCTCCCCTCTCTTTCATCTCCCACCAGCTGAGATACTCCACCTACACTCATCACATGGCCTGTCGAGTAGTCCGCCGCAGCCTCTCCATCTACCCCCGTCGACCCGGGACCCCATGCCTCCACAGTTCCATCCTCGTGGAGTCCATAGATTCGCGACTTCACCGTCTCGCAAGAAACTATAGTGTTTCCATAGGAAGAGACCCCTGCAGTAAACACATTACCCCCAATTACCCCAAGTCCTTCTCCACACGCCAGTAGAATTCCTCCATCCACCGCAGCTACAGCCGCATTCGCGCCCATCCTCACATCCCTCGCATCATTCAACACATAGTCAAACGAACTCGTGGAAATATTTGTCCCGTTGGAGAGCTGAGAGTTCGAGTTATCTCCCATCGTTAGAACTTGTCCTATCTTTTTCAACACCTCCCTAGATAGACACCTTACTGCCACCGACTCCCCGTACGCTGACACCCCTCCGACAGCTCGTACTCTTTGTCCAATAGAATCATATACGCTCGTAAATGTCGTGTTTACCCCATTCGACGCCAATCCATAATACAGATCGTTCGTTCTTGTTACAACAAACACGTTTTTCGAAGAGACCGCAATTGATCTTACCTTCAGTCCAACATTCACCTTCTCGGGGGAAGCTCCACTCTGCGCGAGGTCAAGTGTGTATAGGTCCCCCGATGGAAGACAATACCACAATATGTCTCCACTGTAATCACACCACCCCGTTCTCTTGGAGAAAACGTCTATATCCTTCATACCTCCCAATATGTCCGGGATTTTTCTACCAGACAACCTTATCTCTCCGTTCCTCGCATCGAATAGTTGCTTGAATCTCGACCCGACGTTCTCCTCCTTCCACACAATACCCGAACTCTCCTTTTCCATATCCTCTCCTTTTCCAAACAAAATACCTCCCAATCTCCCTTGCAAAATAACCCCCCTGTCGCCTACCGGGATCTCCATCTCCACCTTTATTGTGTACACGTTCTTCCCGCTCGTCTGCACCCCCGATGGCAAAACTACCCCAATTCTCCAGGATATCTCGGCCAAGCCATACGAAGAATCCCTGCTAGTTGCCACCACCATTGCGTCCGTCTCGTACTGAGACACCATGCTTCCCGTCTCCCCCACAAGAGACAACTTAGCCTTCGCAATCTCCCCGACCAGCAAGGGCGTAGGCAGAAGCCCGTCCAACCCAATCACATACTCTGTGTCCAACGTCTCTCTTCCCAGAAGAGTCACTGGCTGAGAAACAAATGCTGCAGACCTTCTTCTGAACGATTCTTCAAAATTGAGGAATATCGCCCCCGTCCTCGACCGACTTCCGACATTCGACCATTCCCCGTTCGCTCCGGATACCTGATACTCGTCAAATTCTGGGTTGTATCTCAAGTACCCAGGACCGTTAGCATATGTTATAGAAGACGATGATGGAACTCTCATCCCCGCATTGTCTGAGAACACCATCGTCTTCTTTACGACCACCTCGTTTGAGGTTATCTCCATCCCCCTGTCTACGCCTGCATCGCTCTCCAGAATATTCGCCCCATCATCCATGTTCGCTCCCAATACCAACCCCGACATATCCCAGCCAATGAAGGGATACTTGCCCGTCGCATCGTTCTCCATCTTCAGATAGGTAGGGTAAGGGTACCCATATACCGAGTCTGGGTCTGGCCTCGTCTGTATCTCGATCGACCTGTCAAACACCACCTCACCAGACTCGCTCGACCCCAGAAGTCTTTGCCCGTCTATGTATACCTCTCTTGCGTTCAATTCTCCTGGTATATCCAAGTTTCCAGCAATTGTCAACTGACACGATTCCCTGTCAAATTCTGCAGCATTGAACACGTTTGTTCCCGCTTTTCCTACAATCTTCAACTTTGATGTATCTGAAACTATCTTCCAGTCCGTCACGTTTGGATCCGACCCGAAAGAAACTCCTGCCGACCTCTGCAGCGATATCGACACCGTGTCTACAGAAGCCCCAGTCAATGGGTCTATAGCGGAGAACAAGATGTTGTTTGCCCCGCTCGTCCCTGTTTCGGTCACAAATGCCACATCGTAGGACGAAGTATCGATAACACCCACAGTAGATTTTGACTGGACAACGAACTTGGATGTGTTCGTCTCCCCTCCCATCACCACCTTCATCTGCTCGTTCTCGAACTGCAGCCCTCCCTGACTCGAGGCGCCGATCCTTGAGTCGTTTCCTAGCTCTAACCTCGATGTCTCTCCCACACCAGAATTCAACACGAGAACAGCCTCCCCGTCCTTCGCATCTATATGCACCTTCCCCTCAGGTGTCTTGTCTGATCCTATCGTTATCCCTTGACTGGACATCGATATCGCCTTCTTGTTTCCAACAGCCAAATATCCTCCCTTCTCGTCTATTCCAACATCAACGAACCTTTGCTGGTTGTTTACCCCCCAGGCAGACACTCTTATGCTAGCATCTGCTGTCTCTGTTGACGAGAACTGCGCTATCTGTCCAGACTCATCCGCTGCCGACTTCACCACCCCAAACGGATACCCTGTGTGCAAGACTTGGTTGGGATCTGACGCGAACGTAACAGTCTCCGTTCCGATCATCCTAGTCCGCAGACCGCCAAACACCACCTGACCCGACTCCAAGGTCTCCGAGTTTTTGATGATATCTTGATAGTCCGACATTGGCGTACCCTCTATCGCCCCATTCACCTCTGAACCGTTCGCAACAAACACCATAGACTCGCCCCTCAGCTTGTAAATGTTCGCCTCAACCGTGTTCGCAACGACAGTGTCCGCTACGACCTTGCTCGTTTGAAGCGTTCCACCCACCACCACGCTTCCGTCGTCTTCCATTCTCATCTTTTCAACCCCTTTCACAGAGAACCTCAGGGCCGTATCGTATCTTATTTCCGCCTCGTCCTCCCCCTCTACGTTAGTGTTCTGTATCAAAATTCTCGACATTGATCCCCCAACTCCAGGTCTCAGTCTCATCGTCGTATCTCCCTGAACTGCCATCACCTCCAGATCGTGCTCCGGGGTAGATAGACCAATGCCCACTCTCTTGGTTGTCCAAATCTTGTCGGGAAGGAACGACTGATTGATCTCCGTCGTCTTCCATCCGTCCATCCTGTACCCATCACCATCGTATATACCTCCGTCTACAGCCACACTTCCTCTGACGGTAACAGAATAGTTCGCTTCAGCCGACCCCCCAATCCCTATGGTCTGGTCAAGACTTCTGTTAAACTCGTACGAGCCTTCTCCAGTCTTAGAAAACCCAACCACCTCTCCTTGCTGGTTGTGGTAACTGTCTGCGCTGACACTCCCTTTCACCGCCAATTTTCTCCCTTCTGCTTTCCTGTCGTCTAGACCCTGCCTGTCCCCAGAATATCCTATTCCCACTATTTCCTCATCTATCGCGACCATCTCTGTTCCCTCCGGAGATAGAGAGATAGCAGACCTCACGTTCTCATTGCTACTCTTCGTCGATACAACAAAATCCCCCAATTCGTCCGCTACCCCTGCCGTAACATGTCCAAAGTTCGCCTCAACCACCGTGTCCGCACCATTGGTTTCAAACACGTTCTGCATCAACAGAGCCGGTCTATCTCCATCGTTAAAGATGCTCATTGTTCCTTTTCCGCTTGTTTGACCCACTCTGTTCTTCGCGTTTTCTCCAACGTAGATATCTTTTTCGGCAAATATCGTCGAACCAGATACCCTCCACACATCTGCCTTGCGTATATACGATGTAGATATCGCGGCCCCTGTTGGAAGTATCACTCTTAATTCGATACTCTCCGATGCTTCGTCGCACACGACTCTCGTCTCCGATACCTCGTCCACTAGATACGCAACCGTCTTTCCCCCTTTCACAATCTCTATCGTTGCTTGTCCCCCGGCAAGTCCAGAAATTTCCATGAAAAGCGTCACGTCTTCTCCTAAGGTTACCGTCGATGAATATGTACCGGGATCGCCCGATTGTACAAATACCACTACAGTATCGTCCTCTTTAGGAATCCCTATACCTCCAAATCCTACAAAATTGATTTTCTCTGTAGATGGAGCTCCTGTATTCCCATAGTAATTTTCAGAGTTGATCACCGGAATCGTCAACGAATTTCCTATGTTCAACTCGTTAGTCGTCACCGATCCCGCCGTAACCGTCCCCGACGCACTCATATCCCCCGTGACATTGAGCCCCTGCGCGTCTATAGTTCCCCCCACCGTCAGTGTTGTCGACGTCGCACCTGGAACGCTGGACCCAAACGTCCAATCCCCCTCTACAAACCCTCCGACCGGCACAATGTTTTCCGCCTTAAGCACGGGAACCCCCTCTTCGTTCTTTTCGATGAACATATCCAGTATATTCCTGATATTTCCCTCTGAGTCTCTCGTGTAGTAAGACTCCGAAAACATCGATCCCCCAACGTATAGGTCTGCTGGCTTCTGGATCACTTCTATCTCAGGAGAGACATTAGCTTTTACACACACGTTCCCCCCAACCGTAACCTGCAAAGGAGCTACTGGTGCACTATCTTTCAATTTCCAGTTCCCATCTATGTCAAACCACTCTTTAGTGTCTTCTTCCTTCGTCAGAGCTCTGAATTCCAGAGGAGCCCCGGGAGTAGACATAACAACCCCCGACGCCCCGGAACCATCTCCCAACGACCCCAACAACACCCCCCTCCCCTCTCGGTTGATGAAACTCCCCTGTAGACGATCTATGTTGGCGGACGCGTTTGATACCACCCGCAACCCGTGAAGAGAATTTGCCGCCCACTCTTGACGACCTATAGTAACTCTACTCGACGACCATATGTTTCCGTTTGATGATTGGTTCTGCCCTACTATTCCAGATACAACCTTCCAGAACTCTGGGAATTGATTGTTTGTGTACAGTCCCCGCCCCTCGGTGTCCCCGCTCCAACTTACCGTTCCATACACGATCAAATTCCCCACAATCTTTGCTCCTCCATCCACAAACAACATCCGATTGTTTCCGTCAACCCCCGTTTTCTCTACAAAACTTGAGTTTATACCTACACCGCTCGACGTCACAATCATCCCGAATTTAGAATCAATAGCACTTTCTGTCAGGTTTGCTGTTTCTTCTCCGACAGCTAGAAATACGTCTTTATACAGATCATTATACACGGACGAGAATGGCTCTCTCGCAAGATTCACTCCTAATGTCCGTAGATCCAAAACATATTTTCCTGATGCATTGAACGGTCTTGGGAGCGGCCATTTTCTTTCGCTCATACAAGTATATTTTTTTCTTTACGAAAAAAAAGAAGCTCAACAGCTGCCTTCTGCGTCTTTCAGAGGTATCATCTCTGGCTTGACACATCTTGTGATGGGTTCGTTCCGTGTTTGCAGTACAGTTTCCACAGAAACATCTTTTCCTTTGAAATATGGGAAAGCGGGAGTCAGTAACGGCGGACAACTTGCCTTTGCCACATTTGCAAACTCCTTCAACTTGTACGCGTCTTCTCCCAATAGTCTGTTGTCACAGCCTTTGTGGAGATCAAACATTTGGTTCCTGCTCGGATCAGATACCACATCAAACATACTCAAACACAGAAAAAAAAGAAAAAATATCAGATATATATAAAATTCTGTGAAGGAACGCACCTTTACTATAGTTATATTCGTCGAAATGTTGCTCGATGGAAAAGTCAAAGTCATGTGCGATTACGTTTTCAACTCAATCATCAGCAATGAGCACCTCAAGCTGGAAAAAGATAGCGACAGACCTCTTCTTCTAGATGAGATAAAAAGAAACATGGACATCTACTACTCTAAAGCGTGCAGAGTCCTTGTTGAGACGAACATGACTGTCGCTAAAATATGCCTTCTAATGGCAATGAACCTTATATTGACAGAGCCAGAATTCTTATTCTTCCCTGTCGACCTTAACAGGATTCTCTTTATGGAAGAATTCCTCGAATACGGAGAAAAGAAATTGAGGAAAGTTATAGATGAAGTCAAGTGTATTCTCCTGAGCTCTGAAGAATCTGAGCCTTCAGTATTTCATATGCCTCTGAGCTCCTGATCCTTTGAGAGCTATCGTATATCAACGACCTCTCAAATATTTGGTACACCTGGAGGCTCCTACGACTAAACCTTATAATTTTTTCTTTACAACTTTTGAAATAGTTATCAACCTCTTCCACTATATCGCTGTCTTTACCTTCGAGAAAATCCTTATCGTATACGTTAAAGTACGCTCTTATGTTTCTCAGAATCGTCGTCTCATTGTGACTCTTCCCTCGATTTGGAGATTCTCCAAACAGGGAATGCCCCAAGATCATCTCCGCTATCATGCATCCTATTGACCAAACATCCACCGAAAAGCAGTACTTCCTCTCCATATTTGGACTGATTTGCAATAGCTCCGGAGGCCTATACCACAACGTCACCACATTTGGAGAGTATTTACAGTGAGATTTGTGTCTCGCGAGACCAAGATCTGATAGCACCGCTTCAAGTTTGGCTTTGCTGTTCCTGATCAGAATGTTTGACGGTTTCAAGTCCCTGTGCAAAATCTTCAGATCGTGTATGTTCTTCGTCCCCTTGAAAATACAGTATGAGAGATAAACTATCTCTTTAGACCTTAGCACTCTTTTTTTCATGAGAGTCGTAAGGTCCATATCGTACAATTCGAAAATCATCTTTGCTCTTATCATATCCCTCTCGTCGATGTACATTACATTGCTGTTGAGCAATCTTACAACACCAGAGTCTTCAAGTTTGTTCAGCATCTCAAGATATTTTATCTCCCTTTGAAGGAAGTACTCTCTCGCATAGAACTCCACCCCCTTCGGCTTATCTATCTCCACAATCTTGACGGCCACCTTCTTGCCTCCCTGGATCACTCCTTCATACACAAACCCGTATGACCCCGAGCCTAGAGGACAGGATTTGTTTATCGACGTCAACATTTTTTCCTTTTTGTATTACGAAAATTTTATTTTTTTTTTCGTAATAAAGATTTTCGTGAACAATTGGAGGACAGAGAATGACTCCATTCGAAATAGCAATCATATGCTCCGGAAGCATGCTTATCCTATCTGTAGTTTTTGTAGTTATGATGAGATATCGATAAAATCAAAGTGATCTGAGTATATTTTTAAGTTTAGTTGATTGGTATACGCCTGAAACAAGGGATAACCACTCTCTATCGAACATGAAAGCCCGTGAAAGGTCTGGAGCAAGATCTTCTATAGAAGTTCCAGATCGTTTAAGGAGGGTATCCATAGTAGCGAACGATCTGAAGAGGGAAAATCCCCTGTTTGTTGCAACGGGCGTTTTCGTGGAAAGAGTCTTCATTAGTGATCCAAAGTCGCTCTGTGATTTTGCTGTGTTTTCAAGAACGGCACAGAATTTAACAATGTTCAGTTTGACGTCAATATCTTCAGAGTCGCGGAAGAGTTCCGCCTCTATAACTCCATCGAATATCATGTCCATGTTACCTATGATTATCCCGCACACAATCTTTTTTACCGCTAGGGTGTCTATATCTATGATACTGCCGAAGTCGTACAGCACAAATTTCCCATCTTTGGTAAACCCGTAATTTCCCTCGTGAAGATCGCAATGAATAGATCCTGTTTTTGCAAATATTATCAGCATTTCTGTTAGTACGGTTTTCAGACTGTTTTCGGAGTATTTCGGATCACTTAAGACAGGGAGGTATTGCATGATGAGGATATTTTTCGTAGATTTGAACTCTCTGGGTATTTGAATAGTGTTTGACATCTTCCGGAATCTCCTCATGTTCAAACATTCTGTTTTGATATCGGCCTCTGCGAGCATGATATTCCGGATGTCTTCCAGCAGATCTACAATTTTAGACGAGAAACCAAAGCGTTTGATCGAAATATCAATCAAGCTGTTTGTTTCTTCGACTATTCCGGGACGTAGAATTTTGACGACAGCTGTTGGGAATTTTCCAGTTTTTGAAGGAGGAAGTAACATATAAACTTGGCCAATGCTTCCGGAAGCGATGATATTTCCGAGGCACTCGGCGGGCATTCCTGTATCAGCGGTAAAGACATCTTCCATGATTCTTCTATCGACAGGGGGGACATCTCGGCGGAGAACGGAGAACACCTCTGCGGCTTCTTCTCCGATTAAATCAGGTCTGCAACTAAGGAGCTGACCGACTTTTACGTGAGCGGCCCCCCTCGTCACCATCCTTTTTCTCATCCCAACCGCAATGGGACGTGGAATATTGAGAGACCCTGTCCTCCCCACCATACCATCTACATAATTTTTGGGAAGACAAAAAAATAATTTTTGTGAGATTACAGTGCACACATATATATTGTTGGTCTAACATGATAAGCAATATCAGCCTGGAGGTGTTAGATCAGTCAGGATTAACAGTGATTTCGAATGAAGACGACCTTAAGAGCAATTGCAAAGACAAAGAGTGCTATGTTGTAAACTGCCAAGGACCACCAACCCATATATGCACGGTATGTGGAGCATCTAAGTGCGATGGACACACCCAGAAGATTGTATTGGATAAGGGACTATACTTCATTGTGAACGATAAGGAGCTAGTATCCCTTCTGAGTAAGATTATGAACTGGGTCTGCGGTTGCGGCAAAGGAGTATTTGGTATGTCTTGGTCGCAAAAGGGGAAGAAAGTCCCCGGAACAAATGATCAGTGCAGTTCCTGCTCTAACGTTCAGGAGTATGAGTATTCCGTAAAACCGGTTGGACCTTCAACCTCTTCAACGAGGTCAGAGGTCTTTAAGAAAATGAAGGATGCAGAGAAAGAGACCTTTTTGATGGAGACAGATGATGTGCTGAGGTTCCTAAAGAACATAGAAAGAGAAGTTTTGAAGAGTTTTGGTCTTGTACCTAACTTCTACGATGCCATTGTTAAAACTTGGATCCCTGTGATCTCAAGAAAGATGAGGACTGGAATCGACAACATGGATGAAAATCAACATTCAAGTGATAAGTTCAACCAATTCTACAAGTCTTTCTTGAAGCATAAAAATGCGAATTCAGACTCCGTATCCAAGTCCTGGTGCGAATTGAAAACATACGTATTAACCATACTTAAAGGAAAGAAAGGATTAATTGCGAGCACTAGTCAGAAAAGAAGTCAGAATACTGCTCGCGCGATCATCACAGCGGGACCCCACCTTCCTGTTGGGGTTGTTGCCGTTCCTAGAGTAATCGCTCAGAATCAAAATATACCTGTATTGTACAACAGTTTCACGATGGATAAAATCAATCAAGACATCATTTCTGATGGAGCAAACAGACCTAGGTATGTGACATCTTTGAATAATACAAAGGCTATAACAGAAGACAACTCTGCAGAAATTATCAATTTTCTGAAAGATGAACTTCAAGAAAATAGAAACGTTTATGTGTACTATCCCTTAAAGAATGGGAATGTGCTACTTTTGAACAGACAGCCAACATTGCATAGAGGGTCACTCCAAGCATGGGTCATCAAAATAGAAGAAGAGGATTCTACAAACAAGTCTACATTTTCTATTAGCCCTATTGGATGTCCGCCATTCAATGCAGACTTCGATGGAGACGAGATGAATGCCGCGTTTCCTCCCCTTTCACAGCAGCAGTATGCCTTTATACTGGGGAATGCCTCAAACCATATCCTTTCTGACAACAACAGCTTGAAGATCAAGCCCGGTGTTCAAGATGCTGCGGTAGGATTTTACAAGATTAGTCAACCTGGGCTTAGGTTGACTAAGAGAGACGCATTGATTCTGATAAAGGAGACTTTGCCGTGTGCAGAGAAGACAAGGGTTCCGGGGAGGTCGTTTGGAAAGCTGAAGGCGCTGTGGAAGACGTTGAAGAGTCTTAATGACTCTGATACTGTGAGAGCTGCCGAACTTATAACGTGTATGTTTGACGATATGCTTTATGTAGAAAACAAGGGAAAAAACAAATGGAAGATTGTTGGAGGAAAGTTCCATGAGGGGACGTTGGCGTTGAATTCTGGAGACATGAATACCATAGCTATTTCTAGCTTCAACTGTGGAGGACAGGTAAGATGTCTGGATACGATCAATATCATGACGCAGATGTCATGGGTTTACCTAAAGTTCGATCCATTTACGTTGTCCCCTAAGGACTTCATTCTCGACAAACAAACAAAGAGTGAGATCAGAGAGGTATCAAAGGTATTGGAGATTGACACGGAGCGAAACAGCCGACTTGTCCGCATGGGCCAGTACCGAAAGAACTCGATAGAGCCTGAAAAAGTACTGCAAATGATGCAGTTTGCCGAAAAAACGATTCTAGAGAAGATGACCGAAAAAATAGACCCCAACAACTCGTTGTGGGTGATGATCAACAGAGCAAAGTCGAAGGGAAAGGAGTCAAACCTTATGTCGATGCTTGCTTGTGTTGGGATTCAAATGGACGGGGAAACAAATGTAATGACTCACGATTATAGGAGGAGCGCCTCCTACTCTGGATGGGTATCAGATAACTTTTCAGACGGTATCAAGAAGAAAACACCATCTCTAGAGGTTGTTGCAAGATCCGCTGTTGTTGCGGGAGCGTTCAAGACAGCTGAGACAGGCTACCTTCAGAAGAGTCTTGTGAGAATGATGATAATGATGAAAGTGAACAGTTTTGGATGGGTCGTAGAGAAAGGGCAAATACTATCCTTTACCTATGGACCTGACTCATGCTCGGTGAGATTCAAAGTATCTACAGAAGGTGTGATGAAAACAAGCGACTTGAGTAAATCAGAAAAGTTCAAGAAAGAGATCGTGAAGGCAAAGGAATATCTGAAGGGAGTTTCGGACGTTGAGATTCCGTTAGACGTAAAGGCGCTGGTCGATTACGTTAAGGACCAATCAAAGACCGAGGCTCCATCTGCAAAGGATCTTGAAGAACTGGCATCAAGAACGTGCGGGTTTACTCGTTCATGCGACCTCCCCTTCTTGCAGCCAAATCAATCTGTATGTGCCTTTGTATGGACATACCTTAGACCAGAGTACATTGGAAAGATGTTCGATGTTGACATGTTCGAACAAGAATTCCGCACAAGATTACGGAGCCGTCTATGTCAGCCTGGAAAAGCAGTGGGAGTTATAGCTGCACAGAGCATCGGAGAACCTGGGACTCAGGGAACACTGAACACCTTTCATTCAGCAGGAAAGAACATTCCAGGGTCTTCCATTACGGCAAGGGATATTATCATCCCCCCGAGCAGCAGCGACTCTTATCCGTGTGCGGTTAAAGTGTACCCTGCCGAGGGAGTGTCGCTTGAGACTCTTGCGATGAACATATCTCCTGTGAAATTGAAGGACATTCTGAAGAAGAACGGCTTTAAAATTGTGATGCACAGGAGTAAGGTAGCAATACGCCTGGATTTGGAAAAGGAGAGAGTAGGTCAGTATTTCGGAAGCTCTAAAGATAAAGGGCTACAGGCAATGAAGAATTTGTTTGAGAAGATCTTCAGAAAGGATACGGATAACCCCGTAATAAAAGGAGATCCGATCGTAGACGAGTTTTTGAAGAGCGGGACTGTATACATTCCATTCAACGATGAAATCAACAACAACAACGATAACCTTATCAAGAGTCTAAACTTCAACGCTGGCAAATTTATAGAGACTGTGATCTGGGGGGTGGATGGAGTGTCAAAAGCTGCGATAGATCCAAGTGGAGGATGCATCGTCATCGAGGGAGTTGTACTGAAGACTCTAGTAAAGATGGATATTGTGGATGTTTCAAGAACTCATTCTTCCTCTATAAAGGAGATGCATGAGGTGTTTGGGGTGACTGCTGTTGCCCCGGTGCTGATAGAGCAGTTGAGTTCCAGAATCGGAGAGCTGGACATTCAGCACATATTCACGCTTGCGTCTCTCCAGACTTCAATTGGAAGCATCATCACTCCTAAGAGACAGAAGATGGCGCTTAGAGATGAGTTTGGTATTATGCAGAGAATATTATTTGAGGACCCCAAGAAACATATGAATTCTGCAGTATATGGACTTAAGGAAGACACATCATCACCTCTGGTGGCCCAGACGTTCGGACAGATCCCAGGATTCGGGACAGGGTTTTATACGGTGAGGTGAACTTTTTTTTTGAAAAGGGATGGGGGACAACAATATATTGAAACAGCAGATTATATATTCCGGCACAGACGGGATAATAAGCATATCGTCTCTTATTTCTGGAATGATAGGCGCGGGAATAGATCCATACATAATTATACTAACTGGATCGATAGCAAGCTTTTCGGATGCATTGAGCATGGCGATTTCTGAGTATAATTCGAGGGAGGAATTAGACACAACCGTTGTCACATTTGCTTCATTTTACGCATTTGCTCTACTCGTGCTTATGGGGGCTTTTCTACCAAAGTGTTTCTATGTACCTTGGGTTATATTCATTATCCTAATATTGTCTATGATGAAAAAGCTATTCTCAGAAGATTCCAACGTATTGAAGACGATGGTTGTATCCATCTTGGGCGGGTACGCGTCTTTCAGTTTCGGGAAGCTTATGAGACTGATCCCAAAAAATTAATTACATAAAAATTTTTTTTATGTGGGTTCATGGTCGATTTTGACGTTGTTGTTGTAGGCGGCGGAATAGCGGGACTGAACACAGTCAGACTTTTCCATAAAAAGAACCCTGGGAAAAACGTAGTCTTGCTCGAGTCGTCGAACCGTGTGGGAGGAAGGCTCAAAACATTCAAAGGAGTCAAGGATGGCAGGGAAATAACCCTGGAATTGGGAGGAGGGAGGTTTTCGAAGTGTTCACATAAGCGGATCATGGAGCTTTTTGCGGAGTTCGGTATAGAGACGAGGGATATTCCACACTCTCTTGAAAACAGGTATATTTTTAGAAGAGAAGACAATTCCCTAGAAATGGAAAACTCTCTCAAGGGTCTTCTGGAGGAGTTGCTGCGGAAAAGAAAAGAGCCTCCATCTCGCAACATCAGCTTGGAAGAATATGCAACAGATGTCATTGGAGAAAGTAAAGCCAAGCAACTGAAGGGGTTGTTTGGATACATATCGAAATTCGAGGCGATGTCGGCATACGACGCCATTAAAGCCATCGAAAGAGACTACTTCTCGGACAGAGCGAGGTATGTCATCGTCCCGAGCGGCGTCGAGGACCTTCCCAAAGCGATGTTGGAGAGACTTGTGAAGAACGAAAATTTCAAGATATCGAAGAGATCGAAAGTTCAAAAGATAAAGATGTTGCGTGACGGATGGAGGGTAGAGTTTGACAAAGATAAAAGGCGTACTTCTATAACATGCTCTAATCTCGTCCTTGCTTTGACAAAGAACCAAATGCAAGAAATAGCACAAAATAGCAATATACAGTTTAAATATTTAGATCAAATCGAAACCATTCCAATGGTCCGGTCCTATGTCGGTGGTCTCAATAGCATAGATGATAGGGTCAATCAGATTGTCATAGAATCTGGAGATCTTCCCCAGAACATGAAAAGAACTCGTTATAAAGGGGTGTGGATGGCGCCCTACGCCGACTCAAGAAACGCTATAGAATTCAACCGGTTATCTGTACCTAACCGGAAGAAGAAGGTCATGGAAATTTTTGGGAAACTACCAACCTGGGTTTTGTCTAAGTTTTGGGAGAGCGCAGTTCATGTTTGGAAACCTGGATCAAACTCATCTAAAGCACAATCATATTTCATAGAACCTTACCCGAGATTACATATATGTGGAGAAGCGGTCTCTACAGTGCAAGGGTGGGTAGAGGGGGCTCTCGAAACTTCTTCTACAATATCTGATCATATTGTAGAAGAACAGTATAGAAAAAAATATAAGAAATGAATGGAGAGTAGCTCTGGTGATTCATGTAGCTCAAATGGCACAGAATTATCTCTGAGGTGGTCTAAGGACTCTTCCTATTCTTCTGACCAGGATTCGTTTACTCGCATGCTTAACACTCTTAAATTGGAGACATCGCGGTGTGCTCTATCGGATGGAGACCTACTTGTATACGATGGTCAGACATCTCGAGTTATAGGGATGAGCCTTTCCCATATTTTGAAACCCATACTGGAACGGTTGGATAACATAGAAAAGAAAATTACGTAGTGTTATCGGACTTGTGTATGGAACAAACATTCTTGAACTTCTACAGACCATGTTTCACTAATGTTAGAGGTCTCATTTGGTCGGGCTATAATTTTGATGTTATTACGGATTCCTTGACTTTGACATCCATACAAGTATCGAAATGCGTTTATAACTAACAACGTTTTTTTATTTACTAAATGTTTGAGAAGCCAAACTCAGATATCGTTATCGGAGTTCAGATCCTTGCTGTTGCCACTCTTTGCATGGTCGGTTTCACTATCGTGTGGAAGGAAATACGACGAGTTCTCAAAGTCCTTAACTCTATAGTCGTATTGCTAGAGACCTCTCATAATATGGCATCCCCCATGCTCGACGAGACTATGTCTCAGCATGTGGAGGATCACCCGGATGAGGTAGTGGAAGAGGACGAGGAAGAGGAACAGGCAGAGGATGAGGAGGACAGAGAGGAAGAGAACGAGACAGAGAAAGTGACTTAGCTTATCTTGCTCTAGCGTCATCCAGCAGCGATGGAAATCACTCCCTCAAGTCCCACTACAGCTGCTGGAGTTTTCAAAGTCTCACGAGTTCCATCGCCAAGTTGGCCGTCACTGTTCCTTCCCCACACAACCACTCTACCATCGCGCATCAAAGCCATGCTGTTGTCTCATCCAGCAGAAATGGAGTCCATATCCTCAAGATCCGGTACGGTTACTCTCTGAAGTTGACCTACGCTCGCGTGTTCCATTCCCGAGTTGTCCATATTCATTATCTCCCCATGCGAAAACCTTGCAATCGCGCTTCAAAGCCATGCTGCGGTCGCCTCCATCAGAGATGGAGATCACATCCTCAAGATCCTTGACAGCTACGGGAGTTGTCCGAGTCTCATTAGTTCTATCCCCGAGTTGTCCATACCCATTAAATCCCCAAGCGAAAACCTTGCCATCGCGCGTCAAAGCCATGCTGTAGTCGTCTCCAGCAGAAATGGAGATCACATCCTCAATAACCAGGACAGCTACTGGAGTTGTCTGATTCCTATAAGTTCCATTCCCGAGTTGTCCAGATCGGTTACATCCCCAGGCGAAAACCTTGCCATCGCGCGTCAAAGCCATGCTGTGGCAGCTTCCAGCAGAGACAGCTTGAACATCTGCCAAATTGATCACAGGATCCATGTTGAAAAAAAATTCAACTGGCGTCTTCCTGGTATTGTACTATTCCTTCGAGACTGTTCACCAGTTCTCTGGAGTTGGGAATAACCTCTGATGACCCTGGGTTCGTATTCTTACTCTTCAACCACTTGAGAATCTCCG
>Ga0222715_10002566_pt1 | contig 16496 bp, 20 predicted proteins | sample C33_9DmetaG_FD_165056 | JGI IMG/M metagenome (GOLD analysis project Ga0222715, IMG submission 165056) | Estuarine water microbial communities from San Francisco Bay, California, United States - C33_9D | ecosystem: Environmental > Aquatic > Marine > Unclassified | place: USA: California... | reverse complement strand
GTGAAGTAGAGTTAAAAGTTATGAAAGAAATGTTTGAAGCATCAGTTGATGGTCAAGCATATGATTCAGAGCGTTGGGGTAATTACTATCGTCCAAGAGGCGTTCAAGTAGTTACATCATCAGCACCTGCTCAAGAAACTGCAGAGTCAAAACCTACAGCAGAAGCAACAACAGCACCAGCAGTTGAGGCTCCCAAAGTAGAAGAAACAACAGCAGAAGCGACTCCTACTGCACCAGTAGAAACACCAGCAGGTGAAAGTGGTAGTAAACGTGCTGAAGACATCTTAGCAATGATTCGAAACCGTAAGTCGTAATAAATAGTTAGAATAATGGGGCAGTGTCGCCCCATTGTTTTATATTACTCAATAATCATTATGACTAACATACCTAAAACATTTTGCCCGGCTAAATGGGACGAGATTTACGTTAATCTTGGATCAAATTATGTCTATGCTTGTTGTAAATCTGAAGTTGTTAGTATCCAAAACAAAGATAATATTAGTACAGCACTTGATCAGCAAAAGAATAATTTATTAAACGGTATTCAAGATCCATCGTGTAATTATTGTTGGAAAAATGAAAATGCCGGACAGGTTTCATGGAGACAAGAATATTTAGAAAAGTTTGATATTACACAAATTGATCAATATAAAAAAAATCAAGTTGCACTAAAAAGAGTTGAGGTTAGTTTAGGTAACGAATGTAACTTTCAATGTACATACTGTAATCCAAAATTTAGTAGTCAGTGGGAATCTGATGTTAAGAAAAAAACTTATAAAGTTTTTTCAGATCAACATTTTTATAATACTATTGAAAAAAATACAAATAATTTGCAAGATACCATTGATTGGATAGACAAACTTGGAACGATTGAAGAATTTAAAATATTAGGTGGTGAACCACTATTAAATAAAAACTTCATACCAATTGCAAAAAGAGTAACTAGTAATGAATTAGGATTTGCTACAAATTTATCTTACAAGAATTCTAAAGATATAGACAAAGTATTAAATTTAGCAGATAACTATAAAAAAATAAACATTACTGTTAGTTTAGATAGTACCGGAAAAAATGCTGAGTTTTCTCGATACGGAATGGACTATAATCAAATGTTGCAGAATATAGATTACCTTTTAACACATGCACCAAATAACATCTTTATTCAATTTAATTCTGTTATGACAAGTATTACTATTAGAGACTTTACTAACATTATTAATCTTATTGACAGTTTCTATCAAAAAAATTCAAATGTTACTTGGGGACTTGTATTTTGCCGTGACCCAATGATATTAACATTAAATACGTTACCTGATATATTTAAACCAGCAATATTAGATGAAATTCACAGAATAAAAGGAAAAAATTATATTTTAGGATTGGAAATATTAGAAGGAGCAATTAAAACTTCAAAATTTAATAAAACGTTATACGGACAATTAAAATATTTTCTGAAAGAGTTTAGTCTAAGAAAAAATATTGAAATACCTGTAAATTTAGAATAATTATGTTAAATCGATTAGATGATATACTTTATCCTAACCGTTGTGAGGTAATAGAATTAAAATCCCCACAACGTTACATCTATCCTATTTTTAAAAATGGCAGATCAAGTTTATATGAAGAAGCAAGTCAACAAAAATATAAAATATTGTTCAATGAGCAACTTAAACGTATTGATTCTATAGATGTTATATTAAGAAATCCTGAAGAAAGATTTGTATCAGGAGTTAATACATTTGTGTGGAATCTAATTACAAATAATCCTAGTCTTTCAAAAGATACTATTTTATATTTTGTTGAAAACTATTTGTTTTTAAATAGACACTATGCGCCGCAACTTAGTTGGATGATAAATTTATTTAGGTACACAACTGAAGAAACTAAGTTTAATTTTGTTGACATAGACAAACTTTCTGAATATACTGCAATTCATGTAATACCTAATAATGAAGACAAAATATTAGATGCCGCTACCATAACACGGTTGAAAAATAATATTGATAATCAACATTATCTAAAGTTAGACAAAGCACTACTAACGCTAATAAACAATAGTTGGACACGTAAACAAATTTTAGCACATCTTATGACTAGAGAACCAACTGCATTTTTTGAAACAATTGGTAAAAGCAATACAATCATCGGAGTAACTGATGTATTGTCCTAGGCTATCCCATTTTGTTAGATTTCACCCTGAAGGCACGGTGAGTTGCTGTGGTCACATGATTGGACAGCCAACATTTAATTCATATGAAGAAATGCAGTCAAGTGATTGGATGGCTAAAACAAAAGAACAAATGATCAATGAACAATGGCCTAAAGAATGTGTTAGATGTAAACAAACAGAAGAGATAACTAACTCTAGTATTAGATTGAATGCTATAAAATTTGACAAACTACAACAGAAACAAGATTATTTAACAGTAGGTGGTATACTGGATAATATATGTAATTCAGCCTGTCAATTTTGTAGTGAAGAACTAAGTACAAAGATAGGTGGATTAACTAGTAAGCAGTATCCTATATATGATAATAGCAAAGGTTTTTGGTCATTACCTTTAGATAGAGTAGTACATTTAGACATTAATGGCGGCGAACCTAGTGCTAGTAAGAACTATAAAGAAATACTAAAAAACCCACCTAAAAATGTCAAAAGCATACGAATCAACACCAATTGTGCGTTGGTTATTGACGAATTAGAAGCCTTATTAAAACAAGGCATACATATTACTGTTACAGTTAGTTTTGACGGTATTGGTCGAGTTCATGATTATGTTAGATGGCCTATTAAATGGGATAAGTTTTATAGTAATCTAATGAAATATAAAGCCATGGGTATAAACAATCTTAATCTATGGACAACTGTAAACAGTTTAAATGTAGGGGACTTTGCTAACATTATTGATTTTAAAAATGAACACGGATTAGATCACAGTTGGTCATTATTAAATCAACCTGAAATGTTAGACATTAGGTATGAAAATTGGTTAACACTGGATGCTCGAGAGAAACTAGCACAAAGTAAAAATCAAGAAGTAGTACCATTGTTAGATCAGTTAGCAACTTTAGAAAATAATAATAAACATTTGTTAGAGTTTATTAAACAACAAGATACAATAAGAAAAATTAGTTACAAAGATTATTATCAATGAAAATAGCAATTACAGGACATTCGGCAGGAATAGGACAAGCACTAGCCAAACAATATGAACAACGTGGGCATGAGATTGTAGGGCTTAGTCGTCGTAATGGCTATAACATTCGTAGTTTACCTAAAGTAGCAGATCAAATTGAGTCATGCGACTGGTTTATTAATAATGCTCAATCAGGATATGCACAAACAGAATTATTATTCGAAATGGCAAGGCGTTGGCACAATGTCAAAGGCAAATATATTATAAACATTAGTACTATGACTACCTTAAATCCTTTAATCAATGAAGCCAAGTTACTTGAATATAAAAATCAAAAACAAGCATTAGAATCTGCACATTGGAATTTAGTACATAGTCAATGGTGGCCACAAATGACATTAGTTAAACCTGGAGAAGTACTAACTGGTGAACATAACGGGCCTAAAGCGTGTAATGTTGATATATGGGCAGAAAAAGTAGTGGATACATTAGAAAACATTAATCCAACACTAAAAGTCTATGAGTTGAGTTTAGGAGTTGACTACACTAATGAATCCTAAAGACTATTTAACCAATAAAAACTTTTGTCCTATTCCATGGACAGGGTTCATGTATAATTCAAATGGCGATATTATGAATTGTATTCGTAGTCAAAAACCCATTGGCAATCTTAACAATAAAAGTATTCATAATATACTAAAAGAAAATATAGAAACTAAACAAAACATGCTTAATAATAAATCAGGGGTAGGATGTAATGTTTGTTATGACCTAGAACAAGACAAAAATAGTTTTGATATAGTTAGCGATAGAATATTTTATCTTAAAGAACTTAAAAATGTTCCGTTAGACACATATAACAGTATTGATAATTTTGATTTAAACAAAATAGATATAAGATGGTCTAACAGTTGTAACTTTGGGTGTATATATTGCGGACCTGAGTATTCAAGTCGTTGGGTAGCAGAATTGAAATTAGAAAAACAAGAAGTACCTCAGGAACGTGTTGAAGAACTTAAACAATTTGTGTTTGACAATGCACATAAACTTAAACATGTTTATCTAGCAGGTGGCGAACCATTATTAATGAAAGAAAATGAAGAATTACTTAAACTATTATTAAAAGTAAACCCTGATGTTAATCTAAGAGTAAACACTAATTTAAGTAAAACAGGCACACCTGTGTTTGACTTAATATGTCAATTTAAAAATGTACACTGGACAATAAGTATAGACGAAATCAAAAATGAGTTTGAGTATGTCAGATATGGTGGTAAATGGCAAGATTTTTTAGAAAATTTAAAAGTAGTAGGAAAATTAAATCACAAAGTGTCATTTAATATGTTACACCATTTATTAAATTTTAGATCAATATTTACTTGTATTACGTTTTTACAAAATTTAAATTTTCATAATAATAGTTTTGTCATTGGGCCGTTACTTAATCCAGATTACCTAAATATTAGACATTTACCAAATAATATGTTAAAATTAGTAAAGAATGATATACAAGACTGGTTAAATAAAAAACCGGGATTTTTACTTGAAGACAGTTTAAAAAATATGTTACAATATATTGATACGCCATTTGAAAAAAATATTAAAGAATCATTGAACTTAATATACAAAATGGATAAAAGGCGTGGAGTGGACAGTAAAGAAGTTTTTAAAGAATTTTATGATTTATTAGAGGACATACATTATGGCAAAACCGTTTGACGTTTCAAAGTTTCGTAAAACTTTAACTAAGAGTATTGATGGACTTGGTATTGGATTTAACGATCCAACTGACTGGGTATCAACAGGTAACTACACACTAAACTATTTGATTAGTGGTGACTTTAACGGTGGTATTCCACTAGGTAAAGTTACAGTATTTGCTGGTGAATCGGGTGCAGGTAAATCATATATCTGTTCAGGTAACATTATCAAATCAGCACAGGCACAGGGCATTTATGTTGTATTAATTGATACAGAAAACGCACTAGATGAATCTTGGTTAACAGCACTAGGTGTAGATGTTTCGGAAGATAAACTGCTAAAACTAAACATGGCTATGATTGATGACGTTGCTAAAACAATTAGTGAATTTATGAAAGACTATAAAACACTACCAGATGAAGAACGTCCTAAAGTGATGTTTGTTATTGATAGTTTAGGTATGTTGTTAACACCTACAGATGTGGATCAGTTCCAAAAAGGTGATATGAAAGGTGATATGGGTCGTAAGCCTAAAGCACTAACTTCATTAGTTCGTAACACAGTTAACATGATTGGCTCACACAACGTAGGCTTGGTATGTACTAACCACACATACGCATCACAAGATATGTTTGATCCAGATGACAAGATATCAGGTGGACAGGGCTTTATCTACGCTTCATCAATCGTAGTTGCTATGCGTAAACTAAAACTAAAAGAAGATGAAGATGGTAACAAGATATCAGAAGTTAAAGGTATCAGAGCCGCATGTAAAGTTATGAAAACTAGATATGCTAAACCTTTTGAATCAGTACAGGTTAAGATTCCATATGAAACAGGTATGAATCCTTACTCAGGACTAACTGATATGCTAGAAGGCAAGGGACTACTTAAAAAAGAAGGTAACAGATTAGTATACACCACAGTTGATGGAACAGAAATCAAACAGTTCCGTAAAGCATGGGAAAATAACGAAGAAGGTTGTTTAGACATCGCTATGAAAGAAATAAGTTCTAGCCTAAAAAGACTAAGTAATGATGTTGAAGAAGAGTCATTACCTAGTGCTGTAGATGATGCCGCAGAAGTAATGTCAAAGACTAAACTAACCGTGGACGGACATGGTGATGTTCATGAGGAAAAAACTGAATAAAAATGGATCAGGTTAGTGTAACAAAATTAAATCCTATAACTAACATTGATCCATTAAATAAAAGTTTTCATATTTTATGGTTAATAGATAAAAGATGTAATTTTGATTGTAGTTACTGCCCGGATAGATGGCATAGTAAACCAGAAGAAGAACCAGTAAAATTAGAAACAATGAAGTCTGCATGGAAGAAAATAATTAAAGCCACGAAAAACCATCAATTTAAAACATACGATGTATGTTTGCAAGGTGGTGAACCAACTATAAACAAAGATTTTTTGCCGTTTGTTACTTGGTTAAATGAAAATTATAGTGATAGAATATCAAACATTGGTAGTATTACAAATGGTACAGCCAGTGTTAGTTATTATGAAAAATTAATCAAACGATTAGACTGGATAACATTTTCTGTACATACCGAATTTATGAATGAAAAGAAATTTTTTGATACTGTACTTAAAGTAGATAGACTAAGCAAGTTAAATAATAAAAGGTGTTTAGTTAATGTGAATATTATGAATGAGCCGTGGAATTTAGAGAGAGTAAAAAAATATCAAAGTTTTTTAAATAAACATGATATACTAAATTATCTTCATCCTATACACGATTTTAGAGAAAATAAAAAACAATATCCTATAAAACTTACTAATAAATTTAACTTCAATGACTAAACTTGTTAAAAACGAATATTGTAATGCAACAGTAACATTAAAAGATAACTCAACAATTGATGTTGCAGTATCACAACTATGCGATAAAGATTTAAACAATTTTAAAGGATGGCACTGTGCCGCCGGGATGGATCAAATTTACATTGATGAAAGTTTGACTGTTTATAGTGGACAGTGTTATAATGATAATATGGGCAATTTAATGGATGAAAATTTTAAATTATTTGATAATCCTACTATTTGTAAACAAGAATCATGTGGGTCTTGTACATCAGATTTGTATACTCGTAAAATAAGGAAAGATTAGAATGACAATAGACATTGATGTTCTTAGTGAATTATGGCTAACAGCCAAAGAATATATAGCCGCAAAAGATAGACAAGTTGCGGCTGATCACGTAGCCAGTGTAGTTGCTGACAGTGGAATATCTGACGAAGACTTAAAAACATTTGGTGGCACAGACGCATACATAGGTAGAGCAGTACATGAACTAGTAGGCGATGACGATGTCTACGATGAAGAAGATGACGACTATGGGAGTGATGATTACTAATGTGGTACAGTAAAGTAGTTGCTAGTTTAAATGCTATTCCAGATATGATTAATCATTATGAAGCAGAGTTGGAAGAAGCCAAACGAGAAATTTCTGTGAAAGGAAATATAGAAAAAGCCTTGGGTGGCCTACCTGGTGTTACAGAACATAGATTTAACCAACTACAAGAAATTGAAGCAGTACTTAACTATCTTAACATACAGTTAAGAAAACTAAGACGTAAACACTTTCAAAAATATCTTGAAGCCTACAACAGAGCATTAACGTCGAGAGACGCCGAAAAATATGTAGACGGAGAAGATGAAGTTGTTGATTTTGAAACTATTATTAACGAGGTAGCACTACTTAGAAATAAATGGTTAGGAGTTATGAAAGGTCTTGAAAGTAAAAACTTCATGCTAGGTCACATTACCAGACTGCGTACAGCAGGTATGGAGGACTCCTCAATTGGATAGAGCAAGTAACATAATATTAAATCAACTTAGGCAGTATGACACATTTTTAGATAACTTACGTGTTATTGCTGACATGGGCTGTGGTACTGGTGAAGACATTACTTGGTTTGCTACACTGGAAACTAGAGATGAGCCACCAATCCCTTACAACTACAAATGTTATGCGGTTGACAATGATCAATCTAAATTAGATCAAGTACCGGATTTAGAAAATATAATTAAACTCAACAGAAACTTTGAAGAGTTTTGTCTGCCTGTAAAAGTAGATCTAATGTTTGCACATGATTGTTTACAGTTTGCTGTCAATCCTTTACAGACTCTAAAGTTTTGGAGTCAACAGATGAACATCAACGGTATGTTGGTTGTTGCTGTTCCATGCTTTAGTGGTGTAAAAGACCAACTCTATTATAGCAGAGGCTATGAAGCACAGTACTTTCATTACACTCCAGTAAACCTATTACACATGTTAGCAGTCAATGGCTTTGATTGTCGCGATGCTTATCTACTAAAACAAAAGAATGATCCATGGATAAGAGTTGCTGTTTATAAATCAGAAGAACCAATGGACCCAGCAACTACGTCATTTAATGATCTAATAGATAAAAAATTACTACATCCAACCATAGTAGAAAGTATTGTCAAGCACGGAGAAATACGCCAAGAAGAAATTATTATGCCATGGTTAGATAGAGAAAACTATATGGTAGAGTTTGTTCAAGAGTGGACAGAAATTCCTTCAGATATTCCAGTAAAAGATCTAAACGAAAACAAAGTTATTAAAAAGACAGCAGACGGTCGCACTCTATTACAGCGAGATAAATTAGAAATACATCAAGAACAACTCAAAGCAGTTGGTATAATGCGTCATCCTAAGACCAGTTATACTCCTCCTAAAAAATGAACAAGGTAGTGTTAGTCACTGGCGGATTTGATCCATTACACAGTGGACATCTTAGTTATATTAATTCAGCAAGACAATTAGGAGATATGCTAATTGTTGGAGTAAACAGTGACGCTTGGCTAACACGCAAAAAAGGTCGTCCTTTTATGCCCAGTACTGAAAGAATTCCTATCATACAAAATCTCAAAGCAGTAGATCATACATTTTTATTTGATGACAATGACGATTCTGCTATAGAAGCAATCAATAATGCCAAATTAATTTATCCTAATAGTTTAATTATTGTAGCCAATGGTGGAGATAGAACTAGTGGAAATATTCCTGAACTTAAACAGTTTAAGGATGACCCTACAGTAGAATTTGCGTTTGGTGTTGGTGGCGATATGAAAGTGAACTCATCAAGTTGGATATTAGAAGAATGGAAAGCACCAAAAACAGAACGTGATTGGGGATACTATCGTGTGTTGCATGATGTAACTACAACTAAAGTTAAAGAACTTACTGTAATGCCTGGCGAAAGTCTATCAATGCAGAGACATTTCTGTAGACAGGAACTATGGCATATAGCACAAGGACAGTGCAGAGTTGAGTTTGAAGATGAATCAACAACATGGTATAAAGAGTTATTAACTCATGACGAATATGTTGTTCCTTTAGAACGTTGGCACAAAATTACTAATCCTTATAAACGGCCATGTCATATCATTGAAATACAATTTGGTACAGACTGTGATGAAGCCGACATAGAACGCAAACGATAAATACGTTATCATGAGATTTGAACATATACTTACAGAAGCAAAGGGTCTATTTGGTCGTTTACCAGGAGACAAATTTGTACACACAGACGGTCGTGAAGCAGAGTTTCAGCGTGTAGATTTTTATCCTGACCCTGATCAATCACAGTTTGAGTCACCTGATGAACGTGACCAAGCAATTAAAAATTACGAAACTGAAATACAGACAAAAATTGAATGGGTCAACAGACCTACCAATGCTAGTCTAGCATTTGCTGTTGCTGTATTAAACAACAGAGAAGGTGGTGTTATACTTTGGGGTAGATACCTACAAAAAACAAAACACGACATGCTTGGTACATGGTCAAACAAAGAAGTACCTGCAGGATGGGACCTTGCTACAAAAGGTGCTAAAAAACTACAAGCAGGCTATGACCCACAAAACTTAATTAAAACAGAAAATGTGTTTATGACTACAGCACAGGTTATTGATACTGTAGGCAAAAATGCTCCAACAGAAGTTGCTTCTATTTTTACTGATGTTCTATATGGACTAGCAACAGGACAACCAAGAACCAAGTTTCCAGGTATGGCTGATCAAATGGAAGCCTTGCGTGACTACTTTGGTGAAATCATGCAACCATTGGCACTAGAAGGTGGAGTTATTAAAGGACAAGCAGAAGATGCAAGACGTGTTCTAGCAGATGGTGCTGATTGGTCAAGTTGTAAAATGATGTGGCCAATGTCAATGAATGCGGCCTTGTGTGATAGTTTCTTAATTGCACCCAACGGACAAGAAATTGGGATCAGTTCAAAAGGTGGATCAGGTGCTAAAGCAAGTGCAAAGAATTTACACGATGCTTATCTTAAAGCAGAAAAAGAAGGCAACACTGAATTAATTGAATCAGCAAAGTACGCAATCACGGTAGTAAAAGTTATTGCAGAAAACTCAGCAAAAGATGGTCCAATTGAACTAGGCAAACTATTAAAAATACCTGGAGTTGATGATCAACTTAGTGCCGAAGTAACAAACTATATAAACACAGGTAAGCGTGACTTTGAAGGTGTTAGTCAAGCATCAGCAAACCTATTATCAGGGTTTAAGGTTAACAATGATGTTAGAGGATTTAACACAGGTTATGCTATCATGGCCGCAGTGGCTAAAACTGTAGCAAAAGAAATCAATAAGAATCCAGAGTTTACTAAAGGTGCTCTAGCACTGTTAAATCAATCAAGTATTATTCAAGTCTATACAACAATGGTCAAACAAGGTGATGATGCTGTACTAAAAGACTTCCGTGCTGTTTATCCACCAAATTTTGAAGGACAAATTTTAGTAGATGGCGGTAAAAACTACTACTCATCAAGAATACAAGGCAAACTAGCATTTGGCTTTAAATAAAACAAAAAGGATTAAGGATGTTAAAAGAAATTAAAATTGTAGTAAACTTATCTAAAGGCTCGCCACTGACAGGTAGTTGTTGGGCAGACATCTTTATTGATGGTGACAAATATCATGACCGTACAGAAATTAACAGTGAGTTTGATCATAACCCAGATAATGTTGAAACACAGAAATTAGAATTTATTTACGAACATAACACAGAAGTTAATAACGTCCTTACAGTAGTTAATCATCCTGATACTATTGGTCCAATGCAAATTTGGAACATTGATTTTTGTACAAAAAACGAAGATGGTAGTTGGAGTGAACCGTTACCAATCAATTGGTCTTACGCAATTAAGAAAAAGCCACTTAGGTTTGGCGGTAACCCTCAACAAACAATTCAAAACCCACATGTAGATCCAGGACCTGATCAAATTAAAGGTTGGTCATCAGTTACTGAAGTGTCTCCTGGTATGAGTATATCATGGAGTCTTAGAGATCTTGTTTATCGTCCTTGATTACTAGAATTACATTAATTGGTCCTGGTCGCATACATGACGCCGCAGTTACTCTCAAGTTAGACAACGTAGATCCTAAACCTGATCGTACTATAGTTATTACGCCTTACCCTGGTCACATAATACAAAAAATACTCGGTGATGCTTGGCAGTTAGATTTAGATCAATTTGAATTCTTAGATGACCTTTACTTTGACAAGTTTTATGACTTAGGTTTGTATAAACAAAACAAATGGTATTATCAACAGATGCTTAAATTGTGTAGCATTGATCATTTTGATTCTGAATATTTCTTGATTCAAGACAGTGACCAGGTTCAATTAAAACCATATCATATGTTTACCAATGATGGTCGCCTTAACATGAAGTGTGAAGAACTTTTTAATCCTTATCAGGAAATATATGCTGAAGGAGTAGAAATTTTAACAGATCTTAAAAGAACAATACCTTATAGTCTATGTAATGAAATGATGCCTGTAGAGTATGAAGATTGGTGTCAATTGAAAATGTTAATAGAAAACAAAACAGGATATCCATGGTTAGAAGCCGTGGCAAAAATTAGACCAATGGAACCTACTAAATGGTTTAGTGAGTTTGAACTGTTAGGTATTTACAAACTAAACAATGATAGCACAGTTGAAACATTTGTTGGTTCACCTCAACCGCCAATAACCAATTGGGACGACTTTTACACAACAGATTGGTCAAAACAAGATACCTGTAAATTTTTAACACAACCACTAAAATACATGACATTTACTCATGCACAACAAGTGTATGCACATTTCAAACAAGTTATTCAACAGGAGAACTAAATGGGATATGATCCTAAAGCAACACTAATTAAAAAAGAAATTAAAACACTAGCAAACGGAGATAAGTTCTTTTTAAAACTTATGAAACATGCTATTCAAGCAGAAACACAGTCTAAAAATAGACGCTTCAGCGACCCAGCAACTAGTCAAAAATCAAATAAATCTACACAAAATTCTGACTAGGCATAAATATCTTAGCAACGCCAACTGTTCGGTTGACGTCGGAATACAAAGACGCGGACTAAAAGTCCTTTTAAAGATGTGTATCTTTTAACGCCATTTGTATTTTCAATTTGACGACGCGGACTAAAAGTCCTTTTAAAGATGTGTATCTTTTAACGCCGTACCGTATGCAGATAATATTCTGTTAGCCTTTTTACTTGCTAAGTTAATAATTAGGTAGTATAATAAAGAAAAGGTTATCAAGGAACTATTATGGCAAAACAAGCACCAATTATATTTTTAGGAAGTCGTTACGGGTGGGATTTTCTTACCGAAAACTGTGAACTATTAGGAATTGAAGTTGTAGGATTCTTGGATAGATTCTATGAGAAAGGTGACAGTTGGAAGGGAGTTGAATGTATAGGTAGTGACCTTGAACTGTTTGATAACCCTACTAAGTATAAAGATTGTAAATTTTTTCTAGGTAATAGTTGGGATGGAAACAGTCGTAATGACAAACCTGAAGAAAGTGGTTACAATCTTCGTAAAATGCGTATTCAAATGATTAAAGATTTAGATCTTCCAGTACATAGTTTGATTCATCCTGAAACTAAAATTAGTAGAGGTTCAACATTTGGCCGTGGATGTTACACAGGCCGTTGGGTTGATGTTAGAGATGATGTACACCTTGGTGATTTTAATGAAGCATTAGATTATGCGGCATTTGGACACGATGTTACAACAGGAGAAAACTGCTTTGTTAGTGTTAAAGGATTCTTAGCAGGAGGAGTTGAGACTGGGGATAATTGTTTTGTTGGTTGTAATGCAACAGTAGTCCCAGGGAGATTTGGTGGTAAATTAATTTTAGGTAATGATGTTAAAGTTCACGGTCATGCTTATGTAGTAAAAGATATGCCTGATGGAACAACAGCAACTTTTGCAGGGTTTAGAATGCGTCGAAATGATACTAACATTGATACTTCAGAAACAGAAAAAAATATTTCAGGATAAAATAAATGCTAGACAAATTTAATAATTTCTTAAAAGCAAATAGATTTAGACTATTTCTCGGATCAATATACTTTGCTAGTTATTTTGGTATTTACATGCTATTCAATGGTGTAAGCCTTTGGTGGTTATTGGCTGGATTAGTATGGAGTAAGATAATTCAACTTATTGGGCACTCAATTGGTATGCACAGATATTTTAGTCATAAAAGTTTTAATACTACACCATTTGGTGAAAAGTTGATGGCTTGGACTAGTTTGCTGTTAGGAGTAGGATCACCAATACAGTATGCTAGAAACCACAGACATCATCATAAACATGTTGATACAGAAAAAGATTGGCATTCACCTGTTATTGATGGAAGATTATATACTGCATTAGGATTTTGGGAATTTCAAAGTCTTAAATGGTTTATGGATAAAGGCGGAGTAACACCAAGAGATCTAATAAGTCATCCAACATACAGATTTATTCACGATCATTATTATAAAATATGGGCGGCTTTAACAGCAATTACACTATTAATTGATTGGCGTATAACTGTATTCTTATTAGCAATACCGGCATGGATATATCACATTGAACTTAACATATTTGTTAACTGGATAGGCCATACACACGGGTATAGAAACTTTGACACAGAAGACCGCAGTAAAAATAATGGGTGGGTTCACTTATGGACTTTAGGTGAAGGCTTACATAATAATCACCATGCTAATGCAAACTGCTACGACTTTGCTGTTAAAGACTCAGAAGCGTTTGATGTTAGTGCTTGGTTTATTGATAAGTTTTTAGCAGTGCCAGGTGAAAATACGGAACGAGGAAGAGTACGTATAGATTAAATAATGTATGATTTTATATTATTTACAGATGTTACTGATACACTAGTTGCTTATAAACCAATTGGTGCTTATAAATGTGCATATCAACTTAGACAAGCAGGATATTCTTGTCTTGTTGTTGACCACCTACACACGTTTACCATGGATGAATTTAAAGAAATTTTAGATTTAACTATGAATGAAGCAACTCAAGCAATTGGTTTTTCTAGTACATTTTTTCAAACAGTTAAACCTAAAGATGAATCAGGCGCTACAATATATGATCCAATGATGAACGTTGATGATCATTTCTTTCCGCAGGGAAACCAGTTTGAAAAAGAAGCAGTTGCATATATAAAGCAAAAAAATAAGGATTGTAAGATCGTACTAGGCGGAGTACGTGCTCACGCTAATCTAAAAAATAAATTAGTAGATTACTGTATAGTTGGCTATGGCGAAACTAGTATTCTCAATCTTGCTAATCATTTAATTAAACAAGAAGAACTAAAAAACAGTTTTAAAAATATTTGGGGACAACTTATCATTGACAATAAGTTAGCACCAGATTATGATTTTAAAAATAGCAAATTTAGTTGGGAACCTACTGATATAGTAAATGCAAAAGTACTGCCATTAGAAATTAGTCGAGGATGTATTTTTAAATGTAAATTTTGTAGTTATCCGTTGATTGGTAAAAAAGATTTAGAATATGTAAGACAAATATCAGATCTTAGAGATGAAATGCAAGAAAACTATGATCGGTATGGAGTAAGACAATATTATATCTTAGATGATACGTTCAACGATAATGAACTTAAATTAGACGCACTATTAGAAGTAATTAAACAATTAACATTCCAACCAATTTTTTGGGCATATACTAGATTAGATCTACTAACAACAAGAAAAAATGTAGATAAGTTATATGAGATTGGGTTGAGAGGAATGTACTTTGGTATTGAAAGTATGAATCCTAAAACTGCCAAACTAATTGGTAAAGGATATGATAGACCCAAACAGATTGAAATGATTAGGTATATTAGAAAAAAATATAGTGAAGACGTTATCATGCACGGTAGTTTTATTATTGGATTACCGCATGAATCAATTGGCATGGTAACAGATACTCATGAAAGATTAATGAGTCAAGATATACCTTTGCATACATATAGATTTGCTGGGTTATGGTTAGATAGAGATAATAGGGTTAATTGGATCAGTGAGTTTAGTAAAAACTATTTAGATTATGGATACTCTGTTGAAGGTCCCGAGAATGACGATGCTTTAGGTATGAAATGGACAAATGAATACATGGATAGAGCAACCGCAGTAAGTCTGGCACAACAGTTTAATCAAAAAAGTTACAGCACAGACACCTATCATGTCCCTGGGCAATTAGCCTGGGCATTATTAAATTATAATTATAGTTTTGAATTTTTAAGCCAATTAAAATATAAAGACATTAATTGGCAAGAAATTGAATCAGAATTTAAACCTAATTATATGAATGAGTATAAACATAAATTAAAGAGTATGCTGTTATGATAGATAAAATAAAAAATTTATATATGAAAGTGTATCACGGATTTAGATCTAGATTTAACTTTTGGTTGACCCTGATAATACTTCCTGTATTTTTCTTTGTACCATGGTGGTGGTTAGTTGTTGGTATAATAGTCAATAGAATATTTGAAGGCATTAATATTGTTATGTATCATGAGTATGGTAATCATAGAGAACTCAAACCTAAAAATAAAATAGTCGAAGCACTTGGATGGTATATTATTTGTGCATTTAATGCACAAAGTCCTTGGGACAAAATAAAATATCATTGGATGCACCATGCTTACTACGAAACTGAAAAGGACGCTACTTGGACTAAACTACAAGCAATGCCAAATAAAGATTGGTGGCGATATCTAATAGATTTGTATCCTCATACTCCCCATGTTCATGTAGACACTGTTGATTGTCCTCAATTACCAAGTCGTGTATATGACTGGTTTCAAAAGTATTGGCATGAAGTTTTTATATTCAACGTTATACTCTGGATATCCTTAGGAGGCTGGTGGGTATTTGTTGCTTGGTTTGTATTTCCAATTTGGTTTTGGGGGTGTGTGTTTAGATGGTTAAACTGGGGAACACATAAATTACAAAAACCTGATACTAACATATCAGTATTATTATATGGAAGCCAAGCGTGGCATCAAAGACATCATAAAGAATATCTTAACGAATGGGAACCGTACTCAGGTGAGGGTATTTGGAAATGGTTAAACATTGACTTTTATGTACAAAAAGTATTTTTTAAACAAATGAGCCCTGAAGAACAGTGGCCAAGGGAAACAGATGGATTATAAGATTAAAGATATTACTCTAGCAGAATGGGGACACAAAGAAATTGCTATTGCTGAAACAGAAATGCCAGGGTTAATAGCAATTAGAGAAGAATACCGGGATCAAAAACCCTTACAGGGTGCCA
>Ga0222715_10002565_pt1 | contig 16502 bp, 14 predicted proteins | sample C33_9DmetaG_FD_165056 | JGI IMG/M metagenome (GOLD analysis project Ga0222715, IMG submission 165056) | Estuarine water microbial communities from San Francisco Bay, California, United States - C33_9D | ecosystem: Environmental > Aquatic > Marine > Unclassified | place: USA: California... | reverse complement strand
AATACCAAGAAGCCACAGGGTGCCAACGGTTTTATACTTGGGCTGTTCCACCTGGCATGAGCCCGAGTTGGTCGGATGAACACATTGAGTTAATGGCAAGCGAGGTCATGCCGGCTTTTAGGTAGCAACCTGCGACCGGCGCGCATCTAGGCTTTTCTCTCGGCGGCAGTGGTAGGGATAGATTATAGAACTTGTATAGTCTCGTTCTCATCGCTTAATTTTATATTTGAGAACTCAGCGCGTGCGCTGGCATGCTGAAATGTAGCCACACCTATCAGCCAAATTGCCGTTACTTTATTAGGAGTAAATTGCATCGACTTCCGAACATCTGTGTAAAGATTTCGCGACTCGTGCAACCAATCTTTTTTTTGCTCAATGCCTTTGCGAATTACGTAATGAGTTTCTCGGTCAGACCACGCTTTTATAGGACAATCAAAATAATGGTCGATGTTCAGTTGGCTACTCCATATCCATGTAAGGTCGCGACCGTTATCGAATTCCGCTGCTACCGAGATATAGTCGTGGTATCTAGCTTCATCTTCCTTATTTTGACTGGGATGTTCTAAAAGCTTCCAATCCCACTGCAATTGAGTGGAAGGAGAGACATCAAAATCAATAGGTTTGCGTAAAATACCCTGGTCGTCTGTAGCACTGAGAATTATGGACTTATTGTTGTTTTGTGAATTACTTGAGTAGATATCACTAACTCCCGTATCTTTGAGGTACTCCCATCCTATTGGAGTTATTACCGGGTATTGCAATTGCACGAAAGCCTCATTTAATAGTGTCGAGTTATTAACAGTTGTTAGTTTTTTTAAGCCATTCATAGCGTTATCTTTCCAAACAATAACTATTACCTCCAAGCTTCCGTTTAAGCTAGTGTAATTACTGTATTCAGTTCGGAGCTCACCTTCAGTATTAGCCCACGTACCAAAGTAAATACCCAGCTCTAGAGTTCCAGTACGGTCAGCTACGAATGTGCCAGTATTCCGAACAACATTATTTATTTGTCCTCCGGGTACTCGGCTCCACAAATGAAAACCTGGTCCTCCATACAAACTCGGATCGCGGCTTGACCATTGAATTTTTCCTGCAGCGATTAGAGTATAGGTTTCGCCTGCTCGTATATGAGTGTCTGATCGTTGCCATGGTGGTTCATTTCCAGCTAAGGAATGATAAGATATTTCATGGATCTCCGATATTGAGCTTTCTTTTATTTTGTTTACTAGCTGACGTACCATGAATGCTTCTCATAATCTTCGATAATACAAAGTATTTTCATGAAATTTTGCTTGGTAGTAAAGTACAGTAATAACGTGAACAAAATGCAGATTAATTAGTATTAAAATTAAGTTATTATCAATGTGTGATTCGCGGCGTATGATAACCATGTGACCTCGGTAAAATTTCGATCAAATAACGAAGGTGTAAGGATGAAAATTAGACTTGGTTTTGGATTACTGAATTATCCATTCGAGGATGGCAAAGGTTTTTTTCGTTGGGTGGAAATGCTGGAGCGAGCAGGGATTGATTCAGTATGGCAATCTGACCGTCTTATTTCATCCGATAATTATTTAGAGTCATTGAGTGCTTTGGCTTCCCTCGCGGGATGTACTGAAAAGATAAAATTTGGAATGAACGCTATCGTCGCACCTTTGCGCGATCCTCTCGTTTTAGCAAAACAGTGCGCGACGATCGATTATCTTAGTGGGGGACGTTTGCTACCAATGTTTGGTGTCGGATATCCCAAAGCCGCGGAGTGGGCTGCTACTGGCCGCAGTTCAGATCATCGCGGTTCTAAGGCAAATGAAATGTTTCACCTATTGTCGCGTCTTTGGAGTGAAGAATCAGTGACTTTCGAGGGAAAGTATTATCAGTATAAAAATGCAACCATTGCACCGCGGCCTGTTCAACAACCGCTGCCTTTGTGGATCGGAGGTTCTAGCAATGCCGCCATTAATCGAACTGGAGTGCTAGGATCTGGTTGGATAGGAGGGATCACGAGTCCGGAAGATGTGAGCCGCGTTATATCAGGTATTAAAGCGAAGGCTAAAGAGGTTGGGCGGACGATTGACGACGATCATTACGGTACCTCAATAGGGTTCCGTATAGGGACACCACAGGACGATGCAGTCGTAAATTCTCCTTTCGTAAAAAGAACTGGAATAGGAGAAAATTTGGATCTTAATCCGCTGTTTGCCATTGGTACAGCACAAGACATAATCGCACGTGTCCAGCAGTATATCGCCGCCGGAGCGAGTAAGTTCGTTATGTTTCCCATAGCTTCAGGCGAGGCCGACATGATCGACCAGACAAGGCGTGTCGTAGCTGAAATAAAACCAGCTATCGAAAATTAGGGGGATTAGAATTAACCGCAGTACTTTAGCTAAAAAGTACCACGGTTATTCTAAACAACTTTTATCGTCGATCTTCTCTAGGGCGAGCTTCGTTGACTCTAGCTTCACGGCCTTTGAGCATCGCTCCGTTTAGTTCTGAGATAGCAGCCTCGCCTTCATTTTGATTTGGCATTTCAACGAAACCAAATCCTTTTGAGCGGCCAGTGTCTCTATCTGAGATTATTTTGCAGCTGTTTACCTGCCCGTGTTGTTCGAAAGATTCCCTTAGCTCTTCAACACTGATGTCGTAAGATAGGTTTCCAACATAAATATCCATAAACTTATACCTTTTTATAAATGCCATCTTGTTTTGATACTAGCTCGTGCCCGACGGCGAAATAGCAGGAGCTGTTAAGAAACTTTTGTGCCACAAGAATAGAAATGTACATGCTTGACTCTAATAAATTTCGACAAACGACTTGCCACCACAATTCTAGTTGGATAGGTGAGTTGTTCGTTTTAGTTAGCAAGAATCGGAACCTGAAAGTGAGATTGGGTCATGTGAAAACTGATAATTTTAAACCTAACATTCACGCATAACTTCGTGATGATGTCTAACTTTTGTATCAGCTATTTTCGACTATTTCTACTATCCTCATTGATCATACGCATTGCGCGTGGAGCCTCATGATAATCGTGTATTTAATAGGTATCAACACTTTGATGTGATGTTTAAGGGTGAAGTACCGTAGCTATTTAAAAAACAACTTTATAATCAATATCTTAGTATGTTATCGAGTAATCACTATCTTACCGTAGAAACCTCGATTTTCAAGTAAGTCGAGGCCAGAATGGACGTCATCGAAGCTTAATGTACTATGAATTACCGGACTAATTGCTCCTATGTCGAGAAGATTATAGAGATGGTTCTGCACAGAATTGACTTTCTCCGGCGCTCTTTCTATGTACTGCCCCCAAGCTAATCCTATGACCGCGCAATTTTTCAGCAGCATTCGATTACATTCAATTTTAGGGATCGAGCCTCCGGCAAAACCAACAATGATGATGCGTCCATCCCATGCGATGCAGCGTTTAGTGTGCTCGAAGATATCACCACCGACGGGATCATATATAACATTGGCTCCCTTGCCATCTGTAAGGCGCTTAACTTCATCAACCAAATCTTGGGTATTGTAATTTATAGTGTGATCGGCGCCTTGGCGTGCGCACACATCAATTTTTTCCTGATTTCCAGCTGCTGCGATCACTTTTGCGCCTAGTAATTTCCCTAACTGGATCGCGGCAAGGCCGACGCCACCGGCAGCTCCAAGTATTAAAAGGGTTTCACCGGGACGTAAATCAGCACGATGGACTAGTCCAAAATACGATGTTCCGTAGGTTACGCTTAAAGCGGCGAGGGTAGGATCAGGTACATGCTTAGGTGCATGCCACGCGCTATTGTTGGAGACCTCAAAGTAGTCAGCGAGAGTGCCTCCCCCATGGCAGAATCCCATTACTTTATCACCAACACGGAATTTACTATTGTCGCCAGTCTCAGTAACGACACCAACCCCTTCAACGCCTGGTACTGCCGGCAGAGGGGCTTTTACTTGATAGAGGCCCTGAGTGACCAGTAGATCAGGGAAGTTCAAGGAGACAGCTGATGTCTGAACAATTGCACCCCCAATGGATGGGGTAGGATTGTCTCTGTCAACCCAATGAAGTACATCGTTATGATTCCCATATTCATTGAATTGCCAAGCTTTCATCAGAGAGATTACTCCAGTTGGTTTGTGTGCGAATTATTGCTTACATGAGTTTAGTAGAAGCGGGCTCCGGCACTACTGTATTTTCAATATAGCCTAACTTTTCTATTTCTACGCGCACCCGATCTCCAGCGCATAGGAATTTTTTAGGATCAAATCCTATTCCGACGCCACTGGGTGTTCCAGTAAGTATCACGTCACCAACTTCTAATGTGAAGGCAGCAGTTAAAGTGGCAATTTGATCATAGCAATCAAAGACTAAGTGTTGGGTATTCGAATTCTGTCTTAGCTCATCATTTACCCAGGTTTTGATCATAAGATTATGTGGATCCTCAATTTCGTCCGCAGTTGTTAACCAAGGCCCGAATGGACTGTGGGTATCAAACGATTTTCCAAGAGTGAAAGTCTGGGCTTTCATCTGCCAATCTCGAACACTGACATCGTTACACACGACATATCCAGCGATGACGCTACTGGCTTCCTCTCGGGATACATGTCTACATTTTTTGCCGATAACAAAGCCTAGTTCTCCCTCGTAGTCTAGCTTATCAGACACTTTAGGCAGATGGATATCGCTAAAAGGACCATTTGCTGCCGTAGATTGCTTGTTAAAGAACATTGGAAACTCTGGAGTAGCCAATCCAGTTTCCTCTATATGATCTTTATAATTCAATCCGATAGCTATAATTTTTTTCGGATTAGGTATAGGTGACAACAGCTCAACATCGCTCAATAAACGGGACTCGCTCGATATATTTTGAGCAATTTTTAGTGACTCAGCACAAGAGATTAAGGCCATCATATTTTCGGGAAGATTAGCGTTAGATAAATTAATGATTTTATCACCTTCTACTCGACCTAACTTGCGTTCTCCGTGTTCTAAAAAAGTTACTAGTTTCATGATTAACCTTCGTATATTAGCTGTAGTGCAGAATTAAGTATTCGTCTAGCCGCATTTTTTTACCAGGAGGGATAACTACGGTAGTCATCGGATCTCTAATAATGGACGGTCCTCCGACGATGTTCCCTGGCAAAAGTTTCGCCATTTCCCAAACTTTAAATTCTACCCATTTATCCTTGTGATATACCTTTCTAGTCTCCACAAAGGCGTCTTGGTCTGGTTCCTCAAAGGCCAGCTTATGTTTGACCAGTTGTGGTTGAGGTTTGTCAGCAATTGCCTCAAGGTGAATATCGGTAAGAGAATAGCCTGCAGCTCCAAATTTTGCTCCTTCTGGGTAAACTTTTGTATACATATCCTCGTACGCTAGTATTAAATTTTGAACGTCTGCAGGACCATTCATTTGTCCCGAGCTTAGAGCTGTATTAAAACTTTCAATCTGTCCCATATATCGTGCCGAGACAGCATATCGGAACGTTATTGTTTCCGGATTAATGCCTTCCGCTTTCATTTGTATGAATGCTTCTTTCTCGAGGTCCCTCCAGGCTTGATTAATCTCGTCAGCTACGCCTTGCAAGTGCTCGTCGCTCGAGCCGTTTGGAATCAAGGCTCTTGTTCCGCGGTCATAACGATGCATATATTCAGCGCACGCGGCCCCGAATGCTGAGAATCCAGCGGCCCAAGGAACTGTTATTACGTCTTTAAATTCGATTCCTTCGGCAAAGCCATACATATGAACGGGACCCGCGCCGCCATAGTAGAGCATGGTGAAGTCATGGGTATCATATCCTTTGGAAGCTACCATGGTCCTTAGTAAGTCATTCATCTCCTCATTAATCATGGCGAGTAAGCCTGCACCAGCTTCATAAACGTCTAAGCCCAAAGGGTCGGCGACAGTTTCCTTCAGTGCTTTTAGAGCTTTGTCTCGATCTAGAGATACTTGTCCACCTAGAAAGTAATTAGGATCGACATAACCGAGTGCGACATTGATGTCAGTAACCGTTAGCTTGTCGTAATTTAGACAAATGCCTACTTTAGCGCCTGCAGAGTCGGGACCTACGTGCAGTCGCTTATATTCATCCACCCAAACCACTGAGCCTGCCCCTTGACCAGCCGAGTCAAGTTCCACCATTGGCAATGCCAAACGATGACCCGCGATATCAGCACTTTTCGCTATATTTATTCTTCGGTCTATTATTAATCCGACATCAAAGCTTGTACCGCCCATATCTGCGGTAACTATATTATCTAGGCCCAAAACGTTAGCTAAAAATTGTGCGCCGATTAAACCGCCAACGGGTCCCGATATCATAGTTTCATAAAGACGCGTGTAGTCCATATTGACAGCGCCGCCGTACGAAAGTAGTGTCAGAAGCCTGCCTTGAAAACCAAGTTCTTGAGCCGATCTCTCTACGTCTAAAAGCGATTCTTTTACTTGTTCCGCAGCAAAGCATTGGAACATCAAACTTTTAAGGCGACTATTTTCCTTCGCGACTGGAGCAATATCAGCCGAACAAACTACCGACACAAGGGCACCCGCTTTGTTAATCTCATCCTCTGCGATCGATTTAGCTTGATGCTCGTGTCGTGGGTCTACGAAAGAATACAAAAACAGTATCCCTATAACTTCGCATTCCTCTGCGATGAGTTTTTTAGTCGCGGTTCTAACTTGTTCTTCATTCAGAGGTATTAACACATGCCCAGCAGGTAGATGAATTTCGCCTAAGTAGCAACCGCCACCAATGCGTTCGCTGACACCTAAAACATTCTTGGGTTCTACCAAGGGGGCAGTGTGTTTGTGTAATTGCTGGTGTAAGGTTTCTGCTTGACTTTGTCCAAGGTAAGTTAACCCACCTTCCATGACGGTTAAATCCTCGAATCCCCGTGTCACTATGAGACCGATTTTTCTTCCGTCGCCAGTCAAAATAGTATTTAACATACCCGTTCCGCAGTAAACGTCTGCAGCAAGTCTAGAATGCACTGTTTCAGACGTGAGTCCTATAGATTGAGCTGCGTCGGCAACAGAATCGCGGTAGCTTTTTTGTTGATTATCTTTACGACTAATTGATTTGCCTACTGTAAACGTTCCGTCAGGCTTTACTAGTATGGCATCGGTCATGGTCCCGCCCGCGTCTAGCGCTAGGATTAGATCTTGGTCAACATCGCCTTTGGGAGCTATGGTGCTCATGTATTATTTCTCCAAAAAAAATTAGTATCAATTGCATAATTTGCAATCGACAGAAAAGATAGATTTTCCTATTGGTTCCAAGTGGCAGTAGTTTCTGCCGTTTTATCTTGGTACCAGTCCTCAGAAGCGTCAGAAAGTGGACGTCCTAAGTAGTCGGCATAAAATTTATCGAGATCTGGGAGCATCTCAAACATTACTGGATAACCAGGAGGAACAACTTCTACGGCGTGTTGAGTGGCACACTCAGGGCAGAAATATTCACGTACCTCTTGCCAGCCGGCTTCAGGTACAGCAGGCGCAGGATCGTAGACTGCTTTCATTTCTTCAGCTGTTTTTCTAGTTCGAATTTTACTGGTAAGTTTCCAATTCGTTCTGTAATCGCCAAATTCGAAGCCGCATTCGCATTGGGTTACGCGCTTACCATGGCCTTTACTGACTATATAGAGTTTATCGGATAGTCTCAGGAGTATTGGATCATTCCATGATACGCGCTCCTGCAGCACTTCTATGTAAGTAAAGAATCTGTCACTATCCTTCTTTGGCAATTTGAGGAGTCTATCGACGTTGTCATCGTCTATGGTACCTTCTACGAGCTGTTCAATAATGCCTTTGCTGATCGAGATATCATCTTCCATCTCACCCCTCCAGTACGTTAAATTCTAGGGGTAGATTCCAAAATGACGTGAATTCTTTTCTAAATTTGTCGAAGCTCAAGCTCTCATTGTACATAAGACCTACTTCTGGGAAGAACGCAGCATTTTGCACGATATCTCGCTCTTCTACCCACCAATCTTTAAGGTCAGATGACTCGCTAAGCCTTTTTTTGCGCAAATCCACGCGTTTTGCGTCAGTAGACGCTTGGTCTAAAGTCCAACTACCATTAGATGCTTGCTCAGCAATGACGCCATGCATTTCTTTTACGAAGTCGTAGTCAGGGCAAACGCCTGAGTTTAGATCTTCGATAACAGCATTGGGGTCACGGTCAAGTGGATCCCCCCAACCTCCAGAGGAGCCAGCCGCGTCGACGAATAGATCATTATTTTTCATGGATAGTTCTGGACAGTCCATTTTCCAAACTTGCAGATCATCAACTTTAAGTTCACCACTGTCCGTCATCTCCAATAGTTCTCGCGCATCTCTTGGGGCTAATCCTTTCTCGTTTACTTCGTCTAAGTTGGTACCCCGAGCCGAGATCATGAAGCTCGAAGGACCTGGGTAAGCTCCGTTCATGCCGAGCGCGACCGAGGCAGTAGAAGAAAGTCCGCCGTTTGGTCTAGTTATCCCAATATGTTTGCCGGGCTCGACACACCAGTGGACCGCGGACTCTCCAGGACCTCCTCGATACTTACCAGCGCCAAAATAACCCGGGAGCAATTTTCTACCTAAATAAAACATTGGAGGCACTGTGCTTTCAAATTCTTCAGCATCGCCGATAGTTGCCATTTGAGACCATGCGGCCCACGCTAATGGTTCTCCATCCTTAAAGCACCAAGCTCCCCGAGCAGATCCTCCAAGCCATTCAAAGTTTGTGAAGCCGTAGGCAGTTCCGTCCTTCGCGGTTCCTTGCCCCTGCCATGCACCCCAGTTGCCGTCTACACAGAAGGCTTCCTCGAGGTAGCCAAAACAAAACATTGCGCGGCTGACTGCTCCAAACCCTATATTATTGAGCGTAATTGTTTGTGCCCACGGATTTGCATTACTCGTATATTCATTATCAGGATTAAGTATTGAGCCCTTCGGGTAATTGCGCTGAACCGCTAATTCGATCCCAGCGGTGACTTTTGTATTGTGAGAAAATGAATTGATCATCCCCAAAAACAACGCAGCATCAGTGGCACCGGGGGTAGCGTTATAGGCGTGGTTACCCCACCGCGAAGTACCTTCGGTATCTACCATAAGCCCATTTTCATTAGGCTCAACGCTAGCTCTGATGTGTATCAGAGTATTTTTATCGGCGTGCGACCAGATTGTTTGTAGACCTTTATATTGAGCCATTCGAAAAGCAGCCCCATTGTAGGTGCCAGGTACCATTGTAGATTTCATGTTATCCACAACGCGCCGTCTCGACTCTTCAACAATCTCTCTAATTGCTTGTTTATAGTAATCAAGCCCAAATTCGTCGATTAGCTTATGCGTCGCTTCGTGGATCATGGCGCACCCTGCTAACCGCATTTTATCGTCTAGAATATTCATAGTCCCTGCGCGCGTTCTTCTCTCCCACATGGCCTTCCACCAAGTTTCCTGTTTAAGTTTCCTACCGGTACGCATAGGAGGAACAACTAAACCATCCATGAAGGTATCAACTGAGAAGGTTGCCCAAGAGCCGGCCACAGGAGCACCGTTTTCCATAAGGTGATTGATTCCGACAGCCCACGCGACGACTTCTCCCTCGATACATATAGGCACAAAGGAATAGAAATCTCCGGGGTGGGGGACTCCGCCAGTTAGGCCGTCACTCACGCCGTAGACATCACCATCTTCTATACCATCGTTGACGTCATAATCGTTGGCTGCCATATACCGGACAGCAACAGGAAATATGGCAGTATGCGATAGGAAACCAGTCGATACGGCTAGAGTATCGCCTTCCGCAGTTGTGATACCCCATAGGCATTCGCCCATCTCTCTAGAGCCAGGGCTGGCGGCCACAAACCTAGCTGACTCGCGGGCGCCTAAAACGGAAGAGTGGATCTTTGAGTAGAATCTTTCATATTTAATCGGGTCTGAGGCTTTTAGCGATAGTTCTTTAACCCCGTAGTAGTGGCCGCTAGACTCCGTTAATTCATCCCTTTTATCTACTGCTTGCCTCAGGGTTGGTGGGCTTAACTCTGAGACCGAACCCACTTCATTGTTGATTTCTTTAGCAATTGTAGCCATTGTTAACTCCTAAGATGGTTAGCCTCGCCGAACAAGCCGTTTTAGAGGGGTACGCACAGGTTGTATTCCCCCAGTCTGCGGATAAAAAGTTACTATTTATTCCGCATTCAGATATTACATAGGTTTACTGGATTTGTTAAATGTTTTCATCTTATTTTATGGGACCGCCGAGTGAGTATTTGTAAGCTTATGTTTTCACATGAAAAAATAAATTAGATTAACCATTCTTTTTGTATGGTTTTAAGCGTTGTGGAAAATATTGTTATACGAAGTGACGCTGCAAAGTTTCACTTAAAACGTTCGAAAAATAGCTGCACTCTTGTTACAGTCAAGCAAATCAACTATTGAAAAAAGCTCTTAAGAGGTAGTGATATGAAAATTGCTTTTATGCCCGACACCCATTTTGGTGAGTACGATCAGCACGAACCGCCAAGCCCTGAAGAAGTTGCTGACGCGATGGATCATTGTATCGCTGAAGCACGTTTAGCAGAGGAGGTTGGTTTCGATGGTCTATGGGTACCTGAGCGACACCAAAGACCAGAGACTTGGTGGCCAAATGTTACCTCGCTGCTCGCGGTCATCGCGGCGAATACAAAAACCGTCCAAATCGCCAGCACGGTCATACAACCAACTTTCCACCACCCGATACATTTAGCTGAGGCCCTAGCAGCAGTAGATAATTTGAGCCGAGGTCGTTTTGTATTCGGTGCAGGTGTTGGATATCACCAAGATTATTTTAAATGCTTTGGTGTGCCCTTTGAGAAACGTGGCAGGCGGTTTGAAGAGACCATGGATTGTATTGTTGGAGCTTGGACGCAAGAGGAATTCAATTATAGCGGGGAGTTCTATAATTATGAGGGAGTGAAGCTAAACCCGAAACCGTTTCAAAGGCCTCGTCCTCCTATTTGGATAGGCGCGTTTGCACCTAAAGCAATGGAGCGAGCGCTTGATTATGAAGGTTGGTGCTTATGGTTCCCGCCTCATCTCGACATATTGGCTCCTGCGGTAGCAGATATGCGTCAGAGAGCATTAGACAAGGGGAAAACCGATTTTCAGATCGCGATTGGATTTGAAGGTTGGTTAGGCGACGATCCTAAATTGAGAGAAAAACATGTGCACAGATGGGTTCGCGAGTGGAGCTTTTACGCGGATAATGGACTTTCGCCTGAAGCTGAGTCACAGGATATGGCGGAGCAAGTAGAAAGCATGTTTGTCTGTGTGGGTAATAAGCAGAAATGGATTGACAGGATGTCAGAGATGAAAGAAAGGGTCAATCCAGATTGGCTTTGTATTAGAACTCGCAACCCTAAAAACGGATCGGAATTCTACCCATCTCGAAGCGAATGTTTAGATGTCATAGAAGCGTTCGGTGAGATACTGCATGAGTTGCGTTAGTCTGGAGAGATATTACTGGTAGTCAAATAATGCCACGCGATGAATCATATGAGGTAAAATAACTTGTAGATTATGTTCAAGGAGTAGAACTGTGAAGCTAGGCTTGGTTTTTGGTTATTCAGGTGCAAAGGTTCAAATTCCAATGGATTTGATACTAGAGGCGGAAAAAATTGGTTATGAGTCTGTTTGGAGTGCGGAAGCTTGGGGTTCAGACGCAGTCACTCCGATAGCTTGGATACTTGCCCAAACGTCAAAAATCAAAGCAGGTACTGCTATCATGCAAATGGCAGCGCGAACTCCGTCAATGACCGCGATGACTGCGATGACGCTAGATCAACTTTCTGGCGGAAGATTTCTTTTGGGTATTGGTCCTTCTGGCCCGCAGGTAGCGGAAGGTTGGTACGGTCAGGCGTATGGGAAGCCTTTAACACGGACAAAAGAATATATCTCGATCATTCGTAAAATCCTCGCTAGAGAAACTTCGCTAACTCATGAGGGTGAACATTATCAGATCCCCTTTGTCGGTGAAGGCAGTACGGGATTAGGTAAACCATTAAAAAGTATATTGTATGGAAATTCCAAGCTTCCAATCTACACGGGAGTTGTTACGGAGAAAGGAGCACAGACTGCCGCCGAGGTGGCTGACGGAGCTTTTCTTGTGTGGGCTAACCCAGATAAGTTTGATTTGTTCCAACCAGCGTTGGAGCGAGGATTCTCAAAGTCCAGCGATGAAAGATCGATGGAGAATTTTGACTTCGCTCCGTTTGTTAGAATGGTAATGGGGGATGATCTTGATGCATGTAGACGCGAAGTAAAAAGCCAGTTTGCTTTGTATGTAGGCGGGATGGGTGCGCGCGAGAAAAACTTCTACAATGACTACGCGAAGCGACTTGGATATGTTGATGCTGCGCAAGAGATCCAGGATTTATTTCTCACAGGTCAAAAGCAACAAGCTTGCGATGCCGTCCCAGATCAATTAATTGATGATTGCTGCCTGGTAGGTCCCGCTGAGCATATCAAAGAACAATTAACTCGTTGGAAAAGTTCGGGGTCGAGGGGAGAGATTGGAACAATGGTAATATCGGCTACCAAGCCTGAAGAGCTTAGACTTGTGGCGGAAGAATTGTTATAAACTTGAGAAATAACTGCACACGAAGGGGAAACGTTTATGAAATGGAACATCGGCGATATCAGAGTAACCAAAATTCAAGAAGTTGTGTTTCCTAAATTTTCGGATGTTATTCCGGCGGCTACTCCAGAAGTAGTTAAACAAATAAAATGGTTGTTTCCTCATTTCGTGACCGAGGATGGGCATCTAAGTTTGAGCATCCATTCTCTAATTGTCGAAACGCCGCATGATAAGTTGGTCGTTGATACCTGTATTGGCAATAGTCGGTCTCGAGAAGGGTTTGACGGGTTTCATATGCTGGCGACTAATTATATGCAAGACATGTTAGCCGAAGGATATAAACCTGATGATATAGACTATGTGTTGTGCACCCATCTCCATGTTGATCATGTTGGCTGGAATACTCATCTTGTTGATGGCAACTATATTCCGACTTTCCCGAATGCTTCTTACCTCATGGGCAAGCAAGATTTGGAATTTTGGGGCAATATTGACGAAGACACAGACATTGATTTCATGAAGCTACAGCGAACGGTGTTTGAAGAGTGTTTGAAACCTATTTTAGATGCTGGGTTAGCGCGTCCCGTCGAGGCACCTGCTTCGGTTTGTGATGGGGTAAGCTTGATCCCGACCCCAGGCCACACACCAGGACACTGCTCGGTTTTACTTGAGTCGAAAGGCGAGACTGGGTTGATTACTGGAGACTTTATTCATCACCCCATTCAGTTTCACGACGCAGCGTTGGTCAGTCCGTTTGATGTGGACAATGAACAAGCGATTGAGACCAGGCGGAAAATCTTCGGGAAGTATGCCGATACTCCGACTTTGATAATCGGCACTCATTTTGCGGGACCGACGGCAGGGACATTAATAAGCGAAAACGGAACTTATCGGCTACAAGTATAGTAGCCGATAAAGTTTGGGGAAACGGGCTACTTTCAAAACATGTATTGCAAACCGCTAGTTATCGAGAAGTCTGTCTCCATTTGTAAACCATGGAGGTTTTGATAGATTGGCAGTCCCGCCTCTATAGCCAACCTGAATCCTCTCGCCGGACTCTGGGGTTGGGCTGCCCAGTTTAATCCGACTAATATGGTAGTAGTTTCGCCGCCATAATTCCTGGGATCGGCAGCTTGCGTTGGAAGCATAATGTTACCATCTATGCCCGAGATTGATCCTTGGTCAGAATATTTGACTCTTAAAGAACCACTGAGCGCATCGATTGGCTGATAGCTAACCCACCCAGTGAGATCATATTTGTCCCCTCGAGTATAGCCATTATCATCACCAAGATAGTTAGTCGCTGCATATTGGGTGCCCCATTTGAACTTTTTCCTGTAGGCAACATAAGTTACTCCATGCAGTATGGCATAAGTCCCTGCACCGAGTTGCATTCCATACGGTAAACGTACGGTTGGAGTCATCCCCATAGGATTTAAGATGCTATCGGTTTCATTAGTTGAACCAGTCGGTAAAGACGTGCCTAGGTGGGCGTGCAGTTTGTGATGACTTGACGCGTACAGCTTAACGAGTCCACTTATCTTGGTGTCTCCCCATCCATCTGATTTTGTGGTGAATTTACCTCTTACTTCAGTGCCCATCATTCCCTTGTAAGTGGTTAGGGTCATTTCTTTTTCTTGGTAGCTAGCCATGACCATCAGGGTCAGCCAATCTCTAGGGGCATACATCGCTCCGACCATATGCATGTGCATTTCCATTTTCTCAGGGACAACTCTCAGCTTGGCCGGCTGACCGGATGCTCCGTAAAATCGGTTTGCAATGGTAGTCACAATAGTATCGGCAGAAATATTACTGCCGTTAAATTCGTTGCCGCTCATGTCCATGTGCATGTGTCGATAAGACAACATATATTCACCTTTTTTATGCATGTGGTCTGCCATCACGCCGATAGGTCCATGGGAATCGGCACGCATTCTTTTTTTATTAGATTCATGCGCATTCACTTGGGTTATTAATATAAGTGCACACACGAGCACGCAGGTTCGTATTAGGTATACTGGTAGTTTCATAGTATCTAACTCTTAATGTCGAGGAGCACACCACATTTGCATATGCTCCTTGTTATAAACTGATTGTTGTTTAGCTAAGAGTTTTTACAGGGGGCGCACGAGTCTGTTTTTGATTGTAAAAGTTTCTATTTGGAGTGATGGCTCTATAGACTGACAGTGCTTTAAAAAAGATAGGGTCTGATAGCCAGAGTGCTTTTTCGGTGTTCGCTAAGTTTGGTGAGCTCGCTACCCACAGATAACAGATTTCATGGGATATTAATTTGTCACTATGTCCCTTGTGGCGGTTATCTTGATACTTTTCAGGCACCGGATGATGGCCAGTATAGCCATGACTAACCATTTGCTGATGCGGGGAGACGGTAATATTTGGGGTCGCTTCATTTAGATCGAAATTATTTTGGCTTGGGCATAAGTTTAACTGTAGGCTTATACCATCAGTGCGTTCAACGCTGGATACCATGTATCCGACAGGAATGGTTGCCCTCGATAGGACAACTAGAACGAGAAATATCGAGATAGTACGAAAATTGAAAGTCATAGTGATATGCTAACTAATAACCATTTTTAGTAAAAGATAAATATCCCAGATGCTGAGGACTTAGGAGTCGATATGGAACACGAAGAAGTCAAAGCCTTTTCCAAAGGAGCGCTGAAAGGTATCAGGGTTATCGATTTCTCTAGATATATTGCCGGACCTTATTGCGCCAGACTGCTTGCTTATTTGGGGGCTGATGTCATTAGGGTAGAAAAACCATCAGGGGGAGAAGACCGCTTTGTTACCCCGCTCTACGGTGACACGAGTGCATTACTTTCTATGACCGGTTTGGGGAAAAGGGGCCTTACTCTGGACTTAAAGTCGCCAGATTCGAGAGTGATAGTTGAACGTTTGGTAGAATCGGCCGACGTGGTTATTGCTAACATGCCTGGGAAAGTGCTCAAGCGCTTAGGTCTAGATTACGATAGCCTTAAATCCCTGAAGAGAAACATTATACTGACAACGCAGACATGTTTCGGCCATGATGGCCCATGGAGTGATTGGGCAGGGTTTGATGGTATTGCTCAGGTGATGTCAGGTTCCGCCTTTATGTCGGGTACTGAGGAGGAACCGCGACGATCTGCAGCTCCTTACGCTGACTACACTACGGCTGTGATGGGAGCGTTTGGAACAATGGCCGCTTTGCGCCAAAGAGATCAAGATGGAGAGGGTCAGCATGTTCAAACGTCTTTGCTGGGTTCCGCAATTGGCGCTTTTAGTAGCGCAATTATTGAACAGGAGACCTTAAGTACCGACCGACGTCCCGATGGCAATCGTGGTCAAACTACCGCACCCACTGATATTTTTAAAACCCGCGATGGTAGCGTTATTACTCAAGTCGTCGGCAATGGATTATTTTCTCGAATAGCTAAAGTGATAGGTAAGCCAGAATGGATCGACGACGTGCGCTTCGAGTCTGATCAATCGAGAGCAGAACATCGAAATTTTATCTGTGAAACTGTAGGTGAATGGGCAAGCAAGTTTACCACGGAGAAAGTACTTGAACAGTTGTCGGAGTTAGGGGTGCCTTGTGGTCCTGTTCTTGGGGTCACTGAAGTCGCGTCTCACCCCCAGGTTGACGCAATGAGCTTCGTCGAATCAATTAACCCTGTGTCGCCTGAAGGCAAGATCCATGCGACACGGATACCTTTGGATTTTTCAAGCTATAAGTCTTCTCTTGGACAGCCGCCGAGCATAGGCGAGCATTCAGAAGAAGTCTTAAAAGAGATCGGATTCAACGATTTTGAAATTCGGCGATTTAGAAATAGTCGTGTCATTTGAGTTTATATGTCCGATGAGCGCATAATATCCTTCTTGGGGAGTTGCATTATTACGCTGATAATTTATA